>C688J18823_10000023_pt1 | contig 100185 bp, 71 predicted proteins | sample HopSoiMetagenom1_FD_18823 | JGI IMG/M metagenome (IMG submission 18823)
ATGGAGTTTTTCAGTCCGGCGCGGCCTCGCGCGGACCACGGTCCGCAATCCGATGAGCAGCATATGGCTGCGCTGGAGCGGATGCCCAGATTCGATCCATTTCATTACGCTGAGAACCAGGGCATGTGGCAGGTCAGCGCCACGCACAAAAGCGGATCAGTAGAAGCGGCCGTGGGCGCGTTGCGACGGCGCAATCTTCTGGCAAGCTTCGGCGTGCTGGGAGTTTTGGCCATTACGATGGGCCTGATTGTGGTAGCCAGCCAGCGAGCGCGCAGACTGGCGAGGCTGCAAATGGACTTTGTAGCCGGAGTTTCTCACGAGCTGCGGACACCGCTGGCAGTGATTTCATCGGCAGCGGAAAATATTGCCGATGGCGTGGTGGAAGATAAACAGCAGCTGGTCCGATACGGCAACACCATCGTGAAGCAGAGCCGACAGTTGACTCAGTTGGTGGAGCAGGTATTGCTATTTGCGGCAACGCAGCAGCAACGTAACTTAGGCCATGGACGGGTAAATGTTTCTGAAGTGATTGACGCGGCGCTGGAGGGAACAAGCTCTGAAGTGGCAGCCGCAGGATTTACTGTGGAACGGCGGATTGAAAGCGCATTGCCGGCGGTTGATGCGGATTTTGCGGCGTTGGTGCGCAGCCTGCAGAACTTGATTACCAATGCTGTGAAATATGGCGGAGACAAACGCTGGCTGCAGATTTCAGCGGCGGCAGTGAAAGACAATGGCCGCATGGGGGAAGTGAAGTTGACTGTGGAAGACAAGGGCATCGGCATCAGCAAAGACGAGATCAAACATATCTTTGAACCTTTCTACCGCAGCCCTGCGGTAAGTGAATCTGGAATCCATGGGACCGGCCTTGGGTTGACGCTGACACAGACGATTGTTGAAGCCATGGGAGGCCGGATCACAGCAAGCAGTGAATTGGGCAAGGGAAGCGCGTTTAGCATTCATCTCCGGGTAACCCCGGAACGCACGGCGGAACAGACCCAGGGCGCGGCGGATAAACCGGCCGGCGCGGAACCGGGTTTCTCCGCATGACCGAACGAATCCTATTGGTGGAGGACGAAGAAGACCTGCGCATGACGCTTTCCGACCGGCTCAAGGCGGAAGGATACGCGCTGGATACCGCGTCCGATGGAGAAGAGGGGCTGCGCAAGGCGATTGATGGCGCTTATGACCTGGTGATCCTGGATGTGATGCTGCCGAAGAAAAATGGTAATGATGTTTGCCGAGACATCCGCAAAGCTGGGATTGCGACGCCGATCATCATGCTGACGGCGCGCGGCCAGCTGGTGGACAAAGTATTGGGACTGAAGATTGGCGCGGACGACTATGTGACCAAACCTTTTGAAGTGCTGGAATTGCTGGCGCGGATTGAGGCGCAGATCCGCCGTGGCGCAGTGCATCCCAAAGAAGCGGATGTATTGCAGTTTGGCCCGGTGCGAATCGATTTGAAAGGCACAACTGTTTCGCGTGAAGGAAAGTTGCTGCCGCTTTCCGCGCGCGAATTCCGCCTGCTGCGTTACTTTGCGCAAAATCCGGGAACAACACTCTCACGCGAGGTGCTGCTCAAGGAAGTCTGGGGTTACAGTGAAGAAACATTTACGCGCACCGTGGACGTACACGTCGGGAGCCTGAGACAGAAGCTGGAAAAAGATCCCAAGCAGCCCGCCATGATTGTGACTGTCCCTGGCCTGGGCTATAAGTTTGTTGCCTGAGACCTCGGAACTTCACTGCTTAGCAGAGTAAATTCCGCACCGCACCGATGTAAAAAGCCTGTAAAGCCTATGGACTTCATTGCCAACCGGGGAGAAAATCACCGCCATGCACCAACAGTTATGCACGCGGGGAAGGGAGCTCTTTACCCGAGCGTCCCAGGCAGACGAATTGTTTAAAGCTCGGCTACTTGAATTTTTTTCCATCGCGAAAAAAGACGATCGCGAGATGAAGCAGATAGAAACTCTGGGCGAAAACCATCGTGACGCTGACGAAGCTTTTCATCGCCATAAGAGATTCTGCACGGCCTGCGCTGAAGCGCCGGTGGCTGTGCTGCGATATGCGGCGGCGGAATAATCCGAGTCATCCCGGCGAACGCTCTCCCAATTAGGCTTTAACCAGTCCAAATTGTGAGAGCGCCCTTAGCCGAGCAGAAATTAACTCTTCTACTTAAAACGTTCCGTCAAAAGCTGCGAACAAGCCTTTTCCCGTAGCCTGGCGCGCGATGGTGCCTTGTGCGCTAAAGGAATTTGGCCCGGCAGTAACGCATGCGCCAATGCATCCATCGGCATATCCGACGAGAACGCGCCCTTGCTTATCTACGGTGGCGTCAATGAAGTCGAGCAGGTTGCGATCATTGCCGCACGTGGTCCCGCCCAGGCAGATAGAACCGCGCTGCACAGGGTCAGTTGGAGTGGCATCTATCAAAGTCCACGTTGCGCCACCGTCGAATGTATGTGCGATGTAAAGATGCCATACGCCGGTGAAGTTGGCCGTGTCCTGGGCATTGCCGCCGGTCGGTGTTCCAAGGAAAGCGAGCGCGGCGCGGCTGCCATCGCCTGCAACCATGGCAGGGAAGGCCACGTTCTGGATGCCGAGCGCCGTTCCAACATCCGTGACGTTCGTCCAGGTAGCGCCGTGATTATGAGAAACCGCCACCATAGGATGACCGTTGCCGCCATGCCAGCCAAAATACACAGTATTGTCTGAAGCCACGGCGACGGAAGGATCGCTATCACCTGAGGTGCTGCCGGGAATAGCATGAACAGTCCAGGTTAGACCGTTATCGCCGGAGGACACCACAGCGGCGTTTCCGCTGCCGCAACTTTTATTAGGAACGTAAGCGGTGCCATCCGGCCCAACTTTGATGTGCCCGTGCAGGCCGCCGCAATCGGCCAAGGTGTAAATCGGCACGGCAGGGCCGTAAGTGAGGCCGCCGTTCAAGCTGATTGCACAGGAAGCGTCAATCACATCCTGCGAGCAGTAATAAATAGCGTGCTGATAGCCGACTGGTGGCGGCAACTGCGGAACCGCGCTGGGAGCGAAAGGGCCGCCGCCAATCGTCTGATGATCGATTCCCGCGGGAAGGCCGCATCCCACGGCAGGCGTATAGCTTGTGCCATCATTATCGGTGAATGAAGAGAGGCTGCAAGCGCCGGCAAGCTGCGAAACCAGAGTGCGGCCGGTGGTGTGGTCAGTGAAGAGAATCGGATCCAGAGACAGCGCGGATGTTTCCGGAGAGCTTACGTCTTCCCATGTGGCTGACGTGCCATTAATGGTAACGCGATCCGTCTCCAAGCCCGCCGCGAAGAGGATCTTGCCGGTATTCCAGTTCACACCGATGGAAGGCTCACCGGCGCTTGTGGCAATTCCGGCGGGAGGAACAAGGTTTTGATAGGTTTGGGAAACAGATGCTGAAGAAGCAAACAGGACGACAGAAAGCAACAGAAAATACATCGGGTGGATCTTGCGCACGGGATGTCTCCTTGAAGAAGTTAGAAAGCGGAAGCGCCCGGGAAAGTAAGATGCCTACAGGTCCCTGGCATTTACTATCGACTCCAGTAATTACTGATGCAGCCGCTCGGCGCAGAGATGGCGGGCACCTGTGGTGACGCGGACCAATTTGGGAATCGGCTTGTTCTGAGCAGGGACGCCCAGCGTTGAAGGTGACGCCGGCCTCTGCTTGGAGAGATTCTTATCGGCATCGCTACCGGGAAGCTATAATCGCTGCCGATATCAAAAACCATTTTGGGAGATTGAACATGGCAGGCTACGACAGGCTGTTGGGACCCGTGGTATTGGCATTTGGGTTGTTCCCGCTGTCGCCTGTTGCAGCCACTGCTCCTGTGCCCATGAAATCGCCTGCTGGGCCGGTGATCACTGGAGTTAAGTTAAATCCCGCCTCGACTCTGCTGCAGCAACCTTGCCCCGTTGTCCTGGTTTTTCATGGCGATATCACCACAACCCGCTCCGCTCTCGTAACGTACACGTGGGTGGATTCCCATGGCCGGGCTTGGCCGGAACATCGCCGGAGGTTATCACTTCCCGGCGTCAGCGCCGTGAGTCACAAATGGAAATTGGGAAGGCCGGGGAAAACTGTGGATGAATGGGTGCAGCTCAAGATAATCTCGCCGGAGCAGAGATTGTCGAACAAGGTTCCTGTGCGCTTTACGTGTACAAAGTAAGAATTTGCCTGCCTTTCACTGAATGCAACAGTCATCTGGACACTGCATAGTTCAGTCTGATACCAAGGAGGCATATGTCTATGCCTACGGCCCGCCCATCTGATGTTGCCACGCTGGATGCCATTCTGCTGGCGTTCTATGAAACTGTTTCCGGAGCTTGCGGCCAGCCGCGGGACTGGGACCGGTTCAGATCTCTTTTGCTGCCGGGCGCACGCCTTATGCCAATCGTTTCTATCCCTGGTGAAAAGGCCGGCATACGTCTCCTGAGCACCGAAGATTTTATTCACCGTGTCGAGCCGATATTCGCGGTCGAGGATTTCTGGGAGCGGGAAGCGAGCCGCCAGACCGAAACATCCGGCCACTTCGCACATGTACTGAGCTTCTATGAATGTCTCCGCAGTCCGAACGAGTCACCGTTCGAACGAAGCGTGAACAGTATCCAATTATTCAATGACGGTCTTCGCTGGTGGATCGTGAATGTGATGTGGAACACCTCTCGCAGCGAGTAGGGTGACTTAAAAATCATGATGCCGAGCGGGTTAGTGCGACGTTTTTTGGGCTCTCACTTTCTGTTAAGCCGCGCAGATGGCACGCCGGTTCCTGGCGCATTTGGAGGACAGGGAAATCGGGGGATGGAGTTCTTAGCTCAAAGCTTATTCGCTTGACTTTCGTTATCCATTATGCTAACTTAACTCATTTGATTGCAGTGGTTTAGGCTGTTTTGTGGTGGTGATCCTCAAGCTGGGATGGCTCTGGGATGACGGGGGTTAAGCGCTTTGGAATCCTAGTTGAGCGGGAGGGGGTAGGGTGCCCGGGGGTGATCTGGTGATCGCGCATCATCGCCTAGATCGGCAGAAACCTTACCACGGATAAACACTGATAGCGGATCGGGAAGGGATCGGAAAAACCTGAAAAGAGTGCCGTTCAAGATGCAGATTGCACCAATCAGGGTGAAAACGTCGGATAAGAACATTTCGATCAGTAGAATATTGATAGCGGGAACCCTGAAGGGTCTTGACTGAGTAAAGATGAAGCCTTTCTTAGAGACAGTTCGCGAGCGCGTGGTCATCTATGACGGCGCCATGGGTACGGAGATCCAGGAGCGCCATCCGTCAATGGATGACTTCTGGGGCAAAGAGAATTGCTCTGAAGTGCTGGTGCTGAGCCGGCCCGACATCATCAAAGATATTCACGCAGCTTATTTTAAGGCCGGAGCCGACGTGGTTGAGACCAACACGTTTGGCGGCACGCGCATTGTGCTGGGTGAATTTGACCTGGCCGACAAAGTCCATGAGATCAATAAACGCGCGGCTGAGCTGGCGCGCGAAGTAGCGCGTGATTTTTCCGCCAACGGCAAGCCGAGGTACGTTGCGGGATCGATTGGGCCGGGAACGAAGCTGCCTTCACTGGGACAGATCAGCTATGACGACATGTTCAACGCGTATCTTGAGCAGTCTCTAGGGCTGATTGATGGCGGGGTGGACATTCTGCTGATTGAAACCTGCCAGGACATTCTGCAGACCAAAGTTTCCGTGGCGGCGGCATTTGAAGCCATGAAGCAGCGCGGCAAACGCATTCCTGTGCAGGCGCAGGTAACGTTGCAGGAATCCGGCACCATGCTGCTGGGCACCGAAATTGGCGCTGCGGAGACGGCACTGGAGCCTTTTGATTGCGAGATTATTGGCCTGAATTGCGCGACCGGCCCAAAAGAAATGAACGACGCGGTGCGCTACCTGGCGCATAACGCACCGAAAGAAATTTCCATTCTGCCCAACGCTGGTTTGCCGGAAAACGTGGGAGGCGTGGCCCATTATCGGCTGACGCCGCAATCGTTGGCGGAATGGCACAAGAAATTCATTACGGAATATGGCGTTCGCATCGTGGGCGGGTGCTGCGGGACTACACCGGTCCATATCAAAGCTGTGGCTGATCTTTGCGCGAACCTGGAGCCGGCGAAGCGCGAGGTGCAAGTCACGCCTTCGGCATCAAGCGCCTACAGCACCACGCCGCTTGATCTTGATCCGAAGCCGCTGATCGTGGCGGAAGAAATGAACACCACCACGCGGGTGGAGCATTTCAAGAACATGGTCCGCGAAGGCAAGTATGACGACATTCTGGCGCTGGCGAAAAAGCTGGTAGCGGAAGGCTCGCACATGCTGGACCTGTGCACGGCGATTGTGGGCGAGGACGAGAAGGGCTACATGAGCTCGATCCTTGAGAAGGTTGCGACGCGCGTGCCTGCGCCCGTGCTGGTGGATTCCACTGAAGCGGACGTGATTGAAGAAGCGCTGAAGCGGATTCCCGGCAAGGCGATTATCAACTCCATCAACCTGGAGGACGGCGAGAAGCGCACGTCAAAAGTTCTGCCGATGGCGAAGAAGTACGGCGCAGCGGTGATAGCGCTGACGATTGATGAAGACGGTATGGCGCTGACAGCGGAAAAGAAAGTCGCAGTCGCCAAAAGAATTTTTAAACTCGCCACGGAAAAATATGGCATTCGTCCCATCGATCTGATCTTTGACGCGCTGACGCTCCCTATATCGACCGGGCAGGATGACTATCGCACGGCCGGCATGGAGACGCTGAACGCGATCAAGGGGATTAAGACCGAACTGCCGGACGTGAAGACGATCCTGGGCGTGAGCAATATTTCGTTTGGGCTGAACACATATGCGCGACGCGTGCTGAACAGCGTGTTCATGAAGGAAGCCGTGGATTACGGGTTGGATATGGCGATTGTGAACTACGCCAAGATCTATCCTTTATATAAGATCCCGCAAATTGAAGTGGACCTGGCGCGCAAGCTGATTTATTACGACAAATCGGCGGGCGATCCGCTGCAGATTTACATGCAGCATTTCACCGGATTAGACAAGCAGCCGCAGGTGGAAGCTGCACCGCTGGAATCGCTCTCGGTTGAAGACAAGCTGAAGCGCTGCATCATCAACGGAGAGAAAGCGCTGGGCGATGGCGCGCAGAAGCAAACGCTGGAGCAAATTCTGGACGATGCTCTGCAAAAATATTCGCCGCTGGAGATCATCAATACGGTCCTGCTGGACGGAATGAAGACCGTAGGTGAACTTTTTGGCGCGCGCAAGATGCAGCTGCCCTCGGTGCTGGATTCCGCCGGCGTGATGAAGCAGGCAGTCGCGTATCTTGAGCCGAAGATGGAGAAGAAAGAAGGCAACCAGAAAGGCACGCTGGTGCTGGCCACGGTGAAGGGCGATGTCCACGACATTGGCAAGAACCTGGTGGACATTATTCTTACCAACAACGGCTACAAAGTGGTGAACCTGGGCATCAAGCAGCCGTCCGATTCGATTATTGCCGCTGCCAAGAAACATGGCGCGCATGCCATTGGTCTGAGCGGGCTGCTGGTGAAGTCCACGCTGGAGATGAAGTATGTGATCCAGGATTTGCAGGCGCAGGCGCTGGACTATCCAGTAATTTGCGGCGGCGCTGCTCTTACGCGCAAATACGTGGAAGACGATCTACGCCGCGAGTACTCGAACTCAGTTTTCTATGCCGACGATGCGTTTACCGGCCTGTACCTGATGGATGATTTGACTTCAAGCAATGGTGCACGGGAAAAGCGCTTACAAGAAGGCAGAACGGTTAAAGAGTTTGCCAAGACCACGATGATCGCCGGAGCGGAAAGTTCCACCAGCACAGAACGCTCGGCGGTGGTGCTGCCGGCGCCGAACATTCCTGTGCCTCCGTTTTATGGTGTGCGAGTGCGCAAGGATTTTGATCTGAATGAAGTCTTCCAGTACATCAACCACACGGCGCTGTTCAAGAACCAGTGGCAGCTAAAGACGGCGTCGCAGGCAGACTATTTGAGAATCGTGGAAGAGAAGTATGTTCCGGTGCTTTCTGAGTTGCAGAAGGAAGTAGTGGACAAAGGATGGTTCGAACCCAAAGTAGTGTATGGATACTTTGCATGCATTGCTGACGGTAACGATGTAGTGCTCTTTGACACGCCAGAGATGCGCAATGCGATTGCAAAATTCACCTTCCCTCGGCAGCGGGAAGGACGCAAGCTGTCCATCGCCGATTTCTTCGAACCTAAGACATCGGGCAAGCTGGATGTGATCGGGTTATCTGTAGTCACAATCGGCAGCCGCGCTTCAGAAGAGACCAAAAAGCTCTTTGATGCCGGTGAGTTTACGAAATATCTCTATCTGCATGGTCTTAGCGTCGAGACGGCAGAGGCGCTGGCTGAATTGTTTCACAAACAGGTCAGGGAAGAACTAGGGATTGCCGGAGAGGACGCTCCGAGAGTGGGAGATTTGTTTCACCAGAAGTATCGAGGATCGCGGTACTCGTTCGGCTATCCCGCATGCCCGAACCTGGAAGACCAGACCAAGTTGTTTGCGTTGCTGAAGCCGGAAGAGAACATCGGCGTGCGATTAACTAGCGGCTTCCACATGGAACCGGAGCAGTCTACCTCGGCGATTATCGTGCATCATCCGCAGGCAAAATATTTTGTGGTATAGCTGTACGCTTAAGTTTCAGCTGCTGAGCTTCGAGCTTAATGCTGTGAGATAGCCATCGATTGTCGCTGTATGTCCCATGATGAAACGTGACACAAAACGAAACAGCGGATTGTAGACTTCACCATTTTCGGTGATGGTGAGAGTGCAGGAGTCACCGTGGGGAACAATCTCATAGACCCAGGTTCCGCCGAAAGGCAGGTTAGGGTCGGCAATGTGAGTAACCAAACGGCGCGGCGGTACGGATTCAATGGCTGCAAAAGTAATGGTCTGGCCGTGCTTGTCCGTTTCGCGCCACATGCGATGGCTGTCAAATGGTGGCAGCTCCTTGTAATTTGTTACATCCGGACGCCATGTCGAAGGGCCTGAAATCAAGCTCCAGACTGTTTCCGCCGGACGATGAAGAGAGATAGTGCGCGAGACCGTATGCTTCTGCGGCAAACACGCTCCTATCAGGACGACAGGAGCAGCAGGCCAACAAGAGAGATCACGGAAATGAGCAACCACTTCATGCATCGCTCCTTTTGAGTTGCCCCTGGATGCGAAGGATTTTGGGACATTTGATGATAACGTGTGTTGCCATGATCGCTGCCTGAAATTCAGTACATGAAAGGAATTGAATGAACGCTCTGAAGAAATTTGAGCCCACTGCATACGCGGCGCTGCGAATCGTGTTTGGATTCCTGTTTGCCTGCCACGGAGCCAGCAAAGTGTTCGGAGTGCTTGGCGGTCACAGACCTCACAGCGTGCTGGACTGGACCGGAGCAGGCATTGAGCTGGTCTGCGGCGTGCTCATCCTCATTGGGTTGTTGACTCCACTTGCGGGATTTCTGGCCAGCGGCGAGATGGCGGTGGCTTACTTCATGGTGCATCAGCCAAGAGGTTTTCTGCCGCTGAAGAATGGCGGAGAGCTCGCAGTGATTTATTGCTTTGTCGCGCTGTTTATCGCTTGCCGCGGAGCAGGCAAATGGGGCGTTGACAAAGGCTGAGCCTTATTAGGCGCTGACTTGCAAGGATGCGCGGTAACTCTCCAGTCCGCGCTCCAATTGCGGCAAAGCTGCTTGTACTGACTCGGTCGGGATACCGACGCCCATTCTGAATCGATTTGGGTCTTCAAAGAAGCTGCCGGGAACCACGCTGGTTTCAAAGTCGCTGCGCAGTAGTTCACAAAGGGAATCAACATTCCCTTTTTTAAGGCGAGGAAAGACGATGGTCCCATATTCCGGCCAGAAGTAATCCAGATCGTCGCGCTTGAGCAGAAAGTCATGCAGGAGGCGACGATTTGTATGGAGCAAGGATTTCATTTCGGCGGCAATCTGTGGCAACTTTTCCAGAGCGATGACGCTGAGCAACTCGGCAGGATGGGCAAATGTGGCGCCGTGCAGATCATTGATGCGGAACATGCGTTGGGCGAGTTCAGGCGAAGCGAGCACCCATCCGCAGCGCAGGCCGCTCAGCCCGTAAGCTTTGGTAAGGCTGTTAGTAACGATGAAGCGCTCGGGATCGATATGAAAGGAGCTGGCCGGCGATGATTCAAACAACATCTCGCGGTAGACTTCGTCCACCAGCACGCGCGCTCCGACTTTGGCAGCAATTTTTCCAACTTCGTGGAGAGTAGCGTCAAGGGTCAGAGCGCCGGTTGGGTTGTGCATATTGCATATCACAACCAGCCGGGTACGCGGAGTGATGTTGCGTTCCACGTCGGCCGGATCGATGGCAAAATTATTTTCCGCGCGGCGCGGGAAGCGCTTGATTTCAAGTCCCAGATATTTCGCGGTGCTAAGAATTAATTCGTAGGTAGGCTGCTCAACCAGAATTTCATCGCCAGGCTCTGTTGTGGCAGCCAGCGCAAGGTAATTTGCCAGAGAAGTTCCCACCGCGCTTACCACGCATTCCTGCGGCACTCGATATCGCCGGGCGATCGCTTGCAGAAGAGGCTCGTATCCATAGATCGACGGACCATTGATTTCCAACTGATCAATGGTCACACCAAGTTTAGATAAAGGGAAGTTGGCCACACCGCTGGTGGCAAGATTGAATTTTGCAGCGGAATGCAGTTTGGCCCAGTCCATGTATGGCGAATAGGCTGTGCTTCTGGAGTGTGTCATTCGCGTAAGGTCCGTCTCCAAATGTAATACATGGGAACACCGGCCGCCAGAATTGCAAAGCCGATCAATGTATTTTCGGGATATGTATAAAGAGTATTGCTAACCACCGCCAGGCAAATCAAGCAGAACAACGCAGTAGTAAACGGATGGGCGGGCATGGAAAAAGCTGATCGCGCCGGATCGCGCTGGCGAAGAATGAAGAGAGCCCCGGCGGTAAGCGCCCAGAAAAGTACGTCCATGGAGGTGACGTAATTCAGGATCTTGTCATAACCGCCGGTCAGAAGGATCACCATCGTCCAGACGCTTTGTATGGCGATGGCGAGAACTGGAGCTTGTGTGCGTGGATGGACCCAGCCCAGTTGTCGAAAGAAGAGCCGGTCTTTTGCCATGGCAAAGTAGACGCGCGGCGCGGTGAGCACGCTCTGGCTGAGAAATCCCAGGGTGGAGATTGCAATTGCGAGCGCAATCATGGTTGCGCCGCGTTGTCCCAGGGCCATTCGCATTACGGCAGAGGCAGGTGCGGGCGTGTTTGCCAGAGTAGGCACTCCAAGTGCGCGCACGCAGACGTAGTTGACCGATGTATAAAGAAGCGCAACCGCGATCACGCCCATGATCAACGCTCGCGGCATATCGCGCCGTGGATCTTTCATTTCTGCCGAGGCAAAAGTTGCGGTGTGCCATCCGCCGAATGCGAAAACGACAGGCACCATCGCCGCACCAAAGGAGGAGAACAGTCCGCCAGAGACTGGCTGGTCCAGAGCTGGCTTCCAATGAACGTGGCCGTGGACCAGGAATGCTCCGGCAAATACCAGCAAGGCGATTGCCGCAATCTTCAAAACCATAAGCGCGCTTTGGACTGTCCCTCCCGCGCGCACGCCCATGCAGTTGATTAGAGTGAGCAGAGCGAGTGCGACTAGCGCGATTTGCCATTCGCTGGCGTGCCATCCGGTGAGTTCCAGAAAATAGCGCGAGAAGGTGACTGTCACGGCGGCCATTCCTCCGGTCTGGATCACCAGCAGCAACACCCAGCCATACAGAAATGAGACTAGAGGATGATATGCGTCACGCAAATAGGCATATTGGCCGCCGGCAGTGGGCATGCGGTCCGCCAACTCTGCCCAGATGAAGCCTCCCAGGAGCGCGATGCAGCCGCCCACCAGCCACGCGCCCAAAACCAAAGCTGGCGTGTGGACGCGCTGGGCGACAACATAAGGGTTCATAAAGACCCCTGTGCCAATGATGCCGCCCATCACCAGCATGGTGGCATCGAACAGTCCCAGCCGGCGTGCCAGAGATTGTATCGAGCGCGGATTTGCTTGAGGCGCGGGTGAATTCAATTTGTTTCGGCTCGAAATGAATCTTAAGCGAGCCAAGGCGGAAAGCATAGCAAATCTGCCAATCGATTCATTTACAATCTGGGATTTGTTATGGAGGCGTTGATGAAGAAAGTTTTTTGCTTTGCGGCAGTGGCAATATTTTTATTCTCGATTTCCTGCAGCAGTTCGACCGCCAACAATGGAAGCTCCAACACTGTGGCGCCAACGCCCACATCGGCATCTTCTGGCAATAGCAATACGCAACCACAATCGCCCAAGGCGCAGATTGATCCCTGCTCACTGTTTAGTGCGGCGGACGCGCAAGCAATCACTGGTGTTCCAATGAAATTGTCGCCCGGGCATGGCGCTATCGTCTGCATGTATGAAGAAGCATCTCCGCAGCCGGGACTGGATACTGCGCGTGTGTCTCTCATGGTCAACGTGGAAAACTCAGCAGAGAAAGAGGCCAAGGAATGGCAGAACACCAAGGAGATACGCCGCCTCAAACCCGGAGAGAAGAACGTCGCTAAGTTGAGTGGGATCGGCGACGAAGCCTGGTTCGATGGGAACGTTGAGAAGGGGAAGGTTGCTATTGGCGGAATTCTGGCACGCAAGGGAAAAGCAGATTTCGCGCTGCAATCAGCGGTCCTTCAATATCGGTCGTCGCTGGAAAAGATGAAGGAGATTGCGCACCGAATCGCGGACAAGCTGGAATAAAAATTATCCGCGCGTGATTTTTCGCTTGCGTCCGCCTGCCACATGGGCGAGCAGGCGCTGTCCCAGGCATCCGAAAAGAAAAGCCATAGCCATTACGGCGCTGATGTGGCGTTCGCCTGAGTGGAACGTGAGCGACGGCATGTATTCATAAACGGCGTAGCCGCCAAGTCCCGCCAATGCGCCGAACAGTACTGGCGCAAGAGTAATAAACAAGTTGGAAGCCGCTGCTTCGTTTCGTCCGGCGATCAGTGACTGTGCCGAGCAAACCCCAGAGCCGAGCAGGCCGAAAAGCAACACAGCGGCAACCATGGGTGGGCGTCCGGATAGAAGCAGGAACGGAGCCGACGCCACAGCAGCCAATCCGCAGATGATCAAAAGAATGCGAAGGCGGTCTCCAATGGCTCCGGCTTTGAAATGCTGGTGGCTGAAATCTTCATTACGTAACGCAATAGCATCCGCCACATTTTCCGCCGAAAGATGATCTTCAGGACCGGAAAGCAGCTGCTCCATGGCTTCCGCCCGCCATGAATTGATCTTCAGCGATTCCTCCCGCAGCACATGCGCGCGGTTCGCCAGTTCGACCTGGTTCATTCCAAAAACGGCATAGCGCTGCGCGGCGTGCAAGCCATGCCAGCCGCCTTCAATGTCGTCACTTTCCAGGCAGCGCAATACGTTGTTGAGCTGCTCGTGCGTTGCTATGGCCCAGAAGTTATCAGGACGCAAGCTGCGGCGCTCCAGAAAGCCAAGTTCTACGCGAAAAGCTTCGCACTCCCGCAACAAACGCGAGTGCTCTCGATGTGTCTCAACGGACAAGTTTTTGAGTTGAGGCGAAGGCGCTGCGACAGAGCTGGCCATTATCTGGCTCGGCATGCTCCGAGGCTCAACTGGCAATTCAGATTGCTTTGGAAGACTGCCGACGCGGGAAAGCAGCGCTTTTTCTTGCGCGTGTGACAGCCGCTCAATTGCGGCAGGCACAGGCAGCCATACCGCTTCGTCAATTTCATCACTGTTGCGCGCTCCCTTGTCTTCAACCAGCGTCATTTTCCAGAACAGGACGACCTTGGGAACGCCATTATCAGAATAGCTAATTGTTCCCAGATAATTTCCGATGCGGCAGGAGCAGCCGGTCTCATCCTGCACTTCGCGCATGGCTGCTTCCTGAAAGGATTCGCCATCTTTCACTTTGCCGCGGGGGAGCGTCCAATCCTGATGGCGTTTGCGGTAGACCACCATCACTTCATCGCCGCGAGGAGTGCTGCGCTGCAGAATGCCGCCGGCGGCTTTGATGACCGGAGGATCTGCCGGAACAATGGGAGCAATAGATGTCGCCATAGTTTGTGTTCTGATTTTGGATTGTAACCCGTATCGGTAAAAATGAAAGGACGATTTTCGGGTCAGGTCAGATCCGCGTCCGGCATCTTCATTTCGAGAGTTTCCGGTAGCGCGGCGTGATACTCCTGATAGCCGCGCAAAACTTTTCCCGGCGGCGCAGGACGAAGAACGTAAACATAGGGACGGGGCGGCTGAGCGTGCTCTTCTCGCTCTACTTCAAACCATTGGCCATCGATGCCGATGGTAATGCTCGAGTTCCATCCGGCTTTCGTGGCGGCAGAGGCAATCCGTATCCGGGTGTCCGGAAGTCGTTCCAGCGTATCTGTCACAGTAGAGCCGGTGTGACGTCGCCTGATGGAACGCGACATTGAATCAGATAGTTTGAAGAAAAGAAAAACAAGCAAACTGGGAACAACCTCAGCAGTAACGAGGCTGCCAAGAAAGCGAACAGCACCCTCAAGCGCCACATACAGAAGCAAAAGCGACAGCGGATGAAACAGGAATTCAAGCACGACAAGAACGGTGATGACGGCCTCTCCGGGTCGAGTTTACGCCGCTCATATGCGGGGCAACTTGTTGTGATCGTGCAATGAAGTAGTGTTTGAACTGCGCAATCAGAACCAGCGTCGTTATAAGAGACTCAGCAGCTCCGCCCCACATTGCAGCTCGTAAAACTATGAGCTGCGAACTGGGCCGCCAGGCCTTCCGGACCTTCTCCGGACAAAACGAAAGCAGGAAATCCCGCAAAATGCTCAGCATGGGTATTGGTGATCTGGAGAGTACATCTGGCCTTTGTGCGCATGCAAGAAAATTGAGCGCCGGATTTCTTGCTGGCTTCCGCCATTGGTGGGGGTAGGTCAGGTTGCCTAACCCAATGGGATTAAGTTCCAGCTCGACCAATTTGTTAAAAACTAGTGAAATCAGGGCCAACTAGAGAGAGAAAAGCTGACTCAAAGCCTTCTGAGAGGTGCGGTTCCCTTGAAACGAACATTTTTGTTTTTTTTCAGCCCTCTAGTTCTGGCCCTGACAATTGGATGCGGAGGTGTCAAAAATTCGTCTGTCACCCCCACGCCCACTCCAATTTCAACTCCAACACCACAAACTGCAATCATCAAGAACGTGGTCGTAGTGATTATGCAAAACCGGTCCTTTGACCATCTTTTCGGCACTTTCCCGGGTGCCAACGGGATTCAGCCGGGAGTCCCAGGCTTTACACAGAAAACTTCCACCGGAGCCACTGTTACGCCGCAACTGCTTACGGACGTCGCCACGCCGGACCTGCCGCACTCTCGCAATGATTTTCTTCGCGTGTACGACATGGGATTGATGGATAAATACGCATTTTTTAATGGCGTCACTGCCATGGGACATTATGACAACACGATTCCCGGAGTTGGCACGCTGTGGAGTTGGGCCCAGCAGTTTGCCCTTGCTGACAATTTCTTCCCTTCAGTTATGGGTGATGCTCCTTCGAACCAGCTTTTATTGGTCGCAGCCGACGACAACAATGATCCCGGCACTCTCCAGCCCTTTTTCCCGCCGTGCAACACTCAAGTAAAGGCGAGCGCGGGCTATACGTTCCAGCATGTGGGAGATCAATTAAATGCCAAAGGCCTCACATGGAGCTGGTACGCGGAAGACTTGAACAATTGCAGCTTTTATGTTCCGCAGGAAAACCCGTTCCAGTTCTTCACTGACTCGCACGGTTCCACAAACGTAAAAGATTTTTCTACTTTTGCCACCGACTTGAACTCAGGACATTTGCCCGCGGTTTCGTACATACAGCCTGCGCCGGCACACAGCATGCATCCCGGCAGCGGCCCTGTGGCCAATGGCATTACCTGGCTTGATGGTTTCATTAAGCAGATGCAGGCCAGTCCGGTTTGGGCGAATTCGGCAATTATCGTAGTTTGGGATTCGAGCGGCGGCTGGTGGGACCACGTTCCCCCACCGCAGGTTGATGCCCAGGGCCTCGGCCCGCGGGTGCCGATGATGGTCATCTCTCCATTTGCCAAGAAGAATTTCATTTCGCACATTCAGATGGATGATGTTTCGATACTGAGGTTCATCCAACGTACATTTGGGCTGACGCCCTTAAATGCCAGAAACCAGTTGGGCAACGATCTTAACGACATGTTCCAGTGATGGGCTATTGCACAGCCAATTTAGTAGGGAGGGGCTGCGCTTTTCGGCGCGGCCCTGAGTTTTACTGCGCACCGATCCTATAGCGGTCGGCATTCACTTTGACGGTGCTTCTTCTGCGATTCCCAGGTAGGCGCGGCGCACGAACTCGTTGTTCATGAGCATTTCCGTGGGGCCTTCCAGCGTGATGCGGCCTGTCTCCATCACATAGCCGTAATGAGAAATTTGCAGCGTGTAATTCACGTTTTGTCCTACCAGAAGAATGGTGACGCCCTGCTTCGCAATATTGGAGACGAATTCAAAAATTTCATCCACAAGTTTAGGCGCAAGACCCAGCGAGGGCTCATCCAGCATGAGCAGCTGGGGCTCTGACATCAACCCGCGCCCGATGGCGCACATCTGCTGCTCGCCGCCGGAGAGCGTGCCGGCCATCTGGTGGCGACGTTCTTTCAGGCGGGGGAACAGTCTGTAAATCCGTTCGAGACCGGGATGTGCCTTGGGACGAAATTGGCGAAGGAAACATCCCATTAAGAGATTTTCTTCAACGGACATGCCGGGCCAAAGCTGGCGGCCTTCCGGCACAAGGCTGATGTGGCGCTGGACGCGATCGCGCGTGGAAAGGGAAGTAATATCATTGCCATTGAGCAGCAGACGGCCTTTTTTTGCCCGAAGAATGCCGGCAACGGTATTGAGGGAAGTCGTTTTTCCCGCGCCATTGGAGCCGATAATGCATGTGATCTTGCCTTTCGCTACAGAAAACGAAACGCTCCAAAGGACCTGAGTAGCGCCATAGCTGACCTCAAGGCCTTCGGCGATGAGAAGCTTGTCATTTTGATTTACGTCAGCCTGCGGCTCAGCCACTCTTTTTATCCTCAAAATTGCTCTTGCCCAGATAAGCTTCAATCACTGAAGGATCGTTCTGAATATCTTCCGGCTTGCCCTCCGCCAGCTTTCGGCCAAAGTTCAGCACGGTGATGCGGTCGCAGACTGACATGATTGCTTTCATGTCATGCTCCACATACATAATTGTGGTGCCGCCTTCGCGCACACGCTGTAGCAAGCTCATCATGGCGCGGGTTTCTGCGCCGGTAAGACCACCGCAAATCTCGTCCAGCAACAGCAACTCAGGGCTCGTGGCCAATGCGCGCGCCACTTCCAGGCGTTTTGCTTCACCAAGAGAAATCGCTGAAGCAAGGATATTTGCTTTGTGATCAAGCCCAACCAGTTTCAAAGCCTCCATTGCGTGTTCCTTCGCGATGGATGTACGCGTTACCGCTCGGCGGCCATAGTGCACCGCCACCTGCACATTTTCCAGCACCGTCATGGCTTTGAACGGACGCACTACCTGATGAGTGCGGGCCACGCCTTTCTTTACCAGTGAAGCTGCATCCATTCCAGTGACGTCCTTGCCGTGAAAGGTGATTTTTCCTGCGGAAGGGCGGACAGCGCCGGTGATCAAGCTGAAAAGAGTTGTTTTGCCCGCGCCGTTGGGACCGATGAAACCGCAGATCTGCTTTTCCGGGATGTCAAAGCTCACGTCCTTCAACGCCGCCACGCCCCCAAAGTACTTGGTCAGCGTTTGGACTTCCAGAATCTTCACGTTTTCTCCTCAACAGCCGGAAGAGACGCCGCAACAGGCCCATCAGCCCATCAGGCTCCAGCAGGATGATCGCAATTAATAGTGAACCATAAATCAGCAGATGGAGATTGGGAAACTTCACCGATATCTGTTCTTCAACCATGCCATAAATCACGCCGCCCAGCACCGGTCCCCACACCGTTCCAATGCCGCCAATCACCGGCATAAGCAGAATGGAAATTCCGGTCGAAAAGGCAAATACGTCGCCGGGATAAAAGAACGCGGCGCGTCGCGCGTAGATGCCGCCGGCAATGCCGGTCAATCCGGCGGCAATGGCATGGACCCAGAGCTTGGATGTGAATGCATTCACGCCTAAATCGGCAGCCGCATCCTCATCCTGCTTGATAGCGCGGAGCGCCAGGCCGAACTTACTGTTGGCGATCACGGTGGAAACCAGCACCGCTACCGCCACAGCCGCAATCGCGGAATAGTAATGCTCATTCTGGCTGAAAGCCTGGTCTTCCGTGATGCGATAACCGCTAGATCCGCCAGTGACATCAAGATTGTTCATGACCACCCGGACGGCTTCCGTCACTCCAATAGTGGCGATGACGAAATAGGGGCCGCGCAGGCGAAACGTAGGTAAGCCGATCAGGAAAGACGCCAATATCGCGATGGCCGCGCCGCCAACGAACCCAAAATACGGGCTGTGTCCGGCATGCATGAGCAGCGCCGTGGTGTAAGCGCCCAATCCAAAGAAGACGGCAAATCCGAACGAGACCTGTCCGGCCATGCCGCCAAGCAGGTTCCATCCAAGGCCGGTAGTTGTCCATACGGCCGTGACGAACAGCAGCCGTATGAGATTATCGCTGGGATGGGTGGCAGGCAGGAGCAGAAGGATGACGAGCAACAACCACGGCAAAATGATTTTGAGCCAGCCGCCAACCCCTGAAGGCCGTTTCATGCGGCTTTCCATTTTCGGCTGAACAGACTCGACAAGCCTTTAGGCAGGATCAGCAGAACCACAACAAGCAACGCGAATGGGATCACCTGCTGGTAGCTCGGAGGCAGGTAATGGAAACTCCATCCGTGCCAGTAAACCGGCAGGGCTATGTTGATTCCAAATGTTTCCAGGATGGCCAGCAGGATTGCGCCCAGCGCGACCCCTGAAACCGATTCCAGGCCGCCGAGCACAATGATCACAAAGGACCGCAACAGAAAAGGCCGGCCGAAATCGGGGCTGAAGGAAAAGAGCATGCCGAGCAGGCCGCCGGCAAATCCTGCGAATGCCGTTCCCAGACCGAAGGTAAGGCGTGCGGTTTTTTGATCGTCCACACCAACAATTTGCGCGGCATAAGGATTCTGGATCAGCGCCCGCATGGACCTGCCAAACCAGCTGCGGTGAAACACGATCTGCAGAACAACCATGCAAAAAACCGCCGCCGCAAATACCACCAGGTTTACCTTGGGAATGGAAATCTGGCCGATCTGCACTGAAGAAAGCGTGAGGGGCGTGAGAATCGATTGGTCCTCATTGCCCCAAACCAGATAAGCAATGTTCTGCAGGACAAGCCAGAACCCAAACATCAGCAGAAGTGACGCGAGTGTCGGGGTGTCCGACTTGGGAAGCCAGCGTACCAGGAGCCAATGCACGGCCATGCCAAAAAGAAAGAAAACCGGCAGAGCGATTATCGCGCCAAGAATCGGATCAACGTGGAAGCGCTGAAACAGTTCCAGGGCAAAGTACGCGCCCATCATCAGGAACCCGGCATGTGCCAGGTTCACAATCTTCATGACGCCGTAAATCACGGTCATGCCGACTGCCATTGCCGCATACACTCCGGCCAGCAGCAATGCCTTCAACAGCAGGTCGAGATACTCGACGGAATCCATGAGATTTGGGAACCTTTGTTCCTTGCTACTTGGCTGGCGCTGGTGCTACTGGTTCGCCGGTTGCCGCATCCTTGGGGTAAACGATATCTACTTTGTTGTCAGGCTTGTTCTGGGTGATCACAAAGGGATATTCGGCTTGCCCGTTGGCGGCAAACTTCAAGACCTGGCCCGGGAGCACGGACTCTTTCAACTGTGCTTTTTTAAGCGCATCGCGGATCGCGTTCTTGTCCAGCGAACCGGCAGCCTCGATCGCCTGCGCCACAATGCGCATACCGTCATAGGCCGGAGCGGCGTACCAGGAATCAACGTCGTGCCCGGTGAAGGCTTTGTAGTCCGCGGCAAACTTCTTGGCCTGAGGATAAGGCAGCTTGTTCGACCACCAGATACCGGCAAAGATATAGTCGGTACCCGCGCCCAGCGCCTGGCGGGCGTTGGCTTCAGGGCCACGCGCCCCGTAGCTCACCATCTGATGGTGCAGGCCATTTTGCAGGTATTGACGGTGCATGGTGATGTAGTCGGGCAGATGCGCGTCAGAAAGGAAAATATCCGCGTGGCTGTTCTTTACTTTCTGCAGGATGCCGGAAAAGTCGGTGGCTCCCAGCTCGAACTTTTCATTCATTACAACTTCGAAATAGCCCTTGTGCTTGTCGGCCCATTCGTTGAAGCCGTTGACGTAGTCGGTGCCGTGATCGGTGTTTTCAACCACCATTGCGACCTTTAAACCTTTTTTGAGCTTGCCCTGGTCCATCAGGGAACCAAGAAATTCAGCCGACGTGGTTCCGATGAGCGCTACCGGGCTCAGAGTTCCGAACGCATATTGATAGCCTTTGCCGAAGATGGCAGTTGCGCCGGCCCCGGTGGTGATCCACGGGGTCTTGTAGCGGTCTGCCATCACGGATTCGGCGGTGCCAAGCGCCGTCGAATAACCACCCAAAACGGCGACGACGCCGTCTGAGCTCATGGCCCTCTCAGTCAGTGAGGCGGACTTTTTGGAGTCGGTGGCGTCATCGTAAAAGACCTCTTCTATCTTGAGCTTTTTGCCCTTGCTCTTTACCATGATTCCGCCGCCGTCATTGATCTGCTTGATGGCGAGTTCAATGCCTTCTTTTTGATACGCGCCTGGCTTGCTTTCGCTTCCGGTGGTGGGCAGGACGACCCCAATCTTGATAGTGTCGTCTGCGACAACGGCGCGGCCGGTGCCGTTGCAGAGCGTTACGATCCCACCCAACGCCAATGCCAGTATTGAAGTGTGGCGGATGGTCTGGCCAAAGAAAGCTAAGGTTCCCCTCATTGAAAATCCCTCCTCAAGGCAGTATGCGGCCCAACGTGACAGAAGACCGAAGTTTTTAAGATATCAGCGACATGGCCGGTAAATACAGATGGTGCATGATATTCCTGCGAGTGATGATTCACAAGTCCCGCAGTTGGAATCGGTATGGCAGAGTACCGTAAAACTGCTGCGTTACGGGGCCGCGCCTCAGGGATAACGGTCTTGCCTGTGATTTCTGCTTGACATCTACGGTAATCCGATTACCCTAGGGTGCCAAATGGACAAAGCGCCTGGGCCTGTGCTGCAACGCCCACAGGCGTACTCCCGGCGACAAACACCTTCAGCCAACGACAGAGAAGCGGCTGAAATTTAAGTCCCGCATTGAACGTCGCGGAAGTCTTTTGCAATCATACGGAATTATGCTCAGTTTTGATGCTTTAAAATCAGCTCAACATAACAGGAACCAGGTCCGGCCGGCCTGGCTCTTTTCCAGGAGGGCCATATGTCAAGCGCTTCTTTGCCGGTGACCTCATCGGACCAGATCACCACTTCAAAAATCTGGTCGGTCATTTTGGCCTCATCGGTTGGAACCATGATCGAGTGGTACGACTTTTATATTTTTGGGTTGTTGGCTACCTTCTTGGCCCCCAAGTTCTATCCACCCGGTAATCAGCTGTTCCAGTACATCGCTTATCTGGCCACATTCGCGATTGGCTTCATGGTGCGTCCTTTCGGCGCGCTTTTCTTCGGGCGCATCGGCGACAAGGTTGGCCGTAAATATGCCTTTATCGTCACCCTCACGATCATGGGTGGCGCCACAGCCCTGGTGGGAGCACTGCCCAGCTACGCGACAGCCGGCTGGTTCACCCCTATCGTCCTGATCGTGCTGCGCGTGCTTCAAGGTTTGGCGCTCGGCGGCGAATATGGCGGCGCCGCAATCTACGTAGCGGAACATGTTCCTGACAATCAACGCGGTTTTTATACCAGCTTCATTCAGATTACTGCCACCCTGGGTTTGTTCCTTGCGATTGCAGTGATCCTGGTAACCCAGAGCCAGCTGTCCGACGTTGCTTTCAAGGACTGGGGCTGGCGCATCCCGTTCCTGATCTCCTTGCTGCTGGTGATCATCTCCTTGTATATCCGGCTGCAAATGAAGGAATCTCCTATATTCACGCAGATCAAGTCAACTGGCATGACCTCTGCTACGCCGCTGAAGGAAGCATTTACTGTGCCTGAGAATTTCAAACGCTTCCTGATCACCTTGTTTGGCGCGACTGCCGGCCAGGGCGTGGTGTGGTACACCGGGCAGTTTTTTGCTCTTTTCTTTATGCAGACGATCCTGAAGGTGCCAACAAGGGATGCTCAAATTATTGTGGCCAAGGCGCTGCTGCTTGGAATGCCGTTGTTCGTTTTGTTTGGCTGGCTCTCTGACAAGATTGGCCGCAAGAAGATCATTATGGCCGGGCTTCTCCTTGCTGCCGTGAGCTATCGTGTACCTGGGACTAATATCGGGATTTATCCTGCAATGCAACGCGCCGCTGGAAACAACGTAACCCATGTGGACGCCACCAAGAATAAGGTAACGGGGCAGACGATCCTGGCCCCGCAAACCGTGGACGCGACGGGGAAGGTAATAGCTGCCCCGGTCGCAAGCGGTGCGGATAAGACGATGCTGATGTGGCTGATCTTTATTCAGGTGATCTTCGTCACTATGGTTTATGGGCCTATCGCGGCGTTCCTGGTGGAGTCATTCCCCGCCAAGATCCGCTACAGCGCGCTTTCATTGCCTTACCACATAGGCAATGGCGTGTTTGGAGGACTGGTGCCGTTGATATGCGTGTGGATTCCCGCAGCTACTGGCAATCCATTCGACGGTCTCTATTACCCAATCACCATAGCCGCACTCACGTTTGTTATCGGCTCGTTCTTGCTGCGTGATCCCAGGAACGTGAAAATCTGGACTGAGGTAGGTACGCCTGCTCCTGCAACCGGAGCCGCCCGCAGATAGATGCTAAGTGCCGCTTGCGCACGTATAGCCGTGCGGGTGTAGGATAATCTGTTTCGGACTGGCGGGTGGCAGCCGTTGCCACCCGTCTGGTTCGTTACGGCCCAACCCCCTGCGGGCCTTTGCGAATTTGAGCGATTCGATTGAAAAATCAAGAGGTCCATGCCATGGCTGACGCTCGCGTGATGAAGGAAAAAGAACAAGAGACAGAGGTTAACGAGGCGCAGATCGCCGTCCATTGGAAAGAAGAGCAGTACTTTTACCCAAGCTCGAAATTTACAGGACAGGCTTATCTGACCGATCCTGCCGTTGATCAACGCTTCAGCGAAAAAAACTTTCCCGAATGCTTCCGTGAATATGCCGACCTTCTGAGCTGGGACCAGTATTGGCACACTACGCTCGATACCAGCGACGCTCCTTTCTGGAAATGGTATGCCGGAGGCAAGCTTAACGCCTGCTACAACTGCGTTGATCGTCATCTGGAAAAATACAGGAACAAGGCCGCATTTATTTTCGTGGGCGAGCCGGAAGACGTTCCGCCGGTTTCCATTACATACCAGGAGCTTTACTACCGCGTAAATGAGATGGCAGCGCTGCTCCGCGACTTTGCCGGACTGAAGGCGGGAGACCGCGTCACCATTCACATGCCCGTGGTACCCGAGTTGCCGATCACCATGCTCGCCTGCGCCCGCCTGGGTGTAATCCATTCCGTTGTCTTTGGCGGATTTAGCGGAGAGGCTTGCGGCATGCGCGCTGCTGATTCAGGCAGCAAAGTCCTGGTGACGATTGACGGCTACTATCGAAGCGGCGCAATGACTGACCATAAAGAAAAAGCAGACATCGCGGTAAAAACGGCCAAGGATGAAAAGCATACGATTGAAAAAGTGCTCGTCTGGCACCGCGAGGCGGGTAAATACGCTTCTAAGACGCCGATGGCTGAAGGCCGCGATTTCTTTGTTGAAGATGTCCTGAAGAAGTATGCAGGGCAAGTAGTCGAGCCGGTGCCAATGCCTTCAGAAGCGCCGCTCTTTCTGATGTATACCAGCGGCACCACAGGTCGTCCCAAAGGCTGCCAGCATGGAACTGGCGGATATCTTTCCTACGTTGCCGGAACCACAAAATACATTCAGGACCTCCACCCCACCGATGTTTACTGGTGCATGGCGGATATCGGCTGGATTACCGGCCACTCTTACATCGTTTATGGGCCGCTGGCATTGGCGGCAACCTCTGTTCTGTATGAAGGCGTGCCGAACTATCCTGACGCGGGACGCCCCTGGCGGGTAGCCAAACGCTTAGACGTGAATATTTTCCATACATCGCCTACGGCGATCCGCATGCTCCGCAAGGCAGGCCCTGACGAACCTGCAAAATACGACTATCACTTCAAGCACATGACGACGGTGGGCGAGCCCATCGAACCGGAAGTGTGGAAGTGGTATCACGAGGTCGTCGGCAAGGGTGAAGCAGTGATCGTGGATACATGGTGGCAGACCGAGACTGGCGGTTTCCTTTGCAGCACCAAGCCGGGCATTGATCCTATGAAGCCTGGAAGTGCCGGGCCTGCATTGCCGGGAATTTATCCAGTGATCTTTGATGAAGAAGGTAAAGAAGTAAAAGGCGGATCGGGCAAGGCAGGGAACATCTGCATCAGAAATCCCTGGCCGGGAATGTTCCAGACGATTTATGGCGACCGTGACCGCTTTGTGGCGCAGTATTACCGCAAATACAACAAAAATCCTAAAAGCAAAGACTGGCGCGACTGGCCTTACTTTGCCGGTGACGGCGCGGTTCAGGCGCCGGATGGCTACTTCAGAATTCTTGGCCGCGTGGATGACGTGATCAACGTCGCGGGCCATCGTCTGGGGACTAAAGAACTGGAGTCAGCTTGCCTGATGGTGAATGAAGTGGCTGAAGCCGCCGTGATTCCCGTAGTCGATGAAGTAAAGGGCCGCGTCCCGGAAGTTTACGTTTCGCTGAAGCCCGGACAGCACAATGCCGCCGCCGTTTCAGACGCCGTAACCAAGGCGATCGAACATCAGATCGGTAAAATCGCGCGTCCGAAAAAAGTCCACGTTGTTCCGGACATGCCCAAGACGCGCTCCGGCAAGATCATGCGCCGCGTGCTGGCGGCAATATCCAACCAAATGGATACGGGGGACGTTACCACCCTGGCCAATCCTGATGTGGTGGAGCAGATTCGTGTGATGGTGCAGGGCAATCGTCCGGTAGTCACGAAAGATGTTCCTGAAGATGTAAAGCGCTTTGGCGAAGAGCGCTGATAGGAAAGGGCTAGGTAAAATCTAAGATCAAACGGCGATTGTCATGCAATCGCCCGAAGCACACAGAGGAGGCAACATGAAGGAAGAGAAGAAGGGCAAGGGTGTAAGCAGAAGAGATTTCATGAAAATTGCCGGGGCCGGTGGAATTGCTGCTGGATCGCTCGGGCCTGCATTCCTGTTTCCTGAGCGCGCCGCGGCACAACAGAAAACGCTCAAGATTTTGCAGTGGAGCCACTTTGTTCCCGCTTATGACACCTGGTTTGACCAGACCTTCGCCAAACAATGGGGCGAAAAACACAACACAAACGTAGTTGTTGACCACATCAACCTGGTCGATCTCAATACCCGCGCGGCCTCGGAAGCCCAGGCCAAGAAGGGCCACGATCTCTTCATGTTCCTCTCGCCGCCGGCAGCATATGAGAATCAGGTCATCGATATGAGCCACGTCTATCAGGAAGTGGAAAAGAAGCACGGCAAGAAGATCGATCTGGCCCACAAATCCACGTTCAACCCGAAGACGAAGAAGTATTACGCGTTCTCTGATTCCTATGCCCCGGATCCCGGCAACTGGCGCAAGGACCTCTTTGAACAGGTGGGCTTCCCCAACGGCCCAGATACATATGACGATCTGCGCAAGGGCGCCAAGGCGATCAAAGAAAAATTCGGCAATCCCTGCGGCATCGGTCTTTCACAAGAACTGGACACCAGCATGGCCATGCGCGCTCTGCTGTGGTCCTTTGGCGGAGCGGAGCAGGATGAAGCCGGCAAGGTAACCATCAACTCAAAGGAGACGATTGAAGCGCTTAAATTCATGAAGGCCCTGTTCGAAGAGTCGGAAACGCCGGAAGTGTTCACCTGGACTCCGCCTTCAAACAATCAGGCCATGCTGGCGGGCAAGGTTTCTTATGTGGCGAACGCCATTTCCATTACGCGCCAAGCGGAGAGGGAACATCAGCCCATTGATAAAAACATTATGATCAGCCGGGCATTGAAAGGGCCGGTGCGCCGGATCGCCGCCGAGCACGTGATGGATTGCTACGTGATCTGGGAGTTTGCGGAGAACAAAGACGGCGCGCAGCAATTCCTGATCGACTACATTGACGCGTTCCACGATGGCTTTGTGGCCGGCCAGTTCTATAATTTCCCCTGCTTCCCAAGCACAGTTCCGAACCTGCAGAAGGAAATCTCCAGTGATCCGCGGGCGACCCCCAACGATAAGTACAAAGTGCTGGGAGATGTGCTGGATTGGGCGACAAACGTGGGCTATCCCGGATATTGCTCCGCTGCCATTGACCAGGCGTTCAAGAGTTGGACAATCCCGACCATGTTCGCCACAGTGGCGCAGGGCAAAGCGACTCCTGAGGATGCAGCCAAGACCGCGGAAGCCGAGTACAAGCGCATCTTTGAAAGATTCAAATAAACTGAGGACTGAATGGCCGTTGTTGAAACCCGGAAACTGACCAAGGTATTTAAACAAGGAGAGCTCGGAGCAGTAAATGAAGTAGATCTGGAAACGCGCGAAGGCGAGTTTCTGGTTTTTCTGGGACCTTCAGGTTCCGGGAAAACTACGCTCCTGCGGATGATCGCCGGCCTGGAGTCCCCCACGGCCGGCGAAATCCTTATTGGCGGCAAAGTGGTGAACGATCTCACGCCGCGTGAGCGCCGCATCGCCATGGTGTTCCAGAGCTACGCGCTTTACCCGCATCTCACCGTTTACAACAACATTGTTTTTCCGCTGAAAGCGCAAAAAGTTCCCAAGAACCTGCATAAAGAAAAAGTCGAGTGGGCCTCTTCTTTGCTGGGCATCGGCGCGCTGTTGCAACGCAAACCACGCGAGCTCTCCGGCGGCGAACGTCAGCGTGTAGCCTTAGCGCGAGCCATTGTCCGTGAGCCTTCGGTATTCCTGCTGGATGAACCACTTTCCAATCTTGACGCCAAGCTGCGTCTCTCAGCCCGTGAAGAGCTGGAGCGCTTTCATCGCCGTGTGGGCACTACAACAATCTATGTGACCCATGACCAGGTTGAAGCAATGGCGATGGGCAACCGAATTATGGTGCTCAACAAAGGAGTAGTGCGGCAACTCGGAACGCCAAAGGAAGTCTATGACGATCCTGCCGACACTTTTGTGGCGACCTTCCTTGGATCGCCGCCCATGAACCTCATGGAGATGGACGGAATGATTGTCGGTTTTCGGCCTGAGCATTTCCGAGTAAGCGAGGATGTAAAAGAAAGCGCTAAAGTTACCTTCAAGTTCCGCGTGGAAAACGTGGAATATCTGGGCGCGGAGTTCATCCTGGCCGGCTTCCTGCAGGGGGGCAAAACCGATGGAAAAAAGGTGATTGCGCGCCTGCTGTTGGGACACAGCTTTGAAATTGGCACTACATATGATTTTGCCGTGGCGGAACGCCATTTGAAATTTTTTGATCGCACAACAGAAAAAAGGATCACTCCGAGGAACTTCGCATGGCAGTAGGCCCTGTGGCAAAACCGGGGAAAACAAAGTTCAAATCCGCAGGCGCGGCCAGAAGCCCATTGCTGGGTATTGCCATGTTCAGCCCTGCCGTCTTGTACATAGTCCTGCTGATCGGGCTGCCGTTTCTTCTGGCGATTTTCTATGCATTCAGTGACGCCCGCATTGGCACGGAGATGGACTTGGCGCACTTCTGGAGGCATCTGGTCGGGCTGGACAATTTTCGCAGCATCCTGCAAAGCCCCAGTTTCAGGGCCGCGCTGAAGAACTCAATCATCTTCACCGTTGCCGCGCAGGTCATTGTGATGGTCTGTGCCAACATTCTCTCCATTGCCCTGGAAAAACCATTCCGCGGACGCGGGCTGGTACGCTTTCTGATCCTGTTACCGTGGGTGGCGCCGGTTTCGCTGGGCACCATCGGCTGGAAATGGATTCTGGATTCCATTTACAGCGTGATCACCTGGGCGCTTGTTACGCTTGGATTCGTTAATAAATATTCTCCGCCCATGTGGCTTGGGCAGGAGGGGCTGGCCATCACGTCAGTTATCCTGGTGCATTGCTGGCGGCTGATTCCATTTTCAACAGTGATCCTGTTGGCCGGCAGAAGCGCCATACCGAAGGAAATTCCGGAAGCTGCTTCCATTGACGGCGCTGGATTCTGGCGCACGCTGTTTCAGATCAACCTTCCCATCATGACGCCAATTCTGGGTGTCGCTATACTTTTTGGGACCATCTTCACCTTCACGGATCTTGCAGTGGTCAACCTGTTGACCAATGGCGGCCCGTACGACTCAACGCAGACTCTGCCTAACCTGGCGTTTAACCAAGGTATTCAGGGCAGTGATCTGGCGGCAGGGGCGGCGATATCGGTTTTCCTTGTGCCTGTGCTTGTGGTGATTGCATATTTCATGTTGCGCGTGGCCAACCGTGCGGAGGTGGTGTGATGGCGACCGCAGCCAAACTCAGCGCTACCACAGCTGGCGCCAAAAGGCCATTAGGGATTACTGGGATCAGCGCTCTATTGCTGCTTGCGGCCGTGGCCCTGCTGGGGCTTACGCTCTTCCGTCATGTTGGCGGGCTCACTGGTGTGTTCAGACTGGTAGCAGTGCTGGTAATGGTGCTGATCGCTCTGGGCCTTTGGAAGCTGCACAATGCTGCCCGTACATTTCTATTCTTCCTGTGCGCCGCTGATATTATCGGCTGCCTGCTGGCGCTGTTTTTATATGCATTGCGCCAGTCGCATTATCGATTGGCCGTGTTCCTCGTGGTCCAGATGTGTATCTCAGCCGCTTTCATCTGGTATTTGCAATCTGAGGGCGTAAAACGGGCATTTCAAAATCTAAATCCCTGGCCCACCACGGTAAAAATGCTGGTGCTCACGGTCTTCACTGTGCTGCTGGCATTTCCGTTCTACTGGATGGTGATCGCCACCTTTAAGCAGAACATTGATCTTTACGGGATGGAGAACAATCCATTCGTCTTCAATCTCCCGCCAACACTCGACAACCTGCGCCTGCTGTTTACGCAGACGCGGTTTCTGACCTGGCTGACGAACACGGCGATTGTGGGCGGAATCGTGGTGGTAATTACGCTGTTGCTGGCCGTTCCAGCAGCTTATGCCTTGGCCCGGCTCACCGGCAGATGGGGAGAGCGGTTGGGTATCGGGATTTTTCTTACCTATCTCGTTCCTCCTACTCTGCTCTTTATTCCGCTTTCCCGGGTTGTGGCCAACTTAGGTCTGCAGGACACCATATGGTCGCTAGTCCTGGTTTATCCCAGCGTCACCGTCCCATTTTCCATCTGGCTGCTCATGGGCTTTTTTAAATCGATTCCCCGCGAACTGGAAGACGCAGCGATGGTGGATGGGCTTACACGCTTCGGGGCCTTTATCAAGATGGTGGTGCCGATCTCGCTTTCCGGCATTCTGACAGTGGTGATCTTTACCTTTACCCTGGTAACTCAGGAATACGTTTATGCCCTGACGTTTATTTCCCCGGAGTCGCAACAGATGGTCGGCGTAGGCATTCCGATCTTCCTGGTGCGCGGCGACGTTTACTTCTGGGGATCGCTGATGGCCGCCTGCCTGATTGCCAGCCTGCCTATTGCGTTTATCTATAATTTGTTCCTTGACCGGTTCATTGCCGGATTTACAGTGGGGGCCGTAAAGGGCTAGAAAGAGACGTTCGCTGCTTCGTTGGTTTTTAGAAATTCCAAAAGACGGGTGTCTCTGGCGTGTGTTTTTGATTGGTCCATATGTGAAATTTTTTATAAAGATTTACCCTCAGCGAAAGCCGTGACCGCACAAAGTACTTGACAGATCACCGCTTAGGGATGAAAGTTATCGCGCACTTTTGCGCCTCAATTCGTCTGCACGTGGCCCGGGGGTCGGGGTGCGCTAGTTCTTAAGTTGGGCCAACGGAAGTTCTCAATTAGGAGAAACTGATGCCGACTTGGACACAGATTTACGATCCTTTTGGACACTGGTGGCTCTCAGCCCTGGTAGCAGCGCTGCCAATTGTTGTGCTGTTCACCATGATGGCGGGCCTTCGCGTTAAGCCTCATTGGGCCGCTCTCTCAGGCGCGGCGACGGCTGTTCTGGTTGCCTGCCTGGCCTTTCGCATGCCGGTTTCGCTTGCCGCAGGCAGCTTCCTGTACGGTGTTTCTACAGGATTGCTCAATATTGTCTGGATTGTGGTGGCCGCTGTTTATCTATATGACATTGCCGTCAGCACCGGCGATTTTGAGATCATGAAATCCTCTGTGGCCGGAATTACCGCCGACCGCCGCTTGCAATTGCTTTTGGTGGCTTTCTGCTTTGGCGCGTTCATTGAAGGTTGCGCTGGCTTTGGATCGCCGGTGGCGATTGCCGGCGCTTTCATGATCGGCCTGGGATTCAAGCCGTTTCATGCCGCTGCACTCAACTTGATTGCTAATACCGCGCCGGTGGCGTGGGGAGCCATCGGTACGCCGGTCCATATGCTGGCTAGCGTAACGGCAATGCCGGAAGCCGATATGAATGCGATGATCGGACGTATTCTGCCTATCACAGCGATCATTGTGCCGTTCTGGCTGGTGCGCGCCATGGTTTCATGGACGGAAACTTTTGAAGTTTTCCCCGCCATCCTGGTGGTGGGTGTTTCCTTTGCTTCCATGCAATACTTCTGGTCCAACCACATGGACAGCAACCTGGTAGATATCACCGCTGGTCTGTTCTCGCTGCTCTGCACCGTTGTGTTCCTGCTCTTCTGGAAGCCTAAAAAGATCTGGCGTTTTGAAGATGAGGGTGGCCACATCATGGTTACACCGGCAGGAAAGGGCGTGCCCAGCGTTTCAGGCGGTTCCGGACCGGAGATACACTCATACACCTTTGGACAAACGTTCAAAGCGTGGTTGCCATTCCTGATCCTGTCTGTTTTTGTGTTTCTCTGGGGTTATAAACCGGTGAAAGACTGGATGAATATTCACACAACGCCGAACTGGGCGGCTCGGGATGCATCCGGAAACGTCGTCCGCAACCCGGATGGAAAACTCAAGCTCAACAGCGGCTGGGAAACGCCGATCCACAACAAGATCTCGCGATCACAGCCAGTGGTTCCCAAACCAACGCCAGAAGGCGCGAAGTTCGCATTCATCTGGCTTTCAGCTACCGGAACCGGCTGCTTCCTGGCAGCGATTATTGGCGGATTGATTCGCGGCGTCAGCATTGGAAAGCTGCTTACAATCTTCGGACAGACGCTTTTCCGCATGCGGTGGGCGGTGATAGCTATCTCCGCCATGCTTGGGCTGGGCTTTGTGACACGATACTCAGGGAGTGATGCCGTCTTGGGACTGGCGTTCACTCACACAGGATGGTTCTATCCGTTCTTTGGAACCTTCCTGGGCTGGCTTGGTGTGGCGCTCACCGGAAGTGATACTTCTTCCAACGCGTTGTTCGGCAGCTTGCAGAAGATCACTGCCCAGCAACTTGGCCTGGATCCCGTGCTGATGACGGCGGCGAACAGCGCAGGCGGTGTCATGGGTAAGATGGTGGACGCGCAATCCATTTGCGTGGCCACGGCTGCTACCAACCAGGTGGGCAATGAAGGCTTCATCTTCCGCTTTGTTGTCTGGCACTCAATTGCACTTGGCGCGATTGTGGGCATCATTGTGATGATCTATGCCTATGTGCCGTGGGCAAAGGCGCTGGTGCCGCATGGAGTGAAGCTGTTATCGCAGTAAACCTGAATGCATCTCTAAATTAAAGCACCGCCGCAACGGCGGTGCTTTTTGCATTACAAAGATCCCTAAAGCTGGTGATACAGTATTTCCTGAGTTGCCGGTATCCACTGCACACTTCAGTTCACCATCCATCTAACCCGGCGACGTGCCATCCTGAAGCGAGCCACGTGGAACTGCAAAGCGTTTCGACAGGGTTTCCGCGAAGCTGAAGGATCGGCTCCGCTGCACTGCATGGCTATTGAGACTGCTTGGAGATCGGCGGTCGTGAAGAGCGAGAAATCGTGTTCACTCAAGATAGCATCCATGAGGATAGAAATTGGTGATTCTGGAACAGCAATCCTAGATCGCATTAATCGCTGAATCCCGGCAAATCCACTCGCTTGGCAATGTGGTCTTTAATCCAGTGTGCGTCCCACCATTCCTTGGGATCGATCTGAATGCCCTCGAGCTGCATGCTGAAATGAATGTGATCGCCGCCGGCCATGCCGGTCATGCCGCTCTTGCCCATGATTTGGCCGCGCTTCACCATGTCACCTTCATGCACGTCGATCTGGCTTAGGTGCCCATAAATCGACTGCAAGCCATAGCCGTGGTCCACAACGATGCAGTTGCCGTAAATTCCGAGCGGCGCGGCATAGACCACACGCCCGTCATTCGTGGCTTCCACGCCTACGTGCTGCGTGATGGAAAGATCGTAGCCCAGGTGAACCTGCTGGTCGATTTTCTTGCCTTGATAGATATAGTTACGCACGTCGGCAAAACTTGCTTCCACTTTGGAATTGGATTGCTGCCGGAAATGCTGCGACCAGAGAAAATGGTCCGCTGTCTTGAGCTGAAGATCGGCTAGCGTCTTGTTGTTGGCGCGACGCATCTCGCTATTGATCTTCACAAACCGTTCCACCAGATCGCCTGATCCGTTGGGATCGAGCTCGTTCACTACCTTCTGAACGAATTTATCGTCCAGTTGAAGATCGCGTACCCGATACTTCGGCTGCTCATTCTTTGGAAATTGGTAGACCATCTGCCCGGTAACTTCATTGCCGGCAGGATCGGTGGCATACACCAGCGGAGGCGTGCCGGCGGGCATGTTCCAGGCAAAGGCGAAGAGTGAAAACAATCCGGGCTTGCCGCCGGGCATGGGCCAACTGCGAAACTTCTCATCTCCCACACGCACGCCGGACTCACTCGCGTATCCGGCAACATTGAAGGTCACCAAATCCGCCATACCTAAATAAAGGTAGTGCTGGTCTGAGTCCACGCTCACAGAAGGTGGTCGCGTGACGACTGTAACTTCGCGCTCGGTGCTGACCGTCTTTGCGCGAAAATCATTCGACGTCGCTTCCACGATCAGGCGGGCCTTGCCGTCCCTGAGCTGCGGCGTGCTTTTAGCTCCAGCATTGAAAGTGTACACAGCATCCGCGACTCCGCCCTTCCAGCGCAACCTGTGCGATGGCTGCTCCATGTCCCACACTTTGTAGCTCGAGCCATTCTGCTCAACCGTGGCGACCGCACTGCGAATCCCATGAGGATCGCTCACTTTGATGTTGATTGGAGTGGATTGCCCCAGCGCCGTGAGCGATTGCGGAAGGGTGACTACCGGAGTGGAGGACATGAAAAGTAGAGCCGTTATTGGCACAACAATCAATAGAAAGAGGATGAGAAAGAAGGTACGCATGGTTGAAATTTCAGAATAGCACGAAGACAAACGCTGGAAGAGACTGCTAAGGCATTCACTCTAAAGATTGCAGTGAGTGAATGGATTTTTAGTCAGGCTTGCGCGGCTGAACATTCTGGTTCATCCGGAAGAAATTCTTGGGATCGAAATGTGATTTGACGGCCAGCATCCGCTCCCAGCGTTCCTGATAGGCCTCAGGGACGCGGTCCTGTTCGTCGCCGCTCATAAAATTCACATACACGCCCGGCTTCATGGCTGGCCGCAGCCGAGCGAACAGCCCGCGGACCCAGGAAATATGAGCTGCATCCTCGGCGGGCTCGGCCCAGTTTGCCAGCAGATTCATAATGAAAGGAGCGCTGCGATCGCCGAAAGCCGTTTCTCTGGCGTCTACCTGTCCAGCTGCGCCGCCAAGATAAGCGAGTTCTATCTGGGTTTGCGCAGAGGGAATTGTGCCAACCGCTTGAAGCATAGTGTCGATTGTGCCGTCATTGAGCCGGCTGAAATAGCCTGACTTGGTGTAGTAGCGCCGGCCATGCGGGAAATCAGAGTCGGCCATGGTTTGCAGCGCGAGGAAGGGAACTACCCGGCTGCGAAGGGATTCGCGATCGCACAATGAAAGCGCGCGCTCAAGGTAACTTTGTCCTTCCGAAGGATCACCGATCCACACCAGCGAATTTCCGGCAACAGGACGTCCGCGGAGAGCAGGCGGCACATTTTTTGAATGAGGCGCCAATCGCAGATCGATGTTCCATTTCAAATCCAGCGGAGCTTCCGCCATGAACTCGCGCCAGAATTTGAGATGGCGGCGAATGTTGCGCTCCGGGCACAGCCCTTCCGCCAGCACCAGAGAGCTGAGCGGATGCAGCTTGACTTCAAATTCCGTCACTACGCCAAAGTTGCCGCCGCCGCCACGAAGTGCCCAAAACAAATCGGTATTAGTCTTGGCGTCGGCACGCAGCAATGAGCCATCTGCGGCGACAAGAGTAAATGCTTCAACGTTGTCACAGGACAACCCGAACTTGCGCGTGAGCCATCCGGTGCCGCCACCCAGAACTAAACCGCCCGCGCCTGTATGCGAGACTACGCCGGAAGGTAAAACTAAGCCGGCTTTCTGCGTTGCCGTATCAACCGTTCCCAGCAGGCAGCCTCCGGCAAACCGCGCACGGCGCGCTTCAGGATCGACAGTAACCCGCCGCAATCTAGAGAGATCGAGCACCATTCCGCCATCGCAGGTGCTGAGGCCGGCAAGGCTATGCCCGCCACAACGGACAGCCGTGAGAAGCCCTGCGGAGGAAGCCGCGCGAATCGCGCTTTGGACGTCGCTTACGTCAGCGCAACGCGCAATCAACCCTGGTCTGCGGTCGAACATGCCGTTCCAGATGCTGCGTGCTGCTTCATAAGCGGCATCGCCCGGAGGCATCAGGTCACCTTGGAATCGTTCGCGGAGCGAAGAATACACTTCTTCGCTGGCTTCAGGCATTGGCGGTTCCTCCCTTGCAGATAAAAATTTACCACGGAGATACACAGGCGCGGACAAGTGAAAAGACGCTAACCACAAAGGACACGAAGGCACTAAGGATTTTCCACAAGCTCCAACTTTGTCTCTCTTCGTGCTTCTTTGTGGCCTTTGTGGTTTAACGCTCTTGTCTTCGGCGGACCATATATATCAAAGAGATCGCGCTAAGAAAGACAGCGAATGCCGGAATCGACCATTTGAGACCGTCGACAAAAAATGTGGTTACTGAAATTCCCAGAAGCAGCACGATATTCACTATCGTAAAAAATGGATGGCCGGGAAGCCGCATCGGCAGGCTTGAGAGCCGTTCGGCCGATATGGTCCGGCGAAATAGCAGATGAGTGTTAAGAATCACCAGCCAGACAAAAAGCATTCCCGCAACCGCCGTGCCGTACAGCAAAAGGAAAGCGTTCTTTGGCGCAAAGATAGCCAGCAGAATGGCCGCAATGATTCCCGCTGTCGAGGCTAGCAGAGCAAGATGCGGCACGCCGTTGCTGCTGATCCTGCCCATCCAGGAGGGTGCATAGCCGTCCCGGCCCAGCGAGAAAAGCATTCGGGTTGAAAGATAGAGATTGGTATTCACGCTGGAAAGCGCCGCTGTGAGCACGACGAAGTTCATGATGGCGGCGGCAAATGGCACATGCGCTGCGGCAAAGGCCGTGACAAAGGGGCTGCCGGATGAACTGCCGGCTTGGTTCCATGGGACCATCGTTACCATGATTGAGATGGCTAGCACATAGAAAAAGATGAGGCGATAAACAATGTTTCGCATGGCGTGCGGAATGGTCACCTCCGGACGCTCGGCTTCGCCCGCGGTAACGGCAATTATTTCCACCCCCATATAACTGGTGACGGTGATCGTCAGTGAGAGCCACACGCCTTTCCATCCGGAGGGAAGAAAGCCTCCATGCCGGGTGAGGTTGGCCAGTCCCGGCGGATGGCTGGTGCCAATGCCGAAAATCAAGCCCAGGCCGACAATAATAAAGGAGACAATGGCCGCCACTTTGATCATGGCGAACCAATATTCGAATTCACCCAGCCGGTTGACCTGCATGGAATTGAGAGCAACCAGAGCAGCCGAAACCAGCACTACCCAAATCCATTGCGGCACGTGCGGAAACCAGTACGAAATATAAATGCCGGCAGCAGTGACTTCAGCGCCTATGGCAATGATCTGTGCCGCTCCATACGTTGCGCGGATAGAAAAACCGGCCCAGGGATTCAAATATTTTTCTGCATAGACGCCAAAAGCCCCGGCTACGGGATGGACCACCGCCATTTCCGTGAGCACGTAAGACATGATCAGAGCGATACCGGCCCCGAGAATATATGACAAGATCACACCTGGCCCAGCCAGGCGAATCGTGTCGCGGCTTCCCAGAAACAGGCCTACACCAATCGCGCCGCCAATGGCCATCATGGTGAGCTGTCTCTGCTTCAGTCGGCGGTGAAGGCCTTCCGCCTCGGGCGCAGGCTGCTCGCTCGATGAGGACGCGGCGATGGAAGTGGAGCTCGCAGGATCAGTCATGAGAATTTGCTATCGCGGCTAGAGCGTTTTGAAATTTGTGCACTTCTTCCATGGTGTTGTAGTGCACCAATGACGCTCTGACGGCGCCGGTCTCCTTGGCCAGCCCGAGCCGTTTCATCAGGCGTGGCGAATACATGTGGCCATCGCGCACGCCAATGTTCTGTTGCGCCAGCGCTTCCGTGACCTTTGCCGGTGCAATGCCAGAAAGGTTAAAGCATAACGTGGGCGTGCGAAGTGAAACCTGATCGCGGGCAGTGATGCCATAGACGGTGGCCTTTACAGTGGACAGCGCGTCCAGCATGGCGCGCGAAAGCAGCGCTTCATAGTTGCGAATGGATTCCATGCCCGCAGCCAGCGCAGCGCGGCGTGCCGTTGCTGCGGGATTCACGAGCCGACCCAGCTCTTCCAGATACCGCACCGCCTCATCCATGCCGGCCACGTTTTCATAGATATAGGTGCCAATTTCCAACTTCGCCGGCGTGGTATCCGGAACAAAGTCCTCGCGGAATGTGGGTAGGGAATTGAGCGTTTCCCGTCTACCCCAGAGAAAACCCATGTGAGGTGAAAAGATTTTGTAGCCAGAACAAACCAGATAATCACAATCGAATGCCTGGATATCAAGCGGCCCGTGAGGGCCATAGTGTACTGCGTCGATAAACACTTCGGCGCCGCTGGCGTGGGCCCGCCGGGAAACCTCGGCTACATCGAGGACCGACCCGATCGCATTCGAGGCAAGTGTACAGGCCACGATTCTCGTCCGCGGCGAAAGGAGCTGCTCTAAATCTTCAGGATGGAGCCGGCCGTCCTCGCGGAAATGCCACCAGACGATCTTCGCGCCTTCGCGCTCCAGAGCCAGCCACACGGCAATGTTCGCTTCATGGTCAAGATCGGTAACGATGATTTCACGCCGCTCCTGCAATGATTGGCCGATGGCAATGCTAATCAGCCGCATGAAAGAAGTGGCATTCATGCCGAAGGAAATTTCGTCAGGATGCCGCGCATTCACCAGCAGGGCCACACTCTCTCTCGCGCGGGCAATCGTTGCGTCCACCTCTTGCGACTGCCTGTACCGGCCGCCACGTTGCACGTTACGATGCAGAAGATGGTCCGCGACAGCGTTCAGCACCGCCTGGGGCGACTGCGCGCCCGCCGCGTTGTCAAAGAAAACGAAACCATCTTGTAACGCGGGAAATGCGGCGCGAACCTTCTCTATAGGGAATGCAGCCATGGTTTCAATAATATATAGGAGAGTTCCGGTGGAGCATGCGCCAGAACAATTTCTCTGGCAGAATGAAATTCTTTGATTCCCGCTGTTTCCGCCTTGTCTGCTCAACGGAACCCATTCCGCATTTTATAGATGGATGGGCAGGAAGCTTAGTTCTTTCAGTTATGGACAGGATATCCATACTGTTGAAGCGGTTGGAGCATAGCGACCAAATCGAGGTGGCGCGCCTCGGGGACTAGCTCCTGGAAACCAACAGCACTCGAGAAAAATTCAGCCAGATCCGCCAGCGATCATACTCGCGGCTGTGGGATGTGGCGGTAACAACGGCGTCTTCAACACAATTCTTGCTGAAGATCACCTGCAATTTCGATCCCAGGCCCACCATTGGGCCAATCAGCATGGTGGCATCGCGTTCACCCACGGGAAGAATCAAGTCGCGTTCCTGGAAAGGAAGCCCGTTGCTGGCAAGCCCGCGAAGGATCGCGATAGTCCCGCCTTCAGGTATTTGCAGCGCCTGCGTTTCTGTTGATGATTCAAAGGTTTCAGACATTTCAGGCTGCGCTGCAACTCGCGTACTATTTGCTCCGCTGATCGTCGCCGGGTTCATCACAGTCACAGCAGGAACGCCGAGTTCCCAATCTTCCGGAGGAAAATAAATTCCCCAGAAATTTTCCGGGCGATACAGTTCTATCCCGTATTCGCTCTCGCCGGAATCCGCCCACACCACCTGGCCCACGCGCCATTTATATGGAGCAAGCATGGCTACGCGAACTTCCATTTTGGGTTCCAGCGGGACGGCTGAACGGATCTTGGCGCCGTGCCGGTTCACAAGAATAGTTTCCGCGGCCCCACTCACGTGTGACCCGTCACTCTTCTGGCCGGAAACCGCTAAGGCTAATGAAACAAGAACACGAGAGCTTCTACGCCCTCGTTCCTGTGGAATGAGTTGCGGCATATGTCTCTTCTAAGACAAAGCTAAGATTTAAGGAAACTATAGTCCCGCGGCCAGTTGCAGGCTATATTACCGGCATCTCTCCTCTGCCGATACCAAAAAGAAACGCCCCATTGTCCCACGGTAATCTCGACTGTCAATACCTTAGAATGTTCCAATCTGCGCCCTGGCAACCTTTGGCTAGTGCCAGAAAAGCAAATCTCGCTACTAATGAACACGGATAACGCTGATCAAACCAATAGAAAACCTTTAAATCAACTGCTTAGACCGGTTTTCGCTTCTTGGATTTCAGATGGCATCGCTCAAGCGCCCGGCGCTTGCAGCCCGACGTTTAAAGCACCGGCTCGATGCTGCTCACATAAATGGTCTGCGTAGCTTTATCAAGCGCGCCTTTGATTCTCACTTTTCTTGCAGCTAGTTCTGCCGGTCGCTCCTGATCGCTGAGCTTGTAAATCTTTTTGCTCGATGGGACATACAGAACGTATCCATATTTCCGTGCGCATCCTTTCACGCAGTTGGCTGCCGAATTGACGCTGGCCTTGGCCATCACTTCTTTGTGCGAACCCTTCACGGCACACTGGCCATCACTGATCACGCCGACAAATGTCTGCACCGGCACAGCGGCTTTCGCCGCAGCTTTCGGCGTCTTGGGCTGTGCGGGCGTAGCTTGTGAAGCAAAGCAGCAAACTGATAATGCCATGCAGATAAACAACGCTGAAATTCGCTTCATTTATATCTCCATAAAAAACTTCTTTGGGACTTCGCCGCGTCTCCGCGCCTCAGCGGTGAGATTTGGCCTTTCCGCTCACAGCGATGACGGCGATCGCGGCGATTCTCCCAAATGCTCACTGAAAAACCGCACCATCTCCACAGTTGACTTGATGCGGTTAGGGACCTTGCGCCAGCCGTGGCCTTCATCCGGAAAGAGGATATACTCCACCGGCACGCCACGATCTTTCAGTGTCTTCACAATCTGTTCTGCTTCAATCACGGGGACGTTGGTATCATTCGCGCCATGCTGCACCATGGTCGCGGCCTTGATGCGGTCAAGCTTGTAAATGGGTGACAGTTTGTCCAGCATCTCTTTCTGCGTATCCGGATCGCCATACTCGACCTTGGAAATTGCTGCCATCCAGGGCTGTGTGTGCTGGAAAAACGTAATGAAATTCACAATGCCGAACAGGTCCACTCCGGCGGCAAACAAATCCGGATATTCCGTAAGCCCGGCCATCGTCATGTAACCGCCGTACGAGCCGCCGGTGATGCCAATTCGTTTGGGATCGGCCAAATGATTGTTTACCAGGTAATCGACGCATGCCTTAATGTCTTTTACGCCATTGACGCGAAGTTCGCCATTATCCAGGTTCACGAATTTCTTGCCAAAGCCCGACGATCCGCGCACATTCGGCGCAAACACCCCAATACCCTGCCCCAGCAATGCCTGATAATCGCCGCGAAATGGCGCGCGCTCCTGGCCTTCCGGGCCGCCATGGAAACTGACAACGTATGCGCCCGACGCATTCTGATTTTTTGGCTTGTAGAGCCAGCCGCTCAGCTCCAATCCATCGAATGATTTAAAGGTAACCAACTCCGGCTTCACCAGCGCCGTTAAGTCCACGCCGGCATGAGGACTAAAAGTAAGCTGGCGGAACTGCTGGGTCTTCACGTCCATAATCCAGATGTCGGTTGGCTGCGCAGCTCCGCCAATATTCATTCCCAGCTTTGAGCCATCTTTGGAAAATGCAAGTCCGCCCGCTAATTCTCCGGGCAGCTGCCGCACAGGCGTGTTCTTGTTCTGCGTTGTATCGTAAAGTGAAAGCTCGTTTCTGCCCTTCACGTTCCACAGCAACGCTGCCATGGTGCCCTGCTCATTGAGTCGCATACCGTCAAGTTCACAATCAGGACGCGATGCCAGAATCTCAATGTTTCCCGGCGAACCGTCCGCGGCCAATTTGATCCGGCCAAACGCCATCAAGTCGCGATCTTTATTGGTCACGATGTATGCGGCTCTGCCATCCGGCGCTATCCCCCCAGAGAACTCCGCCACGCCATCATGTTTTGTGATCAGCGTGTCTTTGCCGCTGGCAAGATCCAGCAAATATAGATTGTTGTCTCCGCGGTTTTTCAGGCGGTTCAGCAGGGCCCGCTTCCCGTCGCGGGAAATCCCCTCGATCCCGCCAACACCCGGATTCTTTGCCACCAGCTTCGTCTCACCCGAAGCCACATCGATCATGAAGCTATCGCGCGAGGCTGGATCGTTGCGGCTGGAGTCAATCGCAATCCGTTTCCCATCGTAGGTCCAGGCATTAAAGCCGTTGTTGTCACTGCCTCCCAGCGTCAGCAGCTTCATGCCGGTGCCATCGGGCTTCACCACATAAATCTGTGTGTTCAACCCGCCGCCAGGAGCAATCCCCACTGCAATCCAATCGCTTGCCGGAGACCACTGCTGCTCCGTCACCGGATCGTCGCCGTTGGTAACCATGCGCGGATAGCCGCCCTCAGCAGGCACCACCCATACCTGCGGCGATCCGCTCATATTGGAGATAAAGCTCACCCACTTGCCGTCCGGGGAAAACCGGGGAGCTACCGCGCTTCCTACTCTCGCCATACGCGCCACTGCGGCAGCGAAGTCTTTTTGGGGATTCGCTTGCTGCTTGGGTTGAACGGCCATTGCCGCTCCCATGCAGCAGAACAGCACAGCAAAAGCTGATCTTCGTTTCAACATTGTTCCTCGTCTCCTGCTGCTCCCTTTCCGATCAGTGTTATCTGTGTTAATCAGTGGTGAGATTTTGCTTTCCGATCACCAGATCACCGGCCCCCGGACTGCGCCGCTTTGCGCAGGCTGGAGTGGCGTGTGCGATCAACCGATCTTCTAGCTTGCCTTCCCTTCCTTCGCTGCGCGCGCTTGTGCTGCGTCATAGCTCTCGCCATAAATCGACGGCACTTTGCCGCCCATGGGCCTCAGATAAGTAGAAAGCTGTCCACGATGGTGAATGCTGTGGTTCTGCGAGAGTGTAAGGAAACTGACAGCCGGCATCTGAAACATCCCGCGAAAATCGACGGATTTGATCAGTTGTTCGCCGCTCAGGCCTTCAATCTGCTTTATGTTCGCGTTGAAGCTCTCATCAAACCACGCGGCGATTTTGGCGGAGTTGTTGATTGAATCCGGGCGATTGTTGGGCGTGAAATCAAATTTTCCCGCGCAGATGCCGCCGAGAAAGCGATGTTCCGCCGCCACAATGTGCCACGCCAGTTCCAGCGCGCTCTTGGCCACCGGCTCCGGGCGATAGTCGCCTTTATCCAGCGGTATGGCTTCAATCACCCGCTTAGTGGTTTCGTGCTCTGTTTTGATGATGGGCAGTGTGAGTGCAAGCAAAAATTTGGCTTGATCGGGAGTCATCTGTGTAAACATGGCGTAGGTGTTCCTTTCGTGGGACAAGGAAACATTCTACCAGCGGCCTGCGATGCGAAGCGCCTCTTGTGGCCTCTGACGAATTCGCAACGGTCAGCGAGAGTCACAGGGATTACACCGTTGATTTGCGCTTCTCATTTGTGCTTGCTCTGGCTCACAGTATGAACGATAAACTTGGAGCCATCTCCTTTTTCATTGGCGCTCTCTATCCCACGTAGTTAGAAGGTAGCGTTCGTTCTCTCTTACGAGGCAAAATTGTGACACACAGAAAATTGTTTTTTCAGCGCCAACCGCGACTTGCCTGGTGTTTTGAAAAACCCTGGCGCTTGGCATTGATTCTATGTTTGTGCGGCCTGGGTCTCACCTCTTGGAGTCTTCTCCTGGGGGTCGGGCATTTTAGCAACAACGCAGGCTGTCCGGTTGGATTCATTGACAGACCCAATTGTTTCGCAATGTACGTGTTCATTCTGCCCCTTCTATTTTACCTGGGAAGCGATCTTCTCCGCATTGCGACTTCTGAGATAGCAACCCTGACGAACAAAAACTTAGGGGTAATTGCAAAATCGCCTCTCAATAAGACTAGCTTGTCTTTCGAAGAATTATTACAGGCAAAAATAAGCGACAGCGCGAAAAGTGGCCTTGCCTTTGCAATAGCTGTTGGCGTCATCGCGACAATAGTTAGTTTGTGCATGTTTTTTGCAAATTCTTCGAATTTGGTTGATGACTGGTCGCAGTCCTATTTGAGTGGATCTCTCTGGCACAAGCGATTCAGTGTTGCTCTGGATTGCACCGTTTTTGCTGTGCAAGGAATGTATGTCTTCTTAGGATTATTCTGGGCCACCAAGATCGCCACCTTCATGTTCAGATTGGTAAAGCCTGTATTTCATCCAAATCAAGATTTTCAATTCGCGCCAATTATCACCGACCCACAAAAGCGCTTAGGCTTGTCTCCACTTGGGAAGATCCTAACCCGCATCGGATTAATCGTCTTAGTTTTTGAAACGTATGTTGCTCTCTACAGCATTCAAGACACCGCTGATCACAGACATGGCGAATGTTTAATGAAATACTTGCACGAAACGTTGAATCCTAAAAACACTTTTGGGCAGGTATTGGGTCTTGGATACATAAAATCGATGGTTGATTTTGGCGGGGCTGGCACCATCTCACTAATCGCGTTATCTGCCGTGCTGTGGCTATGCTACAGCTACATTCCGCTCTTCGTCATCAGACCACATCTGGCGCGCCTTAAAGTGAACAATGGCTACGGAACGCCCGAGTGCTGGATCAGGCTTATGCGGACGATGACGAAAAATTGTCAAAGCGTCTCGACGCTCAGTTCCGATCCCTGGATTCTTCCAGCTTTTGGCCAAACGGGGCAAGCCTTGGGCTTATGATGTGCTTGGCCCTGGCCTGTATTCCAATCTTGGCTTTTTATCCTCCGGCGTTGGGGTACGCCGTTGCGTCGGGTCTGGCGCTGGCAGCATATAAAACGCTATTCGCCAAGAAATGATCCATTGATGGCCTGAAGGTTCTGCAGCATTCCGCTGGATCAGCCCTAACCCAATACGACCAGTACGTCCGGTCCAGCGTCCGGTACTGGATTGCCTCAGCGATGTGTGTTTGCTCTCAATCTGCGGGCTGCCTTCCATGTCGGCAATGGTCCGCGCGACTTTCAATATCCCGTCATGCGCCCGGACACAAGGTCCCTGCTGTTGCATGGCGCGCTCCAGCATGCGCTCACTGTCAGTGCCCAGGTCGCAATAGGCGCGGATCTGGCGTGAGTTCATCTGTGCTTGGAATCGTTGCGCTCACCAGCCGCGGCAAAGCATTGAGCTGGACCCTCGCGGGCGCAGCCCGGAAGCGGCGTCCAATGCGCCGACGCCATGAGAGTCGACCCATCGGAGTCCTTGCGGCATCAGTAGCCGAACATCGATGATCTCTTCCTTGTATTAGCGGCGATTCCATCCTTTATTAATAGATAAAGCAGAAGGGCGAACATCCCAGGTAAGCCGTCGGTCCGTTCATCCAGCGTTCGTGCAGGGGATAAGCTGTGCTTACCTGTTAAAATATTTATGACCACGATTTCACCGCGCGGAGAGGTGCGTGAGTGGTTGAAACGATCCGCCTCGAAAGCGGACATACCTTAACGGGTATCGGGGGTTCAAATCCCTCCCTCTCCGCCATGCAGTCTGCAGCTCAGAGAATTGTTCTCTGATTTCTTCCAAAATGGCCCGATTCCGGGTGATTTCTCGATTTAAGTGGGAACGAAATGGGCAGTGGTGCCTTGGCACTGCCGTAAATAATGGCGATTTTCTCTACAGGCCTAGTGAGCAGTTCCTTTCCGCAGAACTGTGCCGCATTGTGCAGAAATGATTGAGATTAGAATTCTCTAGGCCAAGGAGGTGGTGTCGACCCCCAAACCTGCTGTTTTGGTCTCCTTATTCTCCAGTCGATCTTTTGCTCTTTGTATGCAAAAACCGGCGAAGTGGGGATGAAATGATTTATTTAAGCGTTGAGCTGCTCAGTTGGAGTTCGCTGAAGATCTGGACGCATCGCAGCATTACCAAAAGTTGCGATACAGAGGTCATGGACGAGTATTTTAAATGTTCGTTCACTTCACGATTGGTCTATAGGACCTTGGCGCGGCTATGGAGCCTAAAGTCCCTCAAAGTTCGAATAGGGTGTTTAAGCTCGATGTGCTTGCTTCAACTTACCGATACTCGAGTGATACTGGCGCCTTCTTGGCCCTCGCCGGGTATTCAATTAAGCTTGGATTTGCGCCCAAAACTGGATTTGGCTCGAGCACAACCTGGCGCTTAAGCTCGAAGTTCCATTTCCAGATCTGATAGATGGCCGGATAGACCAGCAATTCCAGAAGGAAGGAAGTGAGGATTCCGCCGATTATCGGTGCCGCGATACGTTTCATCACGTCTGATCCGGCGCCCGTTGACCACATAATGGGAACCAGACCCAGGAATGCCGCTGCCATAGTCATGAACTTTGGCCGCAGGCGCTTGACCGCTCCCTGAAGAATTGCCTCTTGAAGCTCATGCAAGTTCCGCAAGCGCGCTTCGCGTTTGGCCTGTTCATATGCCAGATCAAGATATAGGAGCATAAAAACGCCGGTTTCCGCGTCCACTCCCAACAATGCGATCAATCCTACCCAAACTCCTACACTCATGTTGTAGCCAAGAAAATAGAGAAACCAGACAGCGCCAATAGCGGAGAATGGCACGGCAAGCACGACCATGAAAGTTTTGGTAAGCGACCGCATATTCATGTACAGAAGCAACAAAATTAAAAACAAAGTGAGCGGCACCACCAGGGTGAGTCGCTGGTTGACGCGTTGCATGGCTTCATATTGGCCGCTCCAGGAGACGGAATAGCCAGCGGGCAGTTTTAATTTGCCACGCAGCAACTGGCCGGCTTCCTCAACGTAACCGCTGGGATCACGTCCGGTAATGTCCACGTACACGTATCCAGTCAACAGGCCGTTTTCATTGCGCAACATTGCGGGACCGTTAGCTGGGTTGATGGTGGCGAGCTGCGCCAGCGGAATCTGTCTTTGTCCGCCCGAAGCGGATACCAGCACCCGCCCGAGTGCGCTCATATCAGAGCGAAAGTCGCGCATGTAACGAACGTTGACTGGATATCGCTCTCGTCCCTGGATGACCGTGGTCACGTTTTCGCCGCCGATGGCGTTCTGGATCACGCTTTGCACTTCTTCAACGCTCAGTCCGTAGCGAGCAAGTTCGTCACGGTTCCAGTTGATATCGAGGAAATAGCCTCCGCCGGTGCGCTCCGCGAAGACACTGCGCGTCCCGTTCACTGAACTGAGCAGGGACTCCGCCTGCAGGCCGATCTTTTCGATTTGTTGAACATCGGCGCCCGAGATCTTGAGTCCAACCGGTGTACGCATTCCACTGGTCAGCATGTCTGTGCGACCCTTCACCGGCATTGTCCAAGCATTGGCCAGGCCGGGAACTTTCAGCGCCTCATTCATCTGGCTGATGAGTTCTTCCTGTGAAATGTGATCCGGCGTCACGTGGCGAAAAATGTTTTTGGCCCATTGCGGTGTCCATGACGAATACCACGTGTCCACCTTTCGCCACTGGGAATGCGGCTTAAGGATGATGACGGTTTCCAGCATTGAAAGCGGCGCTGGATCGGTGGCAGTCTCCGCACGGCCTGCCTTGCCGAGCACGCGATCCACCTCAGGGAACTGCATGAGGACCCTATCCGTAACCTGTAGCACCTTCTGCGCTTCAGTGAGGGAAATGCCGGGAGCCGTGGAAGGCATATAAAGGATAGATCCCTCTTCCAGCGGCGGCATGAACTCCGAGCCCAACTTCTGAAACACGGGCACGGTGATTGCCACCAACAGAAGGGCCGCTGCGATCACGACCCAATTCCAGCGCAGTGCCCAGGCGGCGACGGGTTGGTACATACGAATCAAGAGCCGGCTAACCGGATGTTTTTCTTCAGCATGAATGGTACCCACCACAACGGCATTCGTGGAACGGCAGAGCCAGGCCGGCTGGAAGCGGAACTTCTTGCGCCGCGTGAACAGCATGCGCAACGCTGGATCCAGCGTGATCGCCAGAATAGCGGCGATGATCATGGCAAGAGTCTTGGTATAAGCGAGTGGCCGGAAAAGGCGGCCTTCCTGGGCTTCCAATGTCAGCACCGGCAGAAATGAGACGGCGATCACCAGAAGCGCAAAAAAACTGGGGCCGGCTACCTGCTTTACCGCACCCAGGATTACATCGCGGTAATCTTCATGTTTATCGCCGCGCTCCCACTCTTCCAATTTCTTGTGCGTTTGCTCTACTACAACAATGGAGGCGTCCACCAGCGCGCCAATGGCAATGGCAATTCCGCCCAGCGACATAATATTGGCGGTCATACCGAGCATGCGGAAGGGGATGAACGCAAGCAAAACGGAAATGGGAATGGTTATCAGTGGGATGAGGGCGCTGGGAACGTGCCAAAGAAATAACAGGACTACCAGCGCAACAATGAAGAGCACCTCGATGAGCGTCGATCGGACATTGGAAATGGAGCGGCGGACCAGGTCTGAGCGATCATAAATCGGGACCACTGCCACTCCCGGCGGCAATCCGGGCTCAATCTCATGCAACTTGGACTTGACGCGATCAATGACCTCCAAGGCGTTCTCTCCCTGCCGCATGATGACAATGCCGGAGACAACTTCGCCGTTTCCATCCAGGTCAGATACGCCACGCCGCAGTTCTGGACCGAGCACCACCTGCCCAACATCCTTTACCCGGATCGGTGTGCCGGTTTGGCTTGCAGTAAGAACAATATTTCCGAAGTCCTCCACCGATTGGGCATAACCGCGTCCACGCACCATGTACTCGGTGCCGCCAAACTCGAGCAAGCGGCCGCCCACTTCACTGTTGCCGCCCCGCACTGCGTCCACCACGCGGCTGATCGGGATGCCGTATGCCTGCAGACGGCGCGGATCAACATTGACCTGATACTGCTGCCCGAAGCCGCCGAGCGGCGCAACTTCAGCCACGCCGGGCACTGACTTCAGGTAATAACGCAGATACCAATCCTGTAACGATCGCAGTTCCGCAAGATTGTGCTGGCCCGACTTGTCGACCAGCGCGTATTGAAAAATCCAGCCCAGCCCGTTGGCGTCTGGTCCAAGCTCGGTCTTTACTCCCTGTGGAAGATTCGGCTGCACGCCCGCGAGGTATTCGAGCGTTCGCGAGCGGGCCCAGTAAATATCGGTTCCTTCTTCAAAGATCAGATATACAAAGGAGCTTCCGAAATCAGAAAAGCCCCGCACCGCCTTGACGTGGGGAGCCCCCAGCATTCCGCTCACGATGGGATAGGTCACCTGTTGTTCGACGAGATCGGGACTGCGCTCCCAGCTCGAATAAACGATCACCTGCGTGTCACTCAAATCGGGAATGGCGTCAAGCGCCACATGCTTCATGGACCACCAGCCGGCAAAGCAGGCAGCAGCCACCGCGGCAAAGATCAAGAACTTATTCTTGACCGAGAAATCAATGATGCGGTTAACCACGACGCCCCCCGGGATGAGGCGCTTTCGTGGTGGTCCCGATTGCGGGCAACGGCCGATCAGCGGTCGGGGACGGGGTCTTTTTCAAGTCATTCTCAGCCGTCTTGGCGTCAGCCTTGGGCGGTTCGGACGCGGGCGCGTACATGTCCGCTGCCTCTTTCAATCGGCTTTCAGAGCTGACAAGAAAATTGCCTGAAACTACGATTCGCTCGCCAGTCGCTAATCCCTTGACGATCTCCACTCTGTCATCGAAGCGACGACCCGTTTCTACTTCCCGCGGCGAAAACAATCCCTGACCGCGCTCCACAAAGACAGTCTTTTTTAGTCCGGAATCGAGCACTGCGCCCGCGGGAACGACCACGGTGCGGGAGAACGCAACCGGCAGCTCCAAATCCACGAACATGTCTGGCCGGAGAGCGTAACTGCGGTTGTCTACCTCGATTCGCGCCTTGAAAGTCCGTGTTGCGCCGTCAAACTGCGGGGGCACATTGCTGACCCGCCCCGGAAAAGACTTGCCCTGGTCAGGAAGGTTGACCCGCACTTGCGCACCGGGCTGAAGATATTGAGCGTCGCTCTCGTAAACATCCGCCAGAATCCAGACTCGGCTCAAATCAGCGATGCGATAATATTCCGCGCCCCGCTCGAACTTCTGTCCGGGTGAAACGTTGCGCGCGACTACAAATCCGTCTGCAGGCGAGATGATCTTGATGGTCTCAGGGAATTGGCGCGTGCTCCGAATTTCTTCCATCTGGAGCCTGGACATGCCGAGGTTCTGCAATTGCTGAAAGCGCTGCTGGAGATTGGCGTTCGTGGCGGCCATAGACTGACCTTCCACAGAGCCCTCCGCGGCGCTCTTCTTGAACCGGTCCTCTGCGCCCACGTTGAGGAGAAACGTCTGGATTGTCATAGTGGCCATGGGAGAAGAGAACGTGGCCAGCACTTGGTCTTTGCGGACGATGCTGCCTGTGGTGGCAGCGGAAACTTCCTGAATGAAACCGTCAATGCCTGCGTTGAGCTTGTAGATTCTTGCTTCGTCGGGAACAACCCGGCCGAACAGACGAATGTTGTAAGCTCCTGAGTTCTTCTCCACCGGCTCAACGCGCACGCCGAAAAGCTGCTGTTTAACAGCATCAATCTGCACCGCGCCTTCAAGCAGAGATGAAGCGACGGACCCAAGCCCCACAGATGCCAGTCTGCTATCGGCATAGACAGGCACCAATTGCATGCCGCAATCAGGCGCGGTGCCCGGCTTGTCAGACTTGTACGCCGGGTGCATGGGATCAATGTAATAAAGAACTTTACGTGCGCTCGCGGAAGTGTTGACGGATACTTTGTGCTGGTTGTACCAGGAACCGGCAACAAATGTTCCGGTCGCGAATGAAAACAGCAATAATATGTACAAGGTCTTTTTCATAGCAGCCCTCCCGGAGCAGTTGCAAAAGGCAGCCAAGACGAGAACCCAGGGTCATCACGTCATTTCGCCGTTGTGCATCTCTCTTTTCCCGTCGAAGAGATCTTTTTATCTCGAATCACTTCTCTTGAATCAGGTACTCCGGCAGCGAACACCGGAGTACCTGAAGAAACTACCTGGCTGGCTTTCAGGCGTCAGTGATTTAAATCACAGCTACCTTAGGGCAAGATCGACCAACCAAACATCATGTTGTGATCTTCGTGCGCCAGGTTGTGGCAGTGGGCCACATAATTACCCGAAAACGTCCTGAACCGCCGGAAGAAGGTGACAGACTCGGCTGGATCCAGCGCGACCACGTCCTCCTTGCCGGTGTCTTCAGGGTGAGGGTTGGTGCTGCCGACGCGGGAAAGCACCGTATGCTCTTCCATGTGCATGTGCATCGGATGCACCCAGCCACCGCCTCCGTTCGCAACCGTCCACACCTCGCCAGCGCCGCTGCGTTGCGGGAGAGCGAGCGGTGTGGTGGGATTGAACTCCAGTCCGTTAATCACCCACTGGGTTTCCCCGCCGGCCGTGCCGCTCCGCTGCAATGTGAACGTCCGTTGAGGCAACGAGGTGTTGTTTTTGGGCAGGGTCGGCATGGGGCGTAGGTTCTTGGGAACTACGCTCACGTCCGGCTCCGGCGGATTGCCACCAATAATGATCTTCATGATCGGCACCTTATACGTCGGAATGATTCCCGGCGCATTGAAGTTCGGCTTGCGACCGTCCGGCATTTCCAGAATGTTCACCAGGTAGAGCACATCACCCGGCGAGGTTGGAGTGCCATCCAGGAATTTGGTGAAATCAACCACCACTTCTCTCCGTTTTGCCGGCCAGATCTGGAAGGAATCGCGCGTAATCGGCTTAGGCAGCAATCCGCCTTCGCTGGCGATTTGAGTGAACTGATGACACTGCTGGGCATCCGGGATCTGGTACTGCCCCTGCGTGCCGGGAGCTGCGGTGGGTGTGCCGCGCATGAGCATGAGCTCATAAATACGCGATACCGAAGCGCCCAGGAAGCGGAAGCGATATTTCCGGCGGTAAACATTGAGCACCGGGAAAGCCGTTCCGTTTACCGTGAAGATATCCCCCACAAAGCCATGGTTCGGGAAGTGGCGGTGATAAAGCTGGCCCCACCACTCGGGATGTAGCTCGCCAAAGCCGTTGTGGAAGTCCTGATGCTGCGTGACGCCATCGTCAAGGCAGCAATCGTACAGAGCCATCGGGATGTCGTAGTCCACGTTGAAGGTCTGGCCCGTCGGGTCTGCCGGGTCAATCCGTTTGCGGCCGGGCAGCCCAAGACCGGTCTTTTGGGTTTCGTCTCCTGGATCCAGAATCGGATCGTAAATGGGATAGAGGCCGACCATGCCTTTATAAACATTGGGCCCGGTGTGGTGCATGCGATGATCGTGAAACCAGAGGAAGGACTGCTTCTCAGCGTCGTCATTGCCTGCCGCATAGTTGTGATAAAGATTATCCACCCACTGTTCTGGTAAATATCCACCTCTGTTGTCCGTAAGGTGGTGAGGCTGGCCGTCACTCTCCGGCGGGGTGTGACCATTGTGCAGGTGCGTAAGGAACGCCCAGTCCGGCGCGCCAAAATCCTGGCGATCACGGCACAGGGGGTTCAAGTCCAGGTCGTTCTCAAAACGTACCAGGTTGGGCTGCCCATACATGGCGTTGATTCTGGGGCCGGGGAAAGTCCCGTTGAAGCCGTAAATCGTGCTGGCGGGCAAAAGCTGCGGACCTGCGATCCCATTTGGCGGAACTACGGGCAAGCCGCCGTTCGTAATGGGCTGTACTTGCGAACTAGTGAAGGAATGTGCTCCCACCTGCAGTCTGATGTGGTAAAGCTTCGGATTCGGCAGCGGGAAGCCGGGTACCCTGATGCCACTGTTGGTGCCGGACACGCCGCTTCCGTCCGTCCAGAGCTGGTGCGTTCCCGCGTCTGGGACTGTGGGACCAGGTACGCCCGCTGTGCGACCACGAGCTCCCATTGCGTCCTGCCGGCCCCGGAGCGGACTTGGCGGAAGAACAACGTTGCTTCCGAAGGCCGATGTACGAACTCTCCACGCATCAGGAGCGTTCGGTGTTAGCGTGCCATCAGGCTGCCGATATCCCGGCAGCATCGCTGATGGGATGGGAAGCGCATCTGTGAACGGCGCCAGGATAAATGGACTGATGGGGAAGACTTCAATCGGGGTAAGACCAGTAGCGATCTCAATGTCCTGCGGCGTCTGATCGATGAAGCCGCTGCAACTTTGAGCCCATGAACGACCGCCCGGAACGGCGATTGCTGCCCCGCACATCATACTTAATTTGATCAATTCCCTACGGCTTAGTTTGGTTATATCTAGTTTGCTCATCTCGTCTCTCCTTCCGCCTTTTAATCATTTCTAATTTTTGTTTTTTTAGTTCACATCACTGATAAAAATGAGTTCAGCCCGTCTTCCCTTAAAATGCCAGTGGATTCAAGTTCAGAAAACGCTGCACGGGCGTTGTTGAACCGCTCGCGCCCACGGCCGGAATTTCCAACAGGTTGTCTGTCCCGGCTGGGCTGTCCCCGTTAGGAACGAACAACTGAGGATGGTCAAATGGCGCCTGCTGCAATCGCACACGGTCATCTGTGAGCGCGAGCAAGAAGGCCACCAGGCTTTTTTGCTGCCCTGCATCCAACTGCAGGGGCACGATGGCCGGAGCTTTCGTCGCATTGGTGGTGCGGTCGAAGTCGCCACCGTTGTCATAGAAATCCAGCACCTGCGCCAGCGTGGCTTTGCCCCCGTTGTGGAAGTAGGGGCCGTTGAATTCCACATTGCGCAGGCCCGGGACTTTGAAGGTGCCCGCTATATCAGTGTTTTCACCCGCAATGAGCGAGCCGGAGAGCAGCGGAAACCCTGACGGATTCAGCAGAGTGTTTGGGAAGGTAAGGTTGCCGGCGCCGGCACAGCCAAGTCCATTGCCCGGGACCTTGACGAGGCCCGACGCTGTCTGCTGGAATAACTGCGTCCAGGAGAGCGGACTGCCAAACGGATCAGCTGCGCCGAGCCCAATGTCGTCCGCTGTGGGACGAACTCCGAGGTTATACCAGCCCGCATCGTAGGTGCCTACGGGCAGTGGGATCGGCGAAACTGGCGTGGAAAACCCGCCGGGGTAAGGAATGATCTCTTCGATTACGTTCACCGCGTAGGTGTTGGGATCGAAGGTGATTTTGTCCGTGCCGAGAGGAACCGGCGTCAGCGGTCCCGGCGGATTCCAATCCAGTTTCAGGAACATGCGCTCCATGCGCAGATCGAAACCGGCGAGCTTGAGGGCCGCATCGCCTGCTTCAATGCCAGGCCCGGTAAGATTTCTCACCGACGCGCTGGTCATTTCCGCTCCCACGTGGCACCCACTGCATCCAACGCCGAACCCAGCCGGAACCGGGAAGGATGGTGGCGGAGCAACCGGCCGTTCAAAGAGGCCAAGGCCATTGAGGATATCGGTACGGGTGACGCTGACGCCGTCAGCGGACAGCCGGTTCACGGCCTGATCCAGAAGAGAAGGATTGTCTGAGAGCAGCGAAGGCATGCCGGTGACCGGATCGAACACGAACGTGCTGAAAACCCTCGACTGAAGATATTGGTCCATGGGACTTGCATCGGAGACCAGCGTCGCTTCATAGAACATGATGGCAAGGCCCCAGAAGAGAGAGAAGTTGGCTTCCATCATGGAATAGGATTTTCCGTTGATGGTGACGCCTTTTTTGGAATTCCACCATTTCGGCTGAAATGCTTTTTGGATCATCGCCGTGTACGTGGTGGTGAGCCCCTTGCCCGCGCTCACGTCTGCCATGCTGCCCAGCACGCTGTCTGTGGAATCCACTTTTTGCAGGCCGAGCGGTTTTAGCAGAAGCAATTTGTGACCAATGTCCGGAAAGGAGCGCCCGCTGGCCGACATCTCAACGGGGTTCAGCGCAGGTCCCACGGCTTGCGAGGCGAGACTCGCGTTCTGAATATGGATATCCATCAGAATGGGAGCCCCGGTGCTCCCCAGGACCCAGACCCGCGCCGAACTATCTCTGTTCCCAAACGGGTTTACGCCATTGAATTCAGGCTGGGCGCGTCCATTAAAGAAGTTGCGATGATTGAATACCGCGTTGATTGTGGAAGGCGCGTTTTTTCCGGTAACCTGCCGCACGTTCACGCCGCTTACGTTGAATACCGGGTCAGCGACAGGAGTGGTCGTCTCCGCGCCGGACCTGCTGAAACCCGTGAACTGGCTCAAGCGTACGCCTTGCGATCCGATGATGTTGTCAACATCTTTCGTGGGAAGGCTGGTGAGCGGGAAGTCATTGGGAACCAGGGTGTAGTTTGGCCCGTAACCAGAACCGTCCCAGTTACCATTGGCGCCGGGGTTCATCTGGTTCCGGTCTCGCCCATCCTCGCCGGCCTTGAAGTGGCAAGTGGCGCAGGCGGTTTTGTTGTCGCTTCCGGCCTGCATCTCCCAGAAAAACATTTTGCCGAGCTGAATGGCGGCCTGTTGATTGGCAATGAAATCCAGCAGGTCATCTCTCACGATGCCGGCCGTGCCATTCGGCAGGACTGGATTGGGTGCGGTCTTGAGCGATTGCATGAGCAAGGCAGGCAATATCGGGGCGACTGGCGCGCCTGGCGCGGCCCCTACGAGACCAAAAGCTGTGGGGCAACTGTAAATTTGCGTCTGCGCCGACAATGGCTGCGGTACCAGCATGAGACAAACCAAGATCGTGGCCAGAGAGGCGCGAAACGTCTTTCCTGATTCTGGCAGGCCTGCCATCAGGAATCCGAAGGGAACGAATCTGGAAGGTTGGCATTTTGAGTATTTCATTTTGGGCCTCCTCCGCCTCCGGCGGTAATGTTCAAGTTGCAATTTTCAGGTTTGCCAGGTGCGGTCGAAGAGCAGGTTTGCTCTTCGACCGCCTGGGTTACGTGGCTACCGAATGCGGGTGACTACGGAAGCTGCCACGCCACCTTTCGATGACCGGGCACTGATGGAAACAACGCCGCACGGGGTCCTATAAACCCCACCGAGATTGCAGGCCGGTGCAGGAGCTCCGACCACGTCAATCAGATAGAGGCCGCCAGCACCGCCGGTGAAGAGGTTTCCAACACCGCCGTTCGCCGGGTCTGGGTCATACATCCAGAAGCCTGTTGCCGGGTTCAGCACGCAGGGTGCAGCTGCGGTTTCGCACCGGTAAGGCTGCAGGAATATCTGGATGGTTGGATCGATCGTGTTGTCCGTGACGTTCACGATCAACCGCTGTTTGTTGGCCCGGTATTCCGCCGCCGTGATGCTGAAAACATCGGTGACGGTGACTGTGGTAGTGATCGGCGTGGAAACCACACCTCCAGAGTTGATGGCCGTTATCGTTAGCGTCACTGAAGTGGGCGTAGCCGAGGCGTTGAAGGAAACCGTCGCGCTGGTGGGACCCGAAGGAGTCACACACAGATTCCCTTGCACTACTCCCAAGGCACAGCCGGCGGATGGGAATTGCAGAGTTCCAGCCGGGAGCTGCGTAACCGTGAAGAGGAGCGGTGTCCGTGCCGGCACGTTGGGATCAGAGCCGGTGATCAGGATGCTGACATCCGAGGAACTCACAGGCACTGAAACCGCTGCTACAGGATTGGCCACCGGCGGCCGGATCAACGGAGCGGGATTGATAGTCACCGTCGTAAGTGCCGACGTTGAAAGCCCGATCGTATTGGTGGCAGTTACCGTTACGGTAATGGGCGTTGGCGCCACCACGCCCAACGGCGCAGTGAATGTCACGATGGCACTGGTTGGGCCAGTAGGAGTGATCACCAAACTCAGCAGAGCAGGTGCTCCGGCCTGGCTGATGGTCCAAGCGAGCGGCGTTGCCGCCGGCACGTTGGGATCAGAGCCAGTAACGTTGAACGAGCCTGCCGCTCCGGAAATCACTGACTGATTGGGTATCGGATTCACGGTCGGGGACGATGCTGCGGCGACGGTCACGCTCGTGGTGGAACTCGAAGACCCGCTGCAATTGGTGGCGGTGAGCGTCAAGCTGAACGTAGTCGAAACAGCTACCTGGGGCGCCGTCCAGTTGGTGTTCGGCAGGCTGGCATTCGAGAATGCTCCACCCGTCGCCGTCCAGGCAAAGGTGATGGGTTGTGTTCCGGTAGAGCCACCGGCTAGAGGAATCGTCTGTCCGGAGTTGGCCGCGTAAGGGCCGCCAGCGTTGGCGGCTGTCGCTGAGCAGGTGATAGCGGGAACAACATTGCTGGGCCAGGGATTGAGCTGCCCCACCAGCGTACCCGCCGATGAGCTATATCCGCCCTGAGCCAGGAAGTCGATGCTATTGAAGTTGTTCTCCGGGAACGGTGTACCGGGAATATTCTCCGGGAAGATGTATTGCAGAATCGGAGCATGATATTGGCCATAGACGATTCCATTGGCCGACTTGGGAGATCCAGGAGTAATGGGAGCGGTAAATGCACCCTGGATGACCGCTCGTACTTCGCGTGGCGGCGGCAGGAAACTGTTCGCGGCGTTCATCACGCAGTCCTTGACCGGTTTAGCTGGATTTGAGCCGAACGGCAGACACGGCGGGCGGAAACGCCAGCGGCCCCTTACCGCACCCAGGGCATTTTCCGGGCCGGGATCGACGCTGATGGTGCCAAAATCACGGTCGCTCGTCGCTCCGGTGTTAGGGTTGAAATCAACCCCGTAGAGGTGGATGATCCTCTGGGCCACGCCAGTCGGATCAGCATCAGTGGTCATGCCTTCAAAGCGGGTTCGTACGTCCGCTTCGCCGGCGCCCACAACCGTCACGCCTCCAGTGCCAACGATGGTCACTTCTGTTGAAACGTAAGCTGGATTGGTGCCGGGGAACGTGTAAATGGCGGTGTTGTTGCTAATCGTGTGGGCCGAAATATAAGTCGCAGCTCTTCCAGCCGCTGGCCAGGGGCCTGCAGTGGGACCACCACCAGGACAGCCGGTAATAGCGCAATCCTGCACCAGCGTTCCTGCGTAGGTTACGATGTCGCCAACTTCGAACGGTGCTTGGATGCTTGGATCAGGTACGCCGCCACCCGGAGGGAGCGTTGTGAAGTAAGTACATGGGGCACCAGGAGTAGTTGGGGAGAAGCACGCTGTTGGGCCCCCCACCAGGGGCCTCTGCGTCTTAGGACACCGCGCATCGTCCGGGTTGCCGGCAATGTTCGGATCGGCCACCACGCGTGGCACGCACATGGGAAAGCCAGTGGCGGAAGCGATAGTGGGATTGTCCTGGTCCACCTGGAACCGCACATCCGGCGTTTGTCCCCGGCTGTAACGTCCGGTGCCCAGTGCTACATCTCCGGGAGTGGTAATAACGGGATCGTTGATTTGCACGCGTGCGCCGGTGGCGCAATTACCTGTTACGCCTCCCACGCGGATTTCGCCGGTGGCGTAGAGAATGCAGTTGATGTGCCCCGAGCCCGAGTTCAACGCTTGCTGGGAAATATAAATAAGCCCGGCAATGAACACGTCAGCCCCACCCGGACCGCCCAGCACTCGGTTGCCGATCACGTGCGCTTCATAGGTGGTCAGGGGAGCCGGAATGTCGTTTAGAGCCATGCCAGTAGCCACCCCGGTATAAGGCGCCGGCGCAAAGGCAAAGAGTTCCTGCCACGTAAGGGCACTGGCAGGCAGGATCACAATAGTTTCCGAAGGAACCGTAATTAATTGGTCGTTCACGGCAATAAAGCCGCCCGCGTGCGCGCCTGCACCGCTGCCACTGCCGGGTCCACCCAGGGTCGCCGACTGGATGAAGCCCGTAATATCAAATTGCGAAGATGGCGGGACGGGCAACTGAGCTGTCGCAAAGACTGGAAGTAGCAGTATGAGCAACAGGGTGAGGATGCTTATTAACGAAGTCTCGCGCCGCTGACATTTCCCTGCGGCCCGGACCATTGTTGTCTGTACGGTTTTTGTTTTTAACATGAGGGTCTTCTCCATCGGGGTGCCGGCATTTCGCAGGGCTTCTCGCGGCCAGATATGCAGCGGCTGGATATCACTCGGAAGTGCTGCAGCGCGATCTTGGGAAAGCGGCAAATTCACGCAGGCAGTGTGAGGCATTGGCCTCTCGGCCACCATCCCGTACTACCGGGAGGCCAATGGGTTTCTGTACCGGATAAAGTGAGGAGGAAAGCCCCGGTTATGAATCGGCGATTATGGTTTTGATCGGAGATGAGAAGGAGGATAGACGCTTGCGTGTGCCGACCAAGGCGGCCAGATTGGCTCTTCCACTTGAGCCAATGCCAATCTAAGCCCGAAAAATTGAAGGCCTATTCGATAACGCCATTGCGCATGGCATAGCGCACCAGGCCGGCCGTGTCATGGATGTCGAGCTTTTCCATCAAGTTGGAACGGTAGGATTCGGCCGTGTTCACGCTGATGCTCAGCAGGTTGGCGATTTCCTTGGTCGTCTTTCCTTCCGCCACCAGTTGCAACACCTGGCGCTCGCGGTCGCTAAGGGGGCGTTCTGGGAGATCATCTTTTTGCAGAAACGCCTGCACCACGGTCTGGGAAATGGTTTGGGTCAGGTAAATCTCTCCCCGGCAAACCGCCCTGAGCGCCTGGACCAGTTCGCCGGAAGCTTTTGTCTTCAGCACGTAGCCCCTCACGCCGGCCCGCAGGGCCTGCAATACCGCATGTTCTTCCGTATGCTGGGTAAGCAGGACGATTTTCGTGCGTGGATTGGATTTGATGATTTCCCGCGCCGCAAAAATTCCGTTCAGCAGTGGCATGGAAAGATCCAGAATCGCCACCTCTGGATGGTGTGCGTCACACAGGCGCACGGCTTCGCGCCCATCCGATGCTTCGCCAACGAACACAAAGCCTTCCTCTTTCAGTAAGACCGTCAGTCCCTGACGGAACATTTCGTGGTCATCAGCAATCACAACTCGAACAGCCATCCGTAATCCTCTCAGAAACCCGGAATCTAAGGGATACCCAACCGGAACCCGGCTCGCCGAAATCGCAGCTTTCAAAGGCGCTCTTCCAACTCAGCGTCTCGGCCAGTAAAAATCACATCCATCTCGTGATTCGCCTATATTTGGAGCACAAGACCAGCTTCCCGCAAAGATCATCCAGAAAGTGAAAGGCCCTTGTGAGAGTAACACTTACGCCGAAGAAACGTTATTTGGAATCGGCTCAAGCAGGAAGAAAGCGAGCGCTGTACTGCCCGTAAATTAAAATTCCTAATTACTAATGCATAATTCGCCAAACAATTGTATGGTAGCAACACTGAAGATGGGCCGAGAATGCTTTGGCATTGCCATTTTAATGCCTCTTGGGCTCAACTGAAACGAAAGACCCAGGGTCGTAAGAAAGCGAACCAACCCCCTTAGATTCGACGAACGCTATTCCCCCGCGTCCCCCGCAAGGAGGCTCCGCCGATGGGCCAAATTTGGAAAGCTGCGCAACAGTGGATGTCGCGCCTGGTGCTGGTTGTTCTAGCTGCCACAGCTATTGCCACGTTTGCTTCATGGCGACTGGCAAAACTCAACGAGCGCGAGCACATTCGTAAAATGACTCGCCTGGCCGCTTCCGCTGTGGAAGCCGATCTCCGCTCTGACATGGAAGCGTGGATACTCGGTCAGATTCGCCTGGCCAAGATGTGGGAATTCGAGGAACCCACTTACTCCCAATGGTCCGCTTTTGCCGAACTGTACCTCGAACATCATCCTGGATGTGTAGCCATTGTTTGGCTTGACCCGAAATATCAGGAGCGCTGGGTGTCACACGGGCCCGGTGAGAGAATCCCCCTGGCAGCGAATGTAACCATGCCGGACCTTTTGCAGCGCGCTCGGGATTCGCGCCAGGCCACGCTTTCAAAACTGCTTACTTCTCCGGCGGGCAAGAAACAGTGGCTCACGGTCGTGCCCATTTATCAGAAAGGCCGGTTCCGCGGCTACGTTCTGGGCTACTTTGAGGTCCAGCGCTCTCTTGAAGGTATGCTGGACGACATCAAGGGCCTCAATTTCGCCGTCGCCATCCGGGAAAACGATGTGCTGGGTTTTAAGCTCCCACTCAACAGCGGAGATGATGAGAAAGAATGGGGGCGGAGCGTTGATGTTTCTCTCCCAGGCGTCACGTGGCAGTTACAAGTCTGGCCTCGGCCTGAAGCCATGCGGGATATGCAATCGGACCTCCCGGGAATAACCCTGCTCTTCGGTCTCGCCGCCTGCCTGCTGCTCGTGGCCGTCGCTCGATTTCATGAATCGCTACGCGCATCGCAGGCCCGTTTCGCTGGGATTCTGGAGATTTCCGCTGAAGCAGTGGTTTCAACCGACCAAAAACAGCACATCACGTTATACAACCGAGCTGCTGAAACCATATTTGGCTGGACCGCGGATGAGGCACTTGGGAAATCAATTAACATGCTGATTCCTGAGCGCTTCCACGCCGGTCACCGGATACATGTTGAGCGCTTTCGGCAATCAGAAAAAAACAGCCTGCTCATGTCGGACCGCCGGCGCGTATTTGGCCGGCGTAAGGACGGCAGCGAGTTCCATATGGCCGCTTCCATCTCCAAGCTGATGGTTGGCGGCCAAAGAGTTTTTACCATCATTTGTAGTGACGTCACAAATGAAGTTCACGCCGAAGATCAACTGAGGAAAGCGCATGACGAGCTTGAGCTGCGTGTCCAGGAAAGAACTGCTGAATTGGAGACGAGCAACCAGGCCTTGCGGGCTGAAATCGTGGAACGCAAACGCGCAGAAGAAGAAGTTCAGGACCTCTCCCGGCGGATGTTGCGCGTCCAGGAAGAAGAACGACGGAATCTGGCGCGGGAGTTACACGATGGAGCTACCCAGGACCTCGTGACTCTCTGCCTCAACATTGCTCGAATTCGTAAATCCACTGGGGGTGGGTCCACGCCTGAGGCGATACTCGCGGAGTGGATGCAAATGGTTGAAAACTGCGTGAATGAATTGCGCACTGTCTCTTACCTGTTACATCCCCCGCTGCTTGAGGAACTTGGCCTGACTCTCACGCTGCGCGGCTTTGTGGAAGGGTTTGCCAGACGTAGCGGCATCGCGGTCACCGTGAATACCTCCGGCGAATTGGATAAATCTGGATTTGACGTGGAATTGACGGTATTCCGCATCGTGCAGGAGGCGCTCTCCAATATTCATCGCCATTCCCACAGCAGCACGGCAACAGTCATTGCTTCTTGTGACGGCCGCACATTCACACTTGAAATTGCGGACCAGGGCAAGGGCATTACAACTGGGTCTGTTGAGGGAGTGGGCCTGGCGTCCATGCGCGAGCGCGTGAGGCTGCTCAAGGGAGAACTGGAGATCAGGACTGGTCCAACGGGCACCACAATTACTGTCCGCTTGCCGATGGCTGAGATGGCCTCTTCGGCAAGTACCGCAGCTTAGGTGGCCTCCCGGTTCTCCGGCGCCAAAATCATGTAATTACCTGATGCATTTTGTTTGATCGTTGTATAGCTTCAACGCAGTTGTATCCTCAGCGGGAATCGCCATAAGTGGCGAGAAGCCTGGCTGAATCGAGTGCGGCTGCCGGGCATACATTGAAAGCAACTGCATTTCCTATCAGCAGGAAGCAGGGCCAAAATGCCGCAAATAGAAGCGCAGCATGTTCGGGTGTTGGCGGTGGACGATTCTCCCACATTTCTGCACACGCTCTGTTCTTTTTTTGAAGGTGATCCCCTCTTTGAAATCGTGGCCACCGCGCAGAGTGGCCGCGAGGCGCTGAGCGCCCTCAAACGATGCTGCCCGCAAGTGGTCCTGATGGACCTGCAAATGCCGGAGATGAACGGTCTGGAAGCTACCGTAGAGATCCACCAATATTTCCCGGGGCTTCCGGTCATCATCCTGACTGCGCATGATTTACCCACCTTGCACGACGCTTGCAGGGAACATGGCGCTTATGCATTCCTGGCGAAAGGCCAGCTGAGCCAGCATCTTCCGGCGCTCCTTGCCAAGTTTTCTCCGCGCTGTTTGGACTGAAGAAATGCTCTCACGGCGGTTTTTCTTAGCGGCGAAACAGATCAAGGCGTACATACAAAGCCGCGATAGCAAGGGGTCTGGCACTCGTTGTTACGCGAGTTGTTTTTTTAAGTTTCGAAGGGTGTTTTGTGGTCCGCCAAAGCTACGCAGGCCTCTCGACGTTTGCTATCAGGAAGTCGAGGCTTGTCACAGATTTCCGCAGCTCCGTTGCAAATAACTCGACGAATGTTGGTGGAACAGTAGAATCGGTGTCCTCAAGCCAAGGCAACTTCCGGTTGGTCGGCTACACGGAAGTTATCCACAAACAGGTTTCTTGGGAGCGGGACGACATTTCTGGGAATATCGGCAAACTGAAAGTTACAAGGTTCGCGACCTTGGTCTTAGCCGCAGCCACGCGCTCTGAGGAATCCATAATCCCAAATTGACATACAGGAAGGTGACACAATCGTGAGTATCTATGGAAAACTTTGAGCAGTTGCGTGCCTAAATAGCGGCTAGCAATGATTGGCACCGCCGAACCAGGGCACATCCAACGACATCACAATCGTTTCGACCCTGTTGCCTTACTGCGATGCGATGTTCGTTGACAACAAGTGCAGGGCGCTGTTGCAGGACATCCCAAAGGGCTTCAAGCTGCCATACCAGTGTCAGGTATTTTCGCCAAACACCGGGGCTGAGTTTTTGACGTACTTGCGATCCATTCGAGATTCTGCAACCCCGGAGCACTTGCGCCAGGTTGAAGAGTTGTACGGGCCGAACATATTCAAACCGAGAGGAATTTACGGCGTCAGGCTGTCAAAAAAGGAGAAGCGTAAGATGGCGAGTCTTGCTGAACTCAAATCGGACGCTGCTAGGCGTGGGCATACAAGAATTAGACGGGACGTGGAAAATGCGCCATGGGTTCTCCTGGAAAGGTGGCGTGGCTTTTCCGGTGGTACAAATACGCCATTTGTGACGGTACAGGTCGAGTATCGGCTGGAAGGCGACAAGGTGTGTGTCAGCAGGGCGCTAGACGATCAAGATACTGGTACATCCTTGGTTAAATGAAGAATTCCGATGCCGTTTGAGATCGCTCAGAATAACAAATTCGGATGTTTGGCCATCCAAAATGCAAGCGTGGCTGAAGAATTGCGAGGGCAAATCGAACTCGCTCCAGGCTTGTGGTGTGTTGATCGACTTCCTTTTGGCGTGGGTGATTTTTGGACTAATCAATTGGGTGAGGGTCGAGTCGAACAAATAATGCGAAGCAATGTGTTGATATTTTGCATTGCTCCCGCCCAAAGTCCTCAAGTTCTCGATGGGGAGAACGAGGCACTCAAGCAACGGGTACAACGAATCTTCTATGCCCTGTTGATGCAACTCGTATTTCACCATGACGGAGTTGAACTGTTTACGGGCGCTCATGCGGACGGGAATCCCGACATTAGGCAGATCACTGACCTGCGAAATCACTACAGGCCGCCACAGGTTCGTGTGGCAGGATCAGCAGAGCGCATCTCGTTCGGGCGGCAGGCGTTGAGGGAGGCATCCAAGAGTATCTGCGACGAACTGGTGGAGCAGACCGCCTGTGGCACGGCTTTCATGCGCTCCAAAGAGGTTTCATGGAGTTTTATGGCGACGAAAGACTTCATCAGTTTGTTAGAGCAGTCGAAGCCATTCTCAGGCTAGAAGCTGGACGCTCTCGTACTCAGTTTGCCCATCGCGCTCAATTGTTTTCAGGACGTTCAAATGAGAACCGGGAATGGCTGCTGGAGCTTTACGATCTTCGCAGTGCGACTGAACACATGAATGACTACCGTGCTGTCCTTGAGCATCACGGTGCAAGATGGGACGACACTGCACAATCGGGGCGGCCACCATGTTCAAGCCATTTTTAGAAACCACCACTGCATCTCGTCATAATTGCGGGCGATCTGGTCGAAATAATCCCCTGCAAAACCAAAGCAAGCCATCCCTCGAACGTGCACCTTATGTTCGAGTTCACCAGGCAGCGACTCTATGGGAATCTGAATACTAGCTTGTCTCGCTATCTGCTCTATTACATCCCGGTCTGTGCAATTGGCGGGAGCGGTATAGCTAATTACACTATTGAGAACTGTTGTGCGAAGGAGCTTCAATCCGCCAAACACTCGGGTTTTGGTCGCATCGAATCGGCGCCAGAACAATGACGTGCAGGCCGCACCATCAAGCGTCATGGATCCGACCTCAATTCTCAATTTATTGCGCTCCTGTCTGGGCTTCCGCACCCGGTCCAACATGCCCTTTAGACCTCCTTAGCCGTTATTTCCAAATTGTGCCACTTTCCTTTTTTTGATGCGAAATCGCTGTCATACGGTATTTTCGTTGCATTTGCTGCGGCAAGGAAGCTATAGAACACGAGCGGGACGCGCCCGTGAGTGGCACGAACGCGTCCCTGACCAAAGTGCCTACGAGGAAGCAACGATGGCTGCACAAGAAACTAGCAGAAAATTGCATGTTTATCACATTCTCTATCGTCTCAATCTTTCTTTTTCGAATATCGTCGGCCACTGCCGCGCATTGCAGGAAGCGGGTAGCGTCACCGCAAAATCCTCGAGATTATTTCAGGGATATGTGCAGGAATTGCAAGCCGAGATCAATCAGGAACTACTTGAGACCATGCATGCGACGGAATTAGAGGACTGGGGAACATTCGGCAAGATCCGGCAGGCCGAGGAAAAGCGACTTCGCGATCCCGACGACGTGTTCATTCATGCCCAAGAACGAAAAGAAGAGATTGCGAGAGAACGCAGGAAAATTAGGCGCAAGAAATAAGGATTGGGCCTCTCCCGAATCTCTGAGTGAATTCCATTCTCACGGGACTTGCCTGTGTCCTGATGCGCAGGCCTATTTCAGTTTTTTTGAAAGTCAGGAACCTAAAACCGACCGTGTTGCAGGTTATCTGAGCAGTAGTGCGCTAGAAGGCTGAGCCAATGAGTCGAGGTGATCCAACGGCAAGGTTGACCGTTTCAGAATTTTTGCTGTCTTGTTTGCCACTTTGTTCGTGGCTCTCAGATTTTCTCCCATGAACCGGACATCCCCTGCCACGGCCCGATCCAGCATGACACGTCCGTCTCGCGTGACCAACTGGATGTGAACCTTCAGTTTGGTTGCTCCAGTCACAGTCGTCACTGCCCGTCGCGTTTCGCTGCCTGGAGAGTAGTTTTCAACGGTTGTCTTAAGGACAAGCACCCCAGAAGCATCATTGGCATTTCGATCACCGCTGCGGAATACATCTTTGAACTGCTTCGATTTGGGCAACTCCCGCAGCATGTTTTCGTAGATCGCATTAGAGAAGCTCGGATCAAGCGTTGTGGCGCCGGGATCAACTCTATCTACCTGCACACTCCATTTCTGCCCATCCAGGGATTCCTGTGGTGCATTTTGTACTGGGGACGGATCTACTAATTGGGGGATCTGTACGCCGTGTGCCCTCAGAGCGTCCTTGAAAGCCTCGCTCTGCCCTTTGCCCAGGCGGAAGATGGCACCGTGAAAGCCACCGCTGCTGTCGCGATACTCAATGGTCAGGGTGTCATACTTTTTATGCGAGAAGAGGCTTACCACGCGGCCGCCGCTGTAAGGAATTGCGGCTTTGCCCAGCATCATTAGCACGCCGCCCACCTGCTTGTTTTGCTCGCCAAGAGATACGTTCTGAACAGAAGCTATGCTCACGTGTGCAGCGGAGTTGCCGTCCCGCTGAAAACTCAGATCATCGTGATCAATTGACAGATCTCCGCGGGCATTGCGCCGCGCATCTTCAAATCCCAGAACATGCGTGACGTGTATGGAAAGCGGCACGTCCATAGAAGGCGACGCGACTGAAGTTTGAGGTTGGCTTTGTCCGTTGGCAGTCGCGATTAGCAGTGCCAATAAAATCAGCAGAGCCAATCCACCCCTCAGCAAGAGAGATGTACGGATACTGTCTATTGACGTTTCATTTCGATGATTCATCATTCGTTGTCTCCGGGATTACTAAAAGCAATAACGATGCCAAACTGAATCAGCAAATAGCTGAACGCTCTTTTTTGCTCGCTAGGTTCGTAAGTGCGTAATAAACGCTAGGACATCTGAAAATAAAGAACGAGTCGCTATCCTGCTGTTCGGTTCGCCGCGCACCCGCGGGCTATTGTGTTGCCCGCCCTTCGGCAGCACGCCCGGCTATGGGCACAGATCAGCTTGTATAGGACGCGCAGCGACATTATTTGTTGCTCGCCAGTTGTGCCGAAGCTGTAGCAAGAAGCTTGTTAATGGCCAGGTCCATGGTCTGATTCATCTGGGCCACAACTCCAGGTATATTTCGTTGAGAAACGTTTCCGACTTCGGAAACGGTATTGCTCCAGACCGTTGTCCCAGTCGACACCCTAGTGATCTGCGCGGACATTGCAACCTCCACCTTGACGCCACCTTCGTAGTCCAGTTCCTCCAGTTTTTCCAGTTGGCCGCTGAAGAGATACTCAACATCAGTCCGCCCGCCGTACGTGGAGACCGTCGAAAATTGACCGCTGGCGCGCAAATGATCGATGACTGCGCTGGTTACAGTTTTGCGTGGATCTGCAGCCCAACGGTGATATTCGTAGAAACCAATTTGCTCCGGCGTGCTTCTGTAAACAATGGGACCCTGCCGCAGATAAGCCGGCGACTGGAATTCCCGCACCTCGATTGAGGTACGAATTTCCTGCGCAGGCGGGTCCGGTGCAGGAGGCAGGTTGAGCGTGTAATACGATGGATATCGTATCCGGCTGCAGCCAGCCAGAGTGAATATCAGCGCGAGTACGAATGCAAGGGTTATCAAAAATCTCTTCATATCAATTCTCCTCTCCGGGGCCAAATGGCTATTTGGGGACCTTGCGGTCTTAGGGTTGGGGGACCTTGCGGTCCTCGGGTTGCTTGATACGGATGAGACTCCAGGGGCGCTGCTTCAATGAGTCGGTGAACTGATTGAGGTTGTCGGTCGCCTGGCGCAAATTGTCTACTGTGTCGCCGATTTTAGAGTCGTTGCTCCGCACCATGATTTGCATGGACTGAAGCAGGCCGTCGGCTTGTTTTATAACGTTCTGCAAATCAGCGAGATCTTTTACCACCGGGCCGCGCAGATCGGTGACTGTGCCGTTCACATTTTGAATGGTGTCATCCGCATGCTGGCTCATCGTCGCCAGTTGCTCTGTGATGTGCTGAATCTTTGGGCGTTCTTCGGCAATCAGTTGGTCAACGTTGTTCAGAATCGCTTGGACTTTTTTCTGAGTCGGCGGCCCGGATATCGCATCCAGATTCGCGAGCAGATGGTGCACGCCGCCGCTGATATCGCCAAGTTCTCCCTGCGCCTCGACGATCAGCGCATTGGCGCTATCCGCAACATTTGCCATCTTGCCGGCGATCTCATCCAAACTGATGCTCTCTTTTGAGGGGATCGTTGCGCCGGGAGGAAGCTTTCTGGAGTCATTGCTGCCGGTTGTGATCGACAGCGCAGCGCTGTTCATAATGCTAACGAGGCCCAGCTTAGCCACGGATTTTTCATTGAGCGGAGTACCGTCCTTAACTTCCAGGAGAATTTCGATCTGCGTGGGATCCTCGGACCATGGGCGCACGGCCGTAACTGTTCCCGCATTGATTCCTCCATAGAGGACAGAGGCCCCAGATTGCAGTCCGCCGGCATAGCGCAGGTAAGTGCGATACGGTACGGTGCTTCCACCGAACTGTGCGTGTAGCAGATAGATCACAGTAAACGTGAGCACCGCAAAGGAACTCAGGACAAAAGCGCCGACTTTAGCTTCCTTACTCATGACTTTGCTCCTTGATTTTGCACGTATTGTTCCAAATAGGCGGCCATGGCCGGCGCATGCACCGGGTTCTCCGCTGTGCGGTTGAGGAAGATCTTCACATTTGGATCCTGGCTTGCCTGTATCTCTTCTTTTGTGCCGACCGCGAGCAGCTTTCCATCGAAGAGCATGGCAATCCGGTCAGCGATGCGGAACGCGCTGGGCAGTTCGTGGGTAACAACCAGGGCAGTTATCTGAAGAGCATCTTTGAGAAACAAGATGAGCTCATCCAGTTCTCCCGCCACGATCGGATCCAGGCCAGCTGACGGCTCATCCAACACCAGGATCTCAGGATCAAGCGCGAGCGCCCGCGCAACCGCCGCGCGTTTCTTCATGCCGCCTGAGAGCTCCTGCGGGTACAGGTCTCCGAACTGCGCCAGCCCCACCACTGACAACTTCGTCCAAACCATCAGGTCAATAATGCTGGGAGCCAGTCGCGTGTGCTCGCGCAGATTCAGCGCGACATTTTCTTTAACCGAAAGCGAGTTGAACAAAGCCCCGCCTTGAAAGGCCACGCCCATGGCGCGGCGGGTTTTATTTAATTCAGCTTGCGAGCAGCGTGTTATGTCCGTGCCTTTGATGGAGATGCTGCCCGATCTGGGCCGAGCAAGGCCAAGAATTTGCCGCAATAATGTGCTCTTTCCGGAGCCGCTGCCTCCCAGCAGCACCATGACCTCGCCCTGTTTGATGTCAAGGTTCAGGCCGTCAAGGACTCGCCGCCCATCATATTCCACTACCAGATCGCGAACAGAAATGATTGCCATTAGACTTTTCCTATGAAATAGAAGATGGTAGTGAAAACCGCGTCAGCGACGATCACCAGGAAGGTTGACCGCACGACTGCGGTGGTTGCGGAGCGACCCACTGCATCGCCTCCCCCGTGTACGCGAAATCCCTCCAAACATCCGACTTGAGCAACAATGGTGGCAAAGGCCAGGCTCTTGAGCATCCCCATGGCAAGGTCACGCAGTTGGATCGAGGACATCACGTAATGGAAGTAGAGCGGCAAGGCAAGGTGAGTGCTGAAGAGCATGAATAACCCACCGGCAAGAATGCCGAAGAAGTTTGAGACGATTGTGAGGCAGGGGACTGCGACCATGGCCGCCAGGTATTTTGGCGCCAACACAAACTCCACCGGCTCGAATGCCATGACCTTGAGCGCATCGATCTCTTCGGTGACTGTCATAGTGCCGATCTCCGCTGCGAAGGCGGAGCCAGAGCGTCCGCTGACAGCGATCGCCGTAAGCAGCGGACCCATCTCACGCGTGAAGCCCACTGCGACCAAATCTACGACGAAGCGCAAAGCGCCGAACCGCCGCAGCTCAGATGCTCCTTGCATAGCCAGAATGAATCCAGAGCACATCGCAAGAAGGGCAACCATGGGCAATGCGTTAACTCCAATGTCAAGCATCTGGTGAACGGCTGCTCGCCACCGATGGCGATTCCCAACCAGGGGAAGGGCTGCGCGCATCGCACGCAAAGTGGCCCACAACTGAACGTTGAGGCTGCCAAGATACTCGAGGTAGTTGAGGGTTCTTTTGCCGGTAATTTCTAAGATATTGGCCATCAAACCACCTCACAGTGAGACTGCACAACCGTTTGGCTGCTTCCATTGAATAAAGACAGGATGCCCATAAATTGAAATACTCGAAGCAATGCATCGTGCAAGCCCTGCAACTTCAGCCCGGTTTTACAGGCGTGCGCAATTTTGAGCGCTTCAATCAGGGTGGCAACAGCGGAGCTGTCGATGTGCGTAACTGCAGAAAAGTCGACGCTTACCACCTTGGAGCGGCGACTCTCCAGGAGCGAAAGAAGTTGGTCGCGAAGAGCCGGGGAGGAGTCAATGTCGATGGGACCGGACAGGCATACTAGTGAGCCATCTTCGCTTTCAATAACGTTGATGTCCAGCTTGCCAGCGGTTTCGGCGTTGCTATGCAGCAGAGATTCAGCAACTTGGCGCATTTCGATATCCTCATGGTTGAGAGCGGTGAAGAGTTCTTTGTGAGCGTCGGAATTTCGCCGGGCGCGCCATTCCAGATGGCAAAAGAAAAGGTAAACGGCATCTGGCTGCGGTTTCATGGGAGCACGCTCGTATCTTTCCCCGGTTCAACCGCGCCCGGTCTCTCTGAAATTTGTAGTTGCAGGTCTTCGCATACCGAGCGGGCGTACACGTGGTCAGCAACAAACGTGGCGCCAAGCCGACCCAGCCACAACAACACTTGCTCGCCGAACGAATCGACAAACGCCACGTCAGAAAGATCAACGATGATTGACGGTGGAAGCCGCCGATGAGCGAGAGCAATCCTTGCATCCTCGGCAAAGGGACCGACCATCCGGCCACACAGCCGAACGGTGAGTGCGCCATTCCCATTGTCACTAAACTCAACACGCAGCATGGTGTATCACCCCCAAGGCGTGAGTTCTTCCGCAAACGAGTCGAAATTCATGGGTACACCGCATGTCAGTGAGCTGGGCTGAGCGGCCATGCTGCGCAACGAACTGGAAAATGGGATTCATCACGATCACAAAGCTGGTAAAGCACGTGTATTGCCGAAGCCCGATCGGAGCTAAGTCATTGCGCAACAGGCTATTCAGGGATTGGTTCGCTAAGAAGGCTGAATCCGCTGCCCGCCGATGGGCATTTGTGACTACATCACGGCACAATGGTTGGGCAAATCAAGTTCAGTTGGCTTTGTGCTTTAGCTTGCGAATGGAACCTCAGTTGCTCTCCTACTTTCTTATGATTGAAAGAACGTTTCTTCAAACTTCCAGGTTCCTATGCTTGCGATAATCTTTGTCGCTGGTGTGGCCGATCATCTGAAGGGCTTTCAAATGGAACAACTGTTGGGACGTCTCGCAGCACTTTCGCTGACTGCCAAACTGGTGTACTGCCTCTTGGGGGTTTTTCTGATCCGGAGCGCCTTTCGCTTGTTAGAACGCAAGCTGCGACTGCGTTTTGGGTTTGGCGACCAACGTTATCGCGTCCGGAAAATAGTAACTGCCGCCGCTTACATAATCATTCTCGCGTTCATAACGATTCTTTTCGCAGACCGGTTAAAGCAGGTCGGATTCGCGGTGGGGTTGTTTGGCGCGGGAATAGTTGTAGCGCTGCAAGACGTGGTTGCAAGCCTTGGCGGCTTTGTTGCAATTGGATTCTCCAATCTCTACCGGGTAGGCGACAGAGTCCAGGTGAACGAGACCAAGGGAGACGTGGTTGATATCTCTGTCATGAGAACCACAATTATGGAAACAGGCAAGTGGGTGAGCGGCGATCTTTATAACGGACGAATTGTTCGCATCCCCAACAGCACAGTGCTGAAGGGACTGGTTTTCAATTATTCACAGGGATTTCGCTTTGTCTGGGATGAAATCAAGATCACCCTCACGTCCGAGAGCGATCACTCCTATGCGAGAGAGATGCTGTTGCGGGTAGGGAAAGAAACTGTGAATGACTACCTGCTGGAAGCCCAAGGCGCGTGGAAGCAGATCGTAGACAACTATCGAGTCGAACACCCTTTCCTGGAACCTGCGGTCGCGCTTCAGGTCAGCGGCGGATCTCTGGAATTTTCCCTCAGCTACATTGTGGATTACGCCAGGCGAACAATTGTAAAGGACCAGTTGTTCACCAAGATCGTAGACGAAGTCGTAAGCAGTAAGAGCAAGCTGAAATGGGCGTCGTCTTTGACTACGGTCATCCTGCAGCCCGCGCCGGCAAATTTAACTTTAGTGACCGGCGCAACTGCGCGTTAGCGTGAGGTAGGCTCGCCCAAATTCAGTCAGCCTGCCCACGGGCGGGCATGACATGAACGAACTGATCTGTTCGTTTTCATAATGCTTCGGCCGAACATTTTGGCTAAGTGCAGCCACATCAACAAACTATTTTTGAAGATCGCGCGGACTACACACAGCAATTTTGGAGCGTGGATTGCTTTATACATTCCTCGAGTGCCCGCCGAGGCAAAAGTTTTGAATTGCGAGGATTGCGACAATGCTCAATGTAATTTCTGAACAGAATCTCACATCTGCTCACCTGAAACACAACCGGCCTGACATGCAGAATAATGCCGTAGTCCACATTCTGAAGCGGTACGGGCGTCACATTTTTTTGAGGAACGTTGCTTTCATTGTTCTGCTGGCATTCGCGATAGGCGGATATGCGCAGAACCAGCAAACATCAGTAGCGAATCCTAGGCCCGACAATCAGCCTGACGAGCAAGCCGGCAGTGTTGCAGTAGTTGAGAAGCAGCCTGCCGCTGCAGCGAGCAGCAATGCGCCGGACCAGCCGCAGTCTGCCGCCGGACTCAGCAAGGAGATTGGAAACCCATTGTCAAACCTTTGGCTTCTGCAGACCCAGCAGAACAATACGCTCGTCGGCCTGCCTTTGGGCATGGGCACATATGTCCAGAGCAATCTCCAGTTCATGCCATTGGTACCGATCCGTGTGAGCCCACACTGGAACTTGATCTCGCGTCCGGTGATACCGATCTTCAGTTCCCAACCGTTTCCGGCCGTATCCTCCATCGCTGGCGGTACTCCCGACGCGCATATCCACCGTACGACCGGTTTCGGCGACATGATTGTTGCGACTGCACTTTCTCCGGACAAATCACTTGTAGGCAACTGGCTTGTGGCTGCCGGCCCAACGTTTGTGTTCCCGACCGCTACCCAGCACGCGCTGGGACAAGATACTTGGCAGGCGGGCCCCGCGGTTGCCCTGGGATACACGGGCAAAAAGTGGCTCGCATTCACGTTCCCGCAGCACTGGTGGAAAATCGGCGGCGATGGCAAGAAGACCAGTCAGACGCTCGTGCAGTACAGCTTCAGCTGGAACTTCGACAGCGGTTGGTCTGTAGGCTCAAGCCCGAACTTCACAGTAGATTGGGAAGCTCCCCGCGACCAGCGAGTAACGTTTCCGGTTGGCCTCCAGGTTGGAAAGCTATTGCATGCCGGACCTATGCCCGTGAAGGTGGAAGTGCAACCCATGTATTATGCCGTTCGACCAACGCAGGCTTCGGGCGCTCCATCTCCCAAGTGGGGTTTTCAACTGCAATTGACACCGGTGATGCCAGCGTTAATTCATGGCTATAAACCAAGCTAGTTGTCCCAACATGCACGAAGACGTATCGCCACGTTCAGTTTCGACAAAAGAGCGTGGCGGCTTCGCGATGGGGCCTTCAGAGGCGCGGACGCAGGCCACCAAGTCATTTCAAAAAGCTCTTTCGGCAGCAGGATGGCGGTCGTTGCGTTCGGTCAACCAGAATAGAACGCCAGATGAGTGATGGCCTCGATCAACTCCTCTTTCTTGACGCCATTCTCCACCGCTTTCCCGAGGTGGAATCGCAGTTGGTCAGGCCGATTCAGGGCGATCAGCGCTGCCACGGTAATGAGGCTGCGGTCGCGCTTCGATAATTCTATGCGCTCCCAAACATCGTCGAATAGCACTCGATCGGTGAGTTCAACCAGCTTCGGCGAAAAGTCGCCAATGAGCTTCTTGGCTCCGTCTGATGGCATCCTGGTGCTCCTCCTGTTAGAGACCAATCAGCGGTAGGATGCAGTCATCAAGCCCAGCAGAGGTCAGGCCAATCTCAGGCCAAGTTGCGTGAGCAACAAACCGTCCGGGGCGCTCCTCGATTCATGAAGGATTCCGCAATCACACGACCTACCTCAATCAGAGATCTTAACCGCAGCCGCTGCCCACAAACCGCTGCCCGTGGGCGGGCAGTTGCCCTTTGTGCGTCATGGCCGAAACCCACGAACGCAAGAAAAAGCAGCAATTAGCGATGCTGCAGTTTGGAACGTCGCCTGCTTTATGTATGTACGTCACGACCGGAATGTGACGGATGCCGGCACGACACGCGAGGGATAAAGATGAATCCATACATTTCAAAATTGCGTAAGGCCCTTTTTGGATATAACACCGCACTAAAACTTTTATTTCAGAGCGCCAGCCGAATCGCGTTGAAGGCGATGCTTCGCACGGATTTTATTCCAAGATTCACAGGACTCCTGCTGCATCCTGTGTCAACTCTTTTGGTGATCTGTGTGTTTTTTCTCGGCGGGCAGTGCGTCGCCCAGGAAGTAGACGTGCCTAGTGGACGAGGAAGCGGCTCGGTAGTTGCGCCCTCGGGCTGGGTAGAGCTGATTACTCCTGTAAAAGACCGGGTCGATCTTAAATTCTACGGGTTTTACATCGGCGAGTTGGAAGCACCGTCAGCACAGTTTGACGCCACTTTTCGGGCAACAAAGTTTCTTTCGATCACTCCCAGTTATCTGTATTACTCGGTCCCTGCAAGCGGGCTGAATGAACTCGCGAATCAGTCGCGAGGATTTACCCGCAGTTTCGAGGAGCACCAATTTCGGATCGACGGCACGGTTAATTTCTCCATTCACAAATTCGAGATCTCCGACCGCAACATGTACGTCAGAAGGTTTCTTGCGCCCACTGACATCAATCGCTATCGCAATCAGATCGCGGTCGCGCATCCCCTCGCGGTCAAGGGCCATGTTTGGAAACCTTTCGCGTCCTACGAAGCCTTTTACGACCAGGGAAGCGGATGGACGAAAAACCGCGCCCGGACTGGCGTCACGGTGCCATTCGCGAAGCATGTGTCGTTTCAGCCCTCCTATATGTGGGAAGGCACAAAAGGAACTAAAGACCTCAACTTCTTAATGCTTGGCCTGATCTTCAGAACGCCATCGTCAAGATAAGAACCGATTCTATTAACACTCAATAAAGGAGACTTCAATGTCAAAAGTATTACAACGCGTGGCTACGATGCTTGCTCTGATCGTCAGCCTTGTTTTCACAACGGCCGCGTCGGCTCACGATGGTGGTGCGGCACCCACATCTCCCTGGAAGAAGGCGGCGCCATTCCCGTATCCGGATGAAGAACTTTATGGCGTCGCCCTCAACGGCAAAATGTATGTGATTGGCGGCTGGGACGAAGGCAAGGCTGCCGGGCTCAACTACCAGTACGACCCAGCTACCGACAAATGGACTGAGAAAAAAGGTATGCCACGGGCAGCCCACCATGCCGCCTTGGCTGCTGCCAACGGCAAGATTTACGTGATCGGCGGATTCGTGCCTCCAAAGGACACTCAGATTCCGACCGGCGGCGCTTGGCAACCCATTAACGACGTCTGGGAGTACAATCCGGCGGCTGATTCCTGGAAGTCGCTGGCGCCGATGCCCACCAACCGCGGCGCTGCTGTGGCCGTGGAAGCCGGCGGCAAGCTCTACGTGATAGGCGGCGCAACCACGGTCGCAGGTTCCAAGGACCCATACTTCACGTTCTTCGGTCCATCTTTGGTTCTCACCACCAATGAGGTTTTTGACCCTGCCACAAACAAGTGGGAGAGCCGCAAGCCGATGTCGGTGGCGCGCAACCACGCGTACGCCGCCGCGGTCAACGGCAAGATCTATGTGATTGGCGGCCGCACTGGCCACGCCTTCATCTTGTCCGCTACCAACACGGATGTGGTGGAGGAGTACAGCCCTATAAGTGACATGTGGAGTGCTCCGAAAGAACGGATGCCGACCGCTCGCAGCGGCGGCGCCACTGGCACCGACGGCCGCAGGATCTACGTAGCGGGTGGCGAGGTGACTACGAAAGAACTCGTTGGCGCATTTCGAGCCGTCGAGGCGTACGAGCCGGCGACGAATTCATGGATCTCGCTGCCACCGATGCCGATGCCGCGGCATGGCGTCGCGGGCGCGGTAATCGGGGGCGAATTTCATCTCGTCAGCGGCATGATTCAGTCCGCAGGCGCGTTGTCGTTCCTCGACCCGCGACTCCAAGACCACACCGGACAGCATGATGTCCTAGAGCTGAACTTCTTCTTTCCACCCAATGCGACGGGTGCGAAGAAAGAAGAAGCGGCACCTTCCACGGGTGCAAAGAATGCGGGTGCGGTGCCTTCTCCCGCTGCTGTGAACAACGTAAAGCCGCCTTCTTCTTTCCCACGTGTGAAGAATGTAAGCGCGGTTTCTTCCACGATTGTGGCTAGCGTGGGCACGGCTTCTTCCGGAGGGAAGAAGCCGTACATCCGTTACAACGTGAACAGTCCCGAAGGCCAGGTGATGCTCGCGAAGTATGCAAAGGCGATCGAGATCATGAGGACTTTGCCCGACTACGATACTCATTCCTGGACCTGGTGGTGGAATACCCATTGGATCAAAGGTCCCCCGGCTTTCCTGTGGGACTACTCCAGAAAGAAGAAAACAGAGGTCATCGCCGCACTCCCGAAAGAGTATCAAGCCGATGCCGAAGCCGTATGGGACGGGTGCCAGGCCCACCCCTACAACCCGTCAAATCCAGAGCAATATCAACAGTGGTACTTCCTGCCCTGGCATCGACTCATGCTCGCTGAGTTCGAAGGAGTCATTCGCGAGGTGCTGCACGACGAGGATTTCACTCTCCCTTACTGGAACCCAGTCACCGGCAACGTCGCTGATTTGGTGGTGCCTGCCGTGTTCCGGGATCCCGGCAGCACGCTCTATAACGGCACTCGCTGGCCATGGGTTAATGGGGGCGAACGTATCGATATGCTTTACAAGGACTGGATCAATCTCGACGCCCTCAATGAGGACATTTACATCGACTCGCCAACCGGCAACATTGGGTTCAATCCCAGGCTCGACGTGAACCCTCATTTCTTGACTCATCTTGCACTCGGCGGCGATATGGCCGACTTCGCAACGGTCGGCGGTGATCCGATGTTTTATCTCCATCACGCCAATATTGACCGGATATGGGAAAGCTGGAATCGGCTGGGCCATACGAATCCAACCGATCCCAAGTATCTCAATCGCACGTTTGCATATGGTGACAGGAGCGGCAAGCGCGTGGATTTACCTGTGAGCGCGGGCGACCGCACGGCGCAGCTGGGCTATGAATATGACAGCTATGAAAAAGCGCCGCAGCCGCAGCAACTGACCCCCGAGGAAACCGCAGCCAGAGAGCGCAGATACAAGGCTCTGCACGACCAGGCCATGGGTGGTACACATGGCGCGCACCATGCGAAAGCAAGCGAAGAGTTGAGCGAGCACGTCAATCACTAAAGCAGTTGAGTTCCGGCCGCATGCCATGCGAATGGCATGACGGTCAGGGAATCTTCAACTTACGGTTGCAAATGAATCACCTATAAGTAAAGGAGAAAAATAATGAAGTACGTCTTTGTCATGGCTCGGTTGTTGCTGGGCCTCGTTTTCACGGTCTTTGGCCTCAACGGCTTTTTACATTTCATCGCGAACCCGCCGTTGACGGGTCTCGCCGGACAGTTCATGGGAGCGTTAGTCAGCTCGCATTACTACGTGGTCGTGTTCGGAACACAGCTCATCGGCGGCGTGTTGCTGCTTAGTAATCGCTACGTGCCGCTCGCGCTGACGTTACTCGGACCGGTGCTCGTAAACATTCTTAGTTTTCACATTTTCCTGAGCGCAAAAAACATGGCGGCTGCCATCGTTGTCACCCTGCTATGGTTCGTGGTTTTCTCGCAGGTGCGCGGTGCTTTTGCGGACCTGCTTGTGGCAAAAAAAGCTGGATTGACGTCCAACAGCCGCGCCGAAGCGGCAGGCACGTGGTAGTTCAGCAGTAAAGGGGACGTTCGACCGGCTGAACCAGGTTGATCGAACGGCCAGAGCACGATCCAGATGCGCGCAGCGGCTCCGCATCTGCCACCACGCCGTGGCTTGCAACCTGGGTCGGCCATCAATGGAATTTGAAGATGACGGTATGAACCGGAGAATTTATGAGTAAGAGTAAGATCATTTCGGCACTAGCGCCAATCTCGATCGTCGCGGCGATGTTCATCTACCGCAGTGACGAGCAGGTCAGAGCGGCGGGGCCAATCGGTACGCCGCAAACTATCGCGACTCCGCTCGGATTGCCTCCGGTTCCAGTCCCCGCCGACAATCCCATCACCATTGAGAAAGTCGCCCTTGGGAAGCGCCTTTTCTTCGATGCTTCGTTGTCTATCGACAAGTCGGTCTCGTGCGCTAAATGCCATGACCCTGAAAATGGATTTGCATATGCCGGGGATGTGTCCACAGGCGTGGGCGGGAAGAAAGGAACGCGCAACTCGCCGACAATCATCAACGCTGCGTATTACACGGCCCAGTTCTGGGATGGCCGCGAGAATACTCTCGAAAAGCAGGCGGAAGGCCCCGTTCAGAATCCGGTTGAGATGGCGCACAGCCTCAATGGAGTTGTCGCGCGGCTTACCAATGACCCGAGCTATGTCACCGCGTTTGGGCGCGCCTACGGCGCAGGTACGGTCACATTCGACAAAGTGGAGAAATCCATTGCCACATATGAGCGCACGGTCGTGGCTGGTGATTCGGCGTTCGACCGCTGGTACTTCGGCGGAGATCAACATGCTGTGAATGAGAGTGTGAAGCGCGGATATGAGATCTTCCACCGTGTTGACAAGGGCAACTGTGCATCGTGTCACGCAATTGCTGAGAACACTGCTCTATTTACAGACAACGAGTTCCACAACATCGGCGTCGGCGTGAGAAACGGCGTACCAACGGATCTCGGGCGCTACGAAGTGACACATAGCGATGGAGATCGCGGCGCCTTCAAGACGCCCTCGTTACGCAACATCGCCGAGACCGCTCCATACATGCATGACGGTAGCCTTGACACGCTGGAGCAAGTAATCGACTTTCACGCGGCTGGAGGAAACGCGAACCCCTGGCTTGACTCCAGGATCAGGAAGCTGCACCTCACCACGCGCGAAAAGGCAGACCTTGGCGCATTTTTGATGTCGCTTAGCGGCGAAGTTCCATCTGGGGCGCTGCCGGAACCAGATCATGAGTAAGCGTTAACGTCGGAGCGTCGGCTATTCGAGCCGGCGCTTCACTTCATTTGGCTGTAGACAAAATTGTAGATAATCAAACATCACAGAACATCACCTCTCAATTGCACTTAACGAATCGGCCGCAAGCAGTGCATCTTGAAGTAGTTGCAACCTCCACAATTCGGCGAATTTCATTCCGCCAGAATTCTGCTTGGGGACTACGGTTTCTGGCCCGGATGAAAAGCACCATCAGTATGCATAATCGGTGCGGCAGATGTTCAATCGGCGCATCTTGTTTTGTAGAGTGGTACGCTTCAATCCCAAACGTTCGGCAGCGCCTCCGTTTCCAGAGATCTGACCAGAAGCAGCTTTCAACGCATTGATGATCACGTCCCGTTGTGCTTGCAGGAATGAGGAGGATGATGAGACCTCGTGCAGGAACGTGGAAGATGATGAGATCTCTCTCGCATGGCAGGTTTGCAGCTCTCCCAGAGGCACTTGTAATTCTTCTCCCCGCGAGAGGATCACGGCGCGTTCGATAAAGTTTGCCAGTTCCCGCACATTTCCTCGCCAGGAGCGATTGGTCATTGCCTCCATCGCGTGCCGAGGCACCGAGGTGATATTTTTTTGCATACGCCGGCACAATTTCGACACAAAGTAATTCACCAGCAGGGGAATATCCTCGCGACGTTCGCGAAGAGGTGGGATCTCGATCGGGAACACGTTGAGCCTGTAAAACAGATCCTCGCGAAATCTCCCGTCGTGAATCATAGCTGCAAGATCGTGGTGGGTGGCGGCAATCATCCGCACATTGACTTGAAGGGTCCTGGCGCTTCCCAGGCGTTCGAACTCCTGCTCCTGCACCGCCCGCAATAATTTTGGCTGCAGTTCCAAGCTGATGTCCCCTATTTCATCCAGAAACAGTGATCCCGTGTCAGCAAGCTCGAATCTGCCTTTCTTTTGCATCAACGCACCGGTAAACGCGCCCTTCTCATGTCCGAACAGTTCGCTCTCCAGCAGCCCTGCCGGAATGGCCGCGCAGTTCATGCGTACAAAGGTGTGCTGGCGCCTGGTGCTGATGTTGTGAATGGCTTGCGCAATCAACTCTTTCCCTGTGCCGGTCTCGCCATGTAGTAAAACCGTTGCATCTGTGCGCGCAACGATCGAGACCTGTTGCAGCACCTTTTGAATGGCTGCGCTGTTGCCTATGATGTTTTTGAAGTAAGAATCAGTGCTGGTTTCTGAATCCAGGCGCGGCCGCTCCACTTCCGCTATGCCCCATGATTCTCCAGACCATTCCGTCACCATTGGATTCGCAATTGCTGCACTCATTGCTTTTACCTCCTGTACGGGATCTTGATGCCACAGCGCGATTGTGATGCAGCTCACGGGTACGCACAACCGTAGATCGACCGCAGCGCGTCAGGAGATAAGCGGAATCCAACTCATCAGATTAGGGGGAGCACTTAGAAGAACAGCGGAAGCTTGTTCCGCCATTTGGCGGACAGAGTCTCAGATGCGCACTTCTTTCCTGCCGAAGAGCCGGGCATCGACGGACCAGGTTCCAGGGCCGATCATTGCCAGACTCCCGCCAAGGATTGCCAGTAAAAGACAAGTCCAGGGATCGGCGTGATTTGAGAGCAGGATGGCCAGTTCAGAAATTGCCACTATCGTTCCCGCGAATGGGGTCCACAATCCGATCAGCAACAGGACTCCAGCGCCAGCCGCGATCATTTGCAATACCGTGCATGGAAGACTGGACGTGTGCTCGAGCACTGAATGAAAAAGAAGGGCGGCCGTTATCAGCCGCTGGAGCAAAAGCCCGGCGCCGGGCCAACCACGAGCGAAGGTGGAAAATAGGCGCTGCAAAAGAAAGACCCTCAAACAGTTTGAGGGCCAAGCAACAGAATGCGAAACCGCCACTGTTCGGTCACGGCCTCCGTCTTTTGGCGGAGTGGGTCAGTTTTTTCAAGCTGATCCACTCCGGGTATCAGTGTCTAGCGATTCGCTTGCAAATCGCGGGCCTTTAGGCAGACGTGATAAAGAGAATAGGTCCACTTGCGAATCGTGGAAAAGAAGACGGGGTCGGTAGCGGCCTACAGTTCGATGATGCCGCGTTTCAGGGCAATGGTAACGGCGTGGGTCCGGTCGTTGGCGCCTAGCTTGGACAATATATTTTCTACGTGGCTTTTAACGCTGGCCTCCCCGATAGAGAGCTTATCGGCCACTCGCTTATTGCTGTTCCCAGCGGCTATCAGGCGCAATACGTCGATTTCGCGCGGCGTGAGGGCGTCATCCGTGCCGTGCTCGGCAATCGCGTAAGTAGCCTCTGGAGAGAGCGCCTTCTTTCCCGTATAGACCGCCCGGATTGTACCCAGCAGGTCCCGATGCAAACTGTTCTTTAGTAGATATCCCTGAGCGCCGGCTTTGAGCGCGCGGAGAATTTGCACGTCTCCCGCGTACGTGGTCAGCATGACAATCTTCGCTTCGGGAAATTCATTGCGAATGGCGATGAGCGCGTCAAGGCCATTCAGTTCCGGCATCTGTATGTCCATCAGCGTGATGTCGGGATGATGCAGGCGGAACTGCTGGATCGCCTCACGGCCATTCGAGGCTTCCCCGACCAGAGTCATGTCCGACTCAATCTCTATCATTCCGGCGATTCCCTGGCGGACAACGGGATGATCATCCACGGTCAGAATCCGTATTTGAGTGTCGCCAGTGCTCATCAGCGGATCTCCTATTTCGTCTCCTCAGCTTTTCCAGACATTCTTTCTGAGAACCAGGAACGCTTTGGAGCTTTAGCGTAGGCAGTGCCTGCAGGAATGTGCAGTTCAACTTCTGTGCCCGCGTTCACTTGGCTCCAGACCGTCAGCTTGCCTCCCGCAATCTTGGCGCGTTCCTGGATGCCCGGCAAACCATAGTGCCCCTTCCGCCCCAGGCTGGCAGGGACTGCGGGGTAGAAGCCACGTCCATCGTCCCGCACATGCAGGCTGAATTGCTGGTTATCATAGCGGATCTCGACTTCGATCTTCCGTGCCTGGGCATGCCGAAACGCATTGCGCAACGCCTCCGCCGCAATTCTGTAAATTTCATCTCGAAGGATGGGATGCAGGTCCCGCGGCGCGCCTTCCACTATCACGCCAAATTCCGGCGACGGGAGGCTGGTTGAGTCGCGTGCAAGCTCTTCCCCCAGCGCTCTGATAGCCCGTGCAAGATCGTTCGTTTGAACGGTTGAAGCCCGCAAACCCTGCACCGCCTCTCGCCCTTCCAGGATGGCCTCCTCGGCTTGCTCGATCGCGCCATCCAGCTTTTCTTTCGCCTCCGTTGGACGTGCCGGCAGCAGCCGCGAAGCAGTCTGGAAATTCATCAGCAAACCGTGAAAACTTTGCAGTAGGGTGTCGTGCAAATCCCGGGCTATGCGGGTCCGTTCCTCCACACGCGCATCTAGCGTCATATTGAACTGCTTTGCCAGGCCGCGAACGCGGAGATGGTAGGCCATCCAAAGCATGGCAACAAAAATGGCCGCGCATAATGCGCGGAACCAGTTCGTCTGGTAATACGCTGGTGTTATATAAAAGTCCAGTCTGGCCGGGTTATCATTCCAGACACCATCGCTATTACATGCGATCACGCGAAAAGAATACCTGCCCGGCGGTAAATCGCTGTAAAAGGCTTGCCTCCGCGTGCCCACGTCGTGCCAATCATGAGCATAGCCTTCGAGCCGATACCGGAATTTCACCTTCTGGGTGATCAGAAAAGCGGGGGAGGTGTAATCAATCTGCAAGTCTCGCGGGTGGGGCGCGAGTTTGAGGCTATCCCCGACTGGGAATTGCTTTCGGTCAACGAGGATTGACTCAACGTACGTCACTGCAGGCAGCGCCTTTTGCGAGACCCTCGACGGATCCAGCATCTGTACCCAGTTTCCGCTGGCAAACCACACCCGTCCATCTGAAGAATAGGCCGCCGAATTGAACTCCGGCCGTCCCCCCAGGTTCCCATCCAATGCGTCGTAGACACGAGCTTGGACGGTTATTTCCGGATTGGCCCACCAACGCTGGAGCTCGGAATCCGGCAGCTCCACGATGCCACAATCCGTATAGAGCCACCAACGTTTCTCCTTGTCCTTAATAAAAGAGGTTACGAAGTCGCATGGCAAGCCATTTTTCGTTGTCAGCCGCTGCACCCTGCCTTGCCGTAGCCCGACCAGCCCATCGGCGGAGCCGGCAAGCACGGTTCCGTCTTCGTTAGCGATAATCTGACGACTGAACGGCTCGCCTTTTGCGTGCAGCGGGAACGTCTGCAGGTCGCCATGGCGAAAAAATGCAAGGTCTCCCGTTAGAGTTCCGATCCAAATTCCTCCATGCGGATCAGGCGCGAGGGTGCGCCCATCAGGAATCTGCGACGCAGGAAATTCTTCACGCACCTGGAAATCGCGGATACGCACAAGTTTTCGCGGGTTGCTGAGGCATTCTGCCCAAATGTTCCCATCGATGTCCTCGGTGATTCCCACCACAAGCCCAAGCGGCTGGTGATGGGGCTCAGCCAGGCGGTGGAACCGGCCATTCTTGAACAAATAGAGTCCATCGTCCACTCCCACCCACATATTCCCGGCGCGGTCTTCCAACATCGAGGAGACTCGGTGGCCCGGCAAACCATCCGCAATGTGAATGGAGGAAATGGTCCCGTTCTTCTCGATGTGATCGAGAGAGTCAAAGCTGGCGACCCAGATGGTTCCGTCTCTGCTCGCGAGTACTCCCATCGGGCTGTTCCCCAAACCCTCAAATGCTGAGAAGCTGGCGATGCGTGGATCGCGAAAGGAGTCTATCCCATCCGGTGTTATAGCCCATAAGATTCCTTCTCTGTCCACAAATACATCGTCCACCAAATCACCGGACAGGCCTTCCTTTCGTCCATAGTGGTCCACTAGGTTTCCGTGGATACGGAACATCCCATGGCTCGTTGTGCCGACCCAAAGATTTCCGTCGCGGTCAAAGATCATGCTGTGAACAGCAAGTCGGCTGCCGTCGAAGTCGGGCGTAACAAATGGTTGGAAGACGCCGTTTATCACTCGTCCAAGCCCTCGGCCTGGACCAGGCGCAAGAATGCCGGCCCAAAGAGACCCATCGGGGCCATAAGCCAGGCCCGCAACCCCGCTCTGTCCCAGGTTGGATTTCAGCGACTCGATCGGATACGTTTCAGAGGCGCCTTCATACCAGTGGATCAGGCCCGTTTGCCCACCCAGCCAAAACCCGCCCTTGCCATCGGCGAGTATTGAATTCAGTGGCGAAACTGGAATCCCAGCAGCTTTCCCGAAACACTTGACCGCGCGCTCGGTGACATGGCATAGCGGTTCGTCTGAAACACTGTTGTTGCCGCGCACAATCCAGATTGAGCCATCGCTATCCTCACTAAAGTTTTGAAGAGTCCGAAGCCCTTCCAAATCGAACCGGGAAGTGACAACCCGGCCCTTCAGATGAACGATCCCATGTAATCCAAACACCCACAGTCCACCTGAACGGTCGCCAAATGCATTCACTATCTGCCCAAACGGCCCGCTTCCTGTCGAACGATCATCCGGAAATTCATCCCACGGAGTAAAGCGAACGCCATCGAAGGTCATGATGTCGCCTGACACGATCCAGAGAAAACCGTCCGAGGTTTGCGCGATCTTATATCCCGCACGCGGCGCGGTCCCATCTCGTTTCCGCCAGGAGCTATGGACATACTGGGTAAGCCGTTTGTTCGGATCAAGGGCATGGAGCGAGGTCGGCAACAACCATATCCAGCCGAGACAAATGGCCAATAACGCCGCAATCGCATTGCGGCGCGAGGTTGGTCGAAGCCGAAGAGCCCGGCGAAAAATCATTTTCCCCATAGCGCAGCCAAACATCGCAACCAGCTTTGGTCCCGTTCAAATCACAATGATCCCTGGACTTAATCCCACAGAGGATATCGTGACTTGCATCACGAGTCACTCAGGAATTCATCCCGGGCGTGTAGTCTGGCTTCGAAATGTGGAGCTTCCGCATTTTATTTTGCAGGGTGGTGCGTTTCAGGCCCAGGCGCTCTGCGGCGCCTCCCTGTCCAGCTATCTTTCCTGATGCCGCTCTGAGTGCCTCGATGATCGTATTTCGCTCTACGTCATGGAACTTCGATCCGAGCGTCTGGGGCCGGCCCACCGATTTTCTAAGCTCTGCCAACGGGGCGTTCAATTCAGTCCCCTGGGTCAGAATGACGGCACGCTCGATGAAGTTCTCCAGTTCACGAATGTTGCCGGGCCAGGCAGCGTTTGTCAGTGCCTCCATCGCGCGCTTGGGAATAGTTTTGATCTGCTTCTGCATTCGCCGTGAAAACCGCGAAACGAAATAATGTACCAGGAGCGGGATATCGCTGGGCCGTTCGCGAAGGGGAGGAATTTCAATCGGAAAGACATTCAAACGATAGAACAGGTCCTCTCGAAATTCGCCGTCGCGGATCATTGCGGGAATATCGCGATGGGTCGCGGCGATGATCCGAACATCGACATGAACGGTCCTGGTGCTGCCCAGGCGCTCGAACTCATGTTCCTGGAGCGCACGAAGCAATTTCGGCTGCAGTTCCAGGCTGATGTCGCCGATCTCATCAAGAAACAGCGTACCCTGATCGGCTAATTCAAAGCGGCCTTTTTTCTGCATCAATGCTCCGGTGAAGGCGCCTTTCTCGTGTCCAAAAAGCTCGCTTTCGAGAAGGCCCGCCGGGATTGCGGCGCAGTTCATTTTTACCAACGTCCGATTCCGCCTTGGGCTGTTGTTATGGATGGCACGGGCAATCAATTCTTTCCCAGTTCCAGTTTCGCCGTGCAATAAGACAGTGGAACTCGTGGGAGCAACAATGGAAACGTGGTCCAGCACGGCCCGAAGCGCCGGGCTATTTCCGACGATATCCTCGAAGTTGTATTCCGAACGGATCTCCGACTCAAGATAAAGACGTTCTTCTTCGAGGCGGTCTCTTGCGGCAGTGACGTGTCCATAGGCAATGGCATTCTCAACCGCCAGCGCAATCTGATTGCTGATTTGTGACAAGAGCTCCAGGTCTTCCTGACTGAAACTGTTTGGCCGGCGGCTACCCATAGTGATCGCACCCAAGGGCCGGTTTGCAGTGGTGAGCGGAGCAACCGCAATAGCGGCGATCGATTCAGCTTTGAGCTTTTCGGAGATGGTGGCCGGCAGCATCTCGATTTCTGTGAGCGACCACAGTTCCGCCTTCCGGGCGCGCATCTTCTGCTGTTGACTGAAACTAAGTTCATGAACCGCGATCTCAGTCAGGAACCCTTTGCTGCTGGGGAAATCCAAAAGCGTAAGTTCGAGCTGGTTCGAGTGTTTGCCTATAAGCCAGAATCCTGTGAAATCATCTCGAAAATAGCTGCGGATGGAAGCCGCGGCCGCCCGGAACAATTCGATCATGTCCAGCTTGGTGACAACATGGTTATTAACCTCAAGCAGGACTCTGAGCCGGTCGTGCTCTTTGGCCAACTCGCGCTGATAAAGCTCTGCCCGGTCTCTTGTAAGGGCGATCTCGATAGCTACAGCCACGTGCGAGGCAAGCGACGTCATCAATTCCAAATCTTCCGCAGAGACCTCGCCAGTCTCCAATCTGGTAAACGCTAAAATGCCGTATTTCTTCCGGGAGGTTGACACCGGGAGCCAATAGGAACTCCGTGCTCCGACAACCGACGCAAATGATGCAAGCTCAGGGATGTTAATCAAATCCTGCGCTACATCGGGTACAAATCGTGGTTGCTGTTCTTCTATGACCTGCGCAACCGGTCCGATGCAGGCAATTTGTATTCCGGCGGGAATCGAAGGCGCGTCTGGCGCTCTATCGAATGCGTATAATTCCAGCGTCTTGTCACCATCGCCCAGCAGGAACAGATCGGCCCCATGCAATGCCGAGATGTTCGCCAACAGAGGCCGTAAGCTGCACAGGAGCGCCTCCACTGAGGGCTCACCGGCAACTGTGCCGGAAACATCCAATAAGGTCCTATATCGATCTGCGTTCGTTGTCATAACGACGGTTAATCAAAGGAATGTGACGTAGGTACCGCGGGGCCCATTGTTGCCGCTAATACTTTATATATATCTTGTCGTAGAAGGTCTCGGAATTCGCGACTTGCATGCTCGCAATTCAGTGAATCATCTCAATGCAGGCGGCCGACTCAAGAATCTTCTGGCACTGAATGACCTCCAGTGAGTCAAGTGCGGCGCAGTACGCGACATCAACAGCGTGCTTGCTGACGCCCATCAGCAGGGCCACTTCATCCGTTGGTCGTTGTTCAATGCCACACAAAATCAACACAAACCGGCAGAGAACGTCAAGCTTATGCCGAATCGCATCGGATTCGCTAGCCACGCATCCGATCATATCCTGAGACAGGGGAGCATGATGCTCATGAATACAACCTCTCCGGTCATAAACCTGGGAAAGTTGGGCAATCCGCGATCGTTGGATATCGAGGGCGGATTGGATTGTCGCGTAACGAGGCCAGGCCCAAAGCCATTCCTGTCCGATTTCATACTCACGCTCTGTCAGGTTACACGCGTCAATCACACAGGCCGACGCAACCATCTCATCACCGGTCAGAAACTCGGCAAGCCATGTGAGTGCCTGGTTGTCCTCAATGAATGCAGTGCGAATTGCTTCTGCACCCGCTATTCCTGAACTGCCCGTGATAGTTCCGCTCGTTATTATAGCTGCCATATTGCACATCCGATTGTTCAGTAAGCAAGCTCGCTGCCAAATCCTTGCCGTGTAAATCTCAAAGAAGTTGACCCGCGAGGGCTTATCAGGCCACCCATTTCCTTACGAATCGCGGTCGTTTAAACCAAATCTCGGCTTCCGGTGCCGAAAGCCTCATGCCACTTTGCCAGTTTCAAGTGTCTCGAAAATGGGCACTGCCCGAATGTGGGCGGTAATTGGCCACCACTGCCCCCATTCACAATTCTGAGTTTCAATAACTTAGGGCATACGCGGTTTTGGCATGGAACCTGCATTCACACGCTGTGACTGTCAGTGAGTTTGGTACCACTGAGTAATAAGCAAAGCATGTTTTTTTGCCTTTCTTAACTCCTCGAAGTTGCTCACCTTTCTCTTCCCTCCTCAAGGCGGCCTACCGGCCGCCTCTCGCCTTCTCGCATTCGTTTCCACACTGATTGCTGCCCACATCAGGGCACTGCCAAGCCTTCGGCAGAATGGGTAGCTCCAGCACGTTTGCAAGTTCCTTTGGGATTCAATGACTTACGCAAACAAATGGGCTGGCCCATAACCTGCACCTCCTTAATGAGAATGAAGAGCGGTTACTGGAGAGACGATTCATGAACAAGTATTTAACTCGACCACTAACGATCGCTGTTTGCGCGGCAACATTGCTGGCGAGTGGTACGTGCCAACAATCGACTGCGAAACCGGCGGAGATCCGCAAAGCTCGCGAAGTCACAGCACGAGTTCCAGGAGAAATGCTGGCGCAACTCAATGACTCGCTTCAGCAACTGGCCAGTAAGGTTTCTCCGGCCGTGGTTCAAATCGGAGTAACCGGGTTCGGGACAGCCATCGAAGGAGATCATAAGGATGCGGCGCTCATCGTGCATCAGCACGGCATTGGCGCCGGAGTCATTGTGGACCATGACGGCTACATCATGACGAATGCCCATGTGGTGGAAGGCGCACAACGGATTCGTGTAGTCTGTCATCGCCAGCGCAGATCGCATCCGACGATGCCTCCAGTTCCAGGAGTATGCAGGTGCTCAATGCGAAAGTAATCGGACTGCAAAAGGAAACGGACCTGGCATTGTTGAAAGTTGAAGCTAAAGACTTACCTACACTGCGTTTCAGGCTGGACCGGCCTCCGCAAACGGGAGAGCTGGTGTTCGCAATCGGCAGCCCGGAAGGGCTGCAGAACTCGGTATCGATGGGCGTGATCAGTTCGACCTGGCGGCAAACCGATCCCGACGATCCAATGGTGTACCTGCAAACCGACGCGCCTATTAACCCCGGCAATAGTGGAGGCCCCTTGGTGGACGTGACCGGCGCAGTGCTGGGATTGAATACTTTCATCCTCAGCAGCGGCAGAGGGAGTGAGGGCCTGGGTTTTGCCATTCCGGCGCGCATCGTAGATTTTGTTTACCAGGGACTCAGGAAGTATGGACACGTAAACCGCATTGAAATTGGCGCAGTGGTGCAACCCATTACGCCCACGATCTCTACAGGCCTGGGGCTGGCACAGAACTGGGGCGTGATCATCTCCGACGTTGTGCCATTAGGACCAGCGTACGCCGCCGGCATAAAAGCTGGTGATGTAGTTGCGGCAATGGACGGCCGTCCCGTGCTCACACTTAACGCATTTGCCGCCGCACTGGCTAGCAGTATTCCTGTTTCAAAATTACTTTGCAGTCCCAAATGCAAAGCTCATTGCGCTCGTCGAAAGGACTTTTCCTCGCACTTGCATTGCTGCCGCCATTCTCATGGTGTGGCCGCGTGGTTAAAATTCAGATCGCACTTGTGATGTGCGCTGAAAAGAACAGACTGCGCACTAAGTAAAAATATTTTCTTCAAAAATAGGTTTTGCCCTTGAACTCCCACAAGGGTGAGTGTTAAAAACAATCAACTTTTTTCAGAGTTTCTGCTTTCTGTAAGTGAAGTGTCGCCCAAACACTTCATGGAGAAGGGCATTCCCCCAAATTTAGTTTGTCTTGGTTTTGTGGAAAGGACTGTCTCCATGATGATGCATTCCCCTGCTCGGGCTGCGGTGCGCAAACAGGCTGGCTATTTTCATCGCAATGGTCTTCTCTCTCAGTTGATGAGTGTGCTTTTGGCCTGGGCCATGGTCATGAGTTCTCTGCCGGTCTATGCAACAGACCAGCCTCGCCCAGAATGGGTGCATTCGTTGGACGTGAACTCCATCACCAAGCCAACAAAGGAGTTGGCTCAGCATAGACCAGCAGCGCCGATCGCTACGCGCCCCTCGATAGCAAAGACAGTTGCATCATCACGTCTTGCTCCAAATCCAATGGTTGCGGCCCTTCATGCTCCCGCTCTTTCGGGTAAACTTGCCAGCGGCCAGGGTTCCGATCTTTTCTTGAACGCGTTTAGCGGTGGGCTGTTTGCTCCGCCATTGCAGGCGCAAGATTCCCAGCTGGAAGTTTCAGTAGGCTTTGCCGATAACAGCTCAGCTTCCGCCAACTTCCCCGAGCCATGGAATGAGGCCAATCCGCTGGTGAATTTTGTTGGCAGCGGAACCGTATATCACGCAGGCGCGATTCGTTTTGATAATCCAGGCAGCTTGCCGGTTACTCTCGACAGCGTAAAGGTGGACCTTGGCCGTCCCGGTCCGGTGTTCCAGCTGTGGCAGAACGTTTCTATTCCCGCCGGCGGATCAGCAATCCTCACACAGACGCAAAACGGCAACTTCAATACCAGCGCTTCGCCCATCGTAGGCTGCGGCCTGTCACTGGCGCCCAATGAAACCCGCATTCCCAAGATCACAATCACGGTTGCTGGAACAAGCACCGACTATGCCGACACGGCGCACGTACTTGATACCGGAGGTTTTGATTCAAGCTGCCGCGGCAACCAGTCTCTGGAATGGCGCTCCGTGGGGACCACGGGCTTGGAAAGCCCAGGCGGATCAATCCAATTAGTCAGCGACGGCGCACCGCACGCAGTGGGCACGCAGGATACGCTGACGGTCCAGATGAATGATGCTGGGAACCAGCCGCTGACAAATGCCCCGGTCAAGCTGAACGTGCTGAACGGTCCGAATGTGGGCAAGAGTTTTAAAGGCCTCACGGACAATACCGGCGCTGCTGTGATCCAGTATTCGAGCTCGGCGCAAGGCAATGATTTGATTCAGGCGGTGATGAACAATCTGAGCGGCGGTTCACTGCCGTCGCAACAGGCCACCGCCACCTGGAGTTCCGCCGATGCTTGTGCGGCTCCGGCCAGTCCCAGCGCGGCAGCCGCACGCCTGATCTATGTAGGACAGAACTCGGTCTCTTTCGGCAACACCATGCGGCTGGCCGTCTTGCTGACCGATGGCACAGGAAATCCGCTGAGTGGACGCGGCATCTCCTTCACTTTTGCGGGAAACACATCCCCGGCGACCACGGACGGCAACGGAATAGCCACCGTGCTGGCTTCGACACTGCCGGTAGGACAATCCACAATCAGCATCAGCTTTACCGGTGATGCCGGCTATCAACCCGCGCAACTAAGCGCGGCAGTTACAGTTCTGCCTGCTCCCACGCTGCTGCGTTACACCGGAGCGAATCTGGTTACAGCGCTGGGAACGCAACAGGTTTCGGCGGTGCTTACCAACTCGCTGGGAACCACGCCAGTGGCTGGACGCACGGTGACCTTCACCATGAACGGGATCAGTGCGTCTGGAGTGACCGACGCCAATGGCAATGCAGCCGCGACTCTAAACTTCGCTACTGCTCAGCCAACCGGAGCTGGACAGTTACAGATCAGCTTTGCCGGCGACGCTAACTATCGGCCCAGCAGCAGGACGGCTGCCGTACAGATATATCAACCCATGCCATTTGTGATTTGGGGTGGCAACACTGGCGGCTTGCGAATCGGCCAGCGCGTGAATTTCTGGGGCTCGCAATGGGAAAGCCAGGTGATCAACGGCCAATACTTCGCAGCCAATCCTTCTTTTAAAGGCTGGTCGGGCGCGCTCACCGGGCCGATCCAGCAGTGCCTGGCGAATACCACGCAGGCAACTCTGACTTCAGTGTGTTGGGACGTGAAACCGGGACAGAGTTTCCCTCCCAACCAGGTCTTGCCCTCACTGATTGAGGTCATTGTTTCCACGGTTGTGGACAAATCCGGAAGCGACGTATTTGGAAACATTGCGTGCGGAGCCGTGCTTCAGATTGATCACACACCGCCTTACGGCGCAGTACCTGGACAGCCAGGCTTCGGCACCATCGCCGCCGTCAGCGGTGATTGCGCCGGAGTCTTCCCCGCACCGGCGGTGTTGGTTGGATCACAGCAGCAGACCTCTCTGGTTCTGCCCAATCAGGGCGTACCTATTAACTACAGCATCAGGAATAACGGCGCTACTGATGCAACCAGCGTTACGTTGAACGAGAGCTTTGATCAGGTCACGCCGGCCAGCGCCACAGCCAGCATCGGAACCATTGGCGCGGGGCTCACAAACACTGGCAGCTTCCAGGTGGCGATTCCCGCGGTCGGCGCGCGCCAAGGCGCCGAAAGCAGCGTCGACTATCAATCGCGGCTTGCAGCACAGGATGGGCGGCTATTCACCTCGCAGGCGGAGGCCACCTTCACCGATATATTCGGGCAGATCTATGCTCCGGTGGACTTCTCATCCTTCAGCCAGCTCATATTGCCACGGCTGAGCGTCGGTATCTCAGGTAGCAGCTGTGTTGCTCCTGGTTCAAGCATTCCTTACCAGATTTCCGTGGAGAATGGCGGCAGCGCCAAGGCAACGCACATCGCGGCCACACTCACCCTTCCCGACGGCACTACTGCAACACCGGTCGTGCCTGACCTAGTCTCGGGTACCAGGTTTGCCGGCACCGTGAGCTGGCAATCGCCAGGAATTGGCGGAAAGTTGCAGACGGAATCGACGCAGGATTACCTTGCGCGCTTACAGGCAGCCGATGGCGCGACGCTTCCCGCGGCCATATTCAGTTCCACGTGGCAGGATACGTCCGGCAATGCTTACGGTCCTGTCGAGCAGCCATTCATCGCGTTGACGGAACGCATTCCGATTGTCTCAACCACAGTTCCTGCAACGCAATCGCTGTTGCCGAACCAGGCGACGCAATTCGGTTTTAACGTGGCGAACATCGGAACGGGCAATGCGGTGCAGGTCACGCTCAAGCTGAAACGGCAGGACGGAACCTTTGTCTCGGTACCGAACTTCAGCCTTCCCGGCGGGCAGAGCGCGTCGTTGAACGCGAATTACCGCGCTCCCGCCATATCTGCCAAGGGCGTGGCCGAAGCGGATAACGCTTACATCGGCCGCCTGCAGTCAGTAAATAACTCGACTCTTAACCTGAGCGCAGTCCTCAACTGGACTGACACCGCGCAAAACAGTTACGGCCCCACCGATAATCCTTTTACCGCGAAAGAAATCTTGCCAGTCATTAACATGACCCTCGCGGGACCGGCTACGGCGCAGGCCGGCGATTCCATTTCTTACACGCTGACAGCCATCAATAGCGGAGCAGCGGCGGCTCCAGCGGTGAGCCTTGCGCTCACCCTGCCGAACGGCAGCGTGCAGCAATTGGCCGCCGGTCCGCTTGCCCCCGGCGGACAGTTCCAGACACTCGTCAACTATTCCGTGCCGGCAGGGCAGGCGGCAGGTACGATCTCCGCTCAGCTTTCCGCGTCATGGACTGACGCAGCGAAGAACGCCTACGGCCCTCTCTCCTCGACGGCAACTACCGCTGTCACTTCCTCGAATACGCTGACGCTGGCGCCAGCAATCGCCGGACCGGATGTGACGGGATCGAGCCAAACGATGACCTCCAACGTCGTCAGCATAACGGGAACTCCCGTCAGCGGCGCCACGGTGCAATTCAAGGTATCCGGAGCCAATAGTGCCTCTGGGAGCGCCATCACCGATTCCACCGGTAACGCGACCTTCAACTACACCGGAACCAACAGCGGCGTGGATACAGTGATAGCGAATACGGGCACAGTCTTTTCCAACACCGCGTCTATCACCTGGCTGGTTCCGGCGCGGAACATCTCCACCAGCACCGTCGTAGGTCGTTTCTTTCCCGGAGACAATTCCTGCTTCTTCGATGTCACGCGAGTGACGCCTCCGGCATTTTCCCAGGAATTTCCGACCATCAATTTCAATCCGCCTTCCACTCTTACGCCCGGTAACACGTCGAATGTGACGCCGCTCACCCGGCCGTTTACCGACATCACGACAGATGTGAATGGAAACTTTACCGGGACAATTCAAGCGCAAGGCAACGGGCTCCAGGCCGGACTCGGCACCATGGCGTCCTTCAACGCGGTATTTACCGGATCGTTTGTTGTTTCCAAGACTGGAAATGTAACCTTCAATTTTCTTGCCCAAGATGGATATGTTTTCGGCATCAGCGGCGGGGCCACGCGTGTCAGCGGACCTCTCGTCAACTCTCCTGCTTCTGGGCTGACGCCATTCGAAAGCCTCCCAGTTCTGAGCGCCTTTGACGGACCCGCTGTCCAAACGGACAAGACGACCGTCATCAACTTCCCCGCCCCCGGCACTTATCCTTTTGAACTGGATTACAGCGAATGTCAGGATGCAGGGCTGCAACTGGTCATGACTGCGGGACAGGCCGGCATCCCATCCACCGGATCTCTGGCTTTGAGTCCCGTCAATCCGCCGCCCCAGCCGACCGGCCAAACGCAGAAGTTCACGGTAAAAGCCACGGATGCCGCAGGAGCTCCGGTGGCAAACCAGACCGTGACACTGATCGTCGCCGGGGCAAATCCGCAACCGCTGGTTGGCGTCACCGATTCAACCGGCGTCGCGACATTTAACTACATCGGAGCTAATGCGGGCACAGATACGCTTCAGGCGGTCGCGAATATCAGCGGTCTTGGGACCTTCTCGAATGTCGTGAATGCATCCTGGGTCGCTTCGAACGGCAGCAAGCTGTTCGTCAGCGCCGGTCCCAACCAGAATGTGACGCTGCCCTCCAATACGAACACCTTGCCGCTGGTGCCAACCCTGGTGCCTATCAGCACCGGGTTCAATAGCGCGGTCGGAGCCGACTACCATCAGCCAACGAACCAGGTGGTCGTCTCAGTCAATTACTCCTCCGGACTGCCCCACAACTTTGAATTGGTGTCAGCCAATGGGACGCACACGCAATTCTCCAACATCAAGGGCCTGACCGATGAAGTCTATATCGCAGCCGCGCGCGACGAGGGCGGCGGCCGGAGCATCGGCGGATTCAAGGCCGGAGAGATGTTCACCGGATCAGGCGTGGGCGGCGTCATCGTCAGGATCTCGCCCGACGGGACCCAGATACTGAATCCATGGGTTACGCTGCCGGGAGAAGGCGGGTTGCTCCGCGGCCAGCTCTATATTGACCGCACCGGTATTTTTGGCGGCGATCTTATTGTCGCCACCACGACCGGCAATATCTGGCGCGTAAGCTCCGCAGGAGCGGCTTCGCGGCTGGCCAACGTCGGCGTTCCTCCGGAAGGGCTGATCACCGTGCCCGCAGACCCGCTGCGCTACGGCCCGTGGGCGGGAAAAATAGTTACCGGCAGTGAAGACGCGGCAAGGATCTTTGCCATCGATACCACGGGCAACGTGAGCTTCTTCGATCTGGGCATCGCTCCGGAACATATCAAGCTGGCCACTCCCAACGAAAATTATTTTGGTGTGGACTTCGCTAGCCAGACGCTATGGGGCATTCCCGCGCCCGAACTCTCCAGCATGACCGGCGACCTGCTGATCGGCGAAGAGTCCCCCGGCAATTTGTGGCAGGTACACTGGAACGGATCGCGCTTTGAAACCACCCGGATCGCCCAGGTAGCGCAATGGGAAGGTGCGACCATGGCGCCAGCCGGGATTTCCCAGGTCACTTCCGTTACCAGCATCACCGTGCCTCTGAATGGAATCGTGAGCGAGACTCCGCTTCCCGCAGGAACCACGCTCACTTCGGCCTGGAGTCAGGTGCAAGGGCCCGGGATTGCTACTTTCTCCAGCCCCAACACGCCTGTTACGACAGTCAGCTTCAGCGCTCCGGGAACATATGTGCTCCGGCTTACCGGCAGCGATTCATTGTTGACCGCCACCTCCGACGTGACCGTCAGCATCCTTGGCAATCAGTCTCCTGTCACCAATGCCGGCAAAGACCAGCAGGCCAACTTCCCCAGCACGGTAAGTCTGCATGGAACAGCTTCCGATGATGGCCTGCCAGTCAACAGCAGCCTCAGTACTTTCTGGATCAAGGTCAACGGTCCTGGAAATGTGGCGTTCACCGCGCCAACCTATGATGCGAGCGCACAATTTTCCGCCACCGCAAACCCGAACAGCCCCTGGACTTATGGCTCTACGCCAAAGCGCGGCGGCCTCTTTACCCCTTACCCGTTCCCCGGCCAGCAAAGCGGCATGCCGACTTGGTTCCTGACCGCCCCTACTTCAGGTACTACGGTTCCGCTGCTCTCTTTCAACAATACGGGAGCGCCGGTGGTCACCACCGCTACGGTTCCACCGAATACGCTGTTGCTGCATCCGGGAGCCGCGGGTGAAAACAGCGTTATCCGCTGGACCGCTCCCACGAATGGGACCTATCTGGTCCAAGGCAGGTTCTTTGCCCTTACCAGCACAACAACCGATGTTGCGGTGCTCCTGAATTCTTCGACAACCCTGCTCAGCGGGAACGTAAATGGAACAGGATCAGGCACCAGCGGTGTGCCGTTCACGCTCGTCCGCACTTTGAACGCTGGCGACAATGTGGATTTCACCGTTGGATTTGGCACGAACAACAACAACGCCAATGACAGCACCGGGTTAACTGTCACGGTCACGCAGGCCGGAGATCCGGCAACCACGGCATCCTTCAGCATGGCGGGAGACTACGAACTCCGGCTGGTCGGCTATGATGGCGAACTGTTTGGTTTCAGTGACACGCATGTTCGCATGGTTCCTCCCTGCCTTCCTCCGCTCAGCGGATTAGTGGGATGGTGGCCCGGCGATGGCGATACCAGGGACCTGGCCAATGCCAATACCGGGGTTGCAGAGGGCGGTGTGACGTTCAACCCGGGCAAGGTGGGTCAGGCCTTCCACCTGAATGGCACAACCGCGGATGTGGTTGCGCCTGCCTCTACCGCGCTCAACGTGAGCAGCTTTACGCTCGACGCATGGGTTTTTCCCCTTGACTCGGGAACTGCGCGCCCGATCATGGAATACGCAAACTCCACTGGCCTCTCTGGCGGCGTGCACCTTTGGGAAAACCTGAACTCATCGGTACAGATCACGCCGGGAGCAGTGTACGCCAACATCGTCGATTCAACGCTCGGCAATCACATCTTCTCCACCGGGGGCGGGGCCCTGCAGTTTAAGCAATGGAACCATGTTGCGCTTACCTATGACCGGACCACCGGAATAGCGCGCATTTACGTCAACGGCGCAGCTATTGCCAGCGCCAGCCTGGGGGTGTTCACTCCGCGAACCACGCTGCCTTTCTATATCGGCGCGCGTCCGGGGAATGCCCATTTCCTTGGCGATATCGATGAACCCCAGGTATTCAATCGCGCGCTCTCGCCGGCGGAGATTCTTTCCATCTATACCGCCGGGGCTTCCGGGACCTGCAAACCCAACGGGCCTCAGCCTCCGGTCGTCAGCGCCGGACTCGATCAGGCGATCTTCCTGCCGAATACCCAGGTAACGCTGAACGGAACGGCCATTGATCCGGCCGGAAACCCGCTGTCCATCTCATGGAGCGTGGTGAGCGGCGCCGGTCCGGTGATTTTCGGCAATCCGCTAGCCGCGGCCACCACCGCGACCTTCAGCGAGGCGGGAGTTTACGTGCTGCGCCTCACGGCCAGCAATGCGCAACAGACCGCCAGCAGCGACGTCAATATTTCTTTAAGCCAAGTCATCAACCAGGCTCCGGTGGTAAGCGCCGGGGCCAACCAGAGCGTTGAATTACCGATCAACGTTGTGACTCTCACCGGCAGCGTGACCGATGACGGTCTGCCGCTCGGGGGGGCCATCACGCAGCAGTGGAGCAAGCTCAGCGGTCCGGGAACCGTGACGTTCAGCAGCCCCACGCAACTGGTAACCCAAGCCACCTTCAGTTCGCCCGGAACGTATCTGCTGCAGTTGACGGCCAGCGATTCGCAGCTCTCCGCCAGTTCGGTGGTGAGCGTCGCCATTCTGCAGAAGTTTGTTGGAGGGCCGGTCAGCGGGACGATTGTGCAGGGACAGGTCCCAATTACGTTGGCTCCCGGAATCACACTGGCTTCAGGTGTCCTCGATTACTGGCCGGCATCGAACCCGAACGACGTTCACGTGCTGAATCCAAATACGACTGGCTCGGGCACTATCGGCATATTCGATGGCACTCTGCTGGCCAACGGCAGCTATGTTGTCCGCCTTACCGCGACGGACACCAATGGCAATGCGCAAGTCAGCCTGGTCACGCTCACGGTAATCGGCGAGAACAAACCGGGGAGAATTACCAAGACAGTCACCGACCTGCAAGTGCCACTATCCGGTCTACCTATTGCCATTACTAGGACCTATGACAGTCTGAACCGCGGCACGGTAGGCGATTTCGGCTTCGGTTGGGCGCTCTCCGTGAACGTTAATCTGCAGGTGGATCCGAGCTTCGATGTTACTTTCAAGCTCAATGGAAAACGCGAGACATTTTTCTTCACACCGCGATCCAGCTCTTTCCTGTTCGCATGGCTGTTGCTGCCAACCTACAATCCTCAGCCAGGTGTGTTTGGCACACTGACCTCGGACGGGTGCTCAGGCCTGATGCGTGTCCAGGGTCAGTTGGTATGTTTCCCCTCCGGCAACTACCAGCCCACTACATACACTTACACCGATCCTACCGGCCGGGTTTATGTATTCGGAGCCGATGGCACGATGAAATCGATCACCGATTCCGCCGGCAATACTTTGAATTTCACAGCGTCCGGCATCACCAGTAGCGCTGGCGGCGTGACGGTGCCTTTTCTACGTGATACTGGCGGCAGAATTACCACGATCACCGACCCGAACGGCAACGTGTATCGATATTCCTACGATACGAACGGTAACCTGGCTTCGGTAAGCAAACCAGGCGTGGTGAACCCTATCACCTACACCTACACGCTCGACCACTTCCTGTTGACCCAAACCGGCCCTCAGGGCAATACAAGCTCTGCCACTTATTATTCCGATGGGCGATTGCAGAGCTCAACCGATGCACTCGGCAATGTGACACAGTATTCGTACAATCTGGCAACCAACACCACAACCACCACGAACCCTGATGGCGGCGTGGTAATCCAGACCAACAACAGCTTTGGAAAGCCCATCAGCATTACCGATGCTCTAAACCGCACGACAACCTTCACCTATGACGGCAACCAGAACCTGCTCACGCGCACTGATGCGCTCGGACACACAACGACCCTCGCGTACGATGCCAATGGCAACACGACTTTGGCCAGGGATGCGCTCGGTAACACGGTCACAAACACCTATTCGAACATTGGCGAATTGATCCAGACCACGGACGCGCTGCAGAATGTGAGCCAATGGCAGCATGACGGCAAGGGACATGCGACCGCCCTCAGAGACGCCCTCGGTCCCATCCTGAGCGCTTCGTATGACGCCCAGGGAAACCGTATATCTCAGACGCTGCCGAACGGAGCGACGTCCAGGGTGACCTATGACGCCTCTGGAAATCCCACCAGGATTTCCGATGATGCCAGTTTCACCATCAACAACAGATTCGATGCGAACGGGCATTTGATCGGCGAATCCGACGCGCAACATGGTTCGCAAATCGCGTTTCAATTCGACGCCCTGGGCAACAATACTCAGCTGCGCGACCCGCTTGGCAGGGTGCTTAATCGCACCTTCGATGGCTCCGGGAATTTGACCTCCACGGTTGATCAGAATGCAAATAAAGTGGCGTACACCTATGACGGAAACAACAACCTGACCAGCACCACGTACGCCGACGGTACGACTGTACAAAACACCTACGATTACGCCGGCAGGATGCTTACGCGCAAGGATGAGTCGGGGAACACTACAGCCTACACTTATGACAAGGCAGGCGAGTTGACCTCGGTCACGGAGGGAAGCGGGACATCCGCGGCAGCAACCGTCTCCTTCGGCTACGATGCAGGAGGCAGGATTTCCAGCATTACGGACGAGCGCAACAATGTGACGCAGCTTACACGTGACGCCAACGGCAGGATCACAGCGATGAAGGACGCCTTGGGCCGCGTCACATCCATGACCTATGACGGGAACGGACACTTAACCTCGCAAACCGTGCCCGGAGGCGCAACTACAACCTATACCTATGACACGCGCGGGAGGCTAACCCAGGTCCTTCAACCGGACAATACGAAGATTACCAATACCTACTCCAGCGCAGGGCTGGCCTCGGTTACTGATGAGGCGGGCAATATCAGAACCTATACCCGCGACTCGCGCATGGAACTTTCCTCCGTAACTAATGCCGACGGGTACACCGTGCAGTATGTTCGAGATCAAGTCGGGAATCTTTCCGCGGCGATCGACGCTAATGGAAACACCACCACATACGAGTTCGATGCCGCCGACCGCGTAACCAAAAAGACTTTTCCGGATGGCACCTTTGAAGCTTATACCTATGATGGCGATGACAATATGGTTGCCAAGCGGCTGACCGACGGAAATGTGAATACATTTACCTACGACCAGAGGGACCGGCTCACCGGAATTCAGTACTTTGATGGAAAAACGGTTTCTATCTCATATACCCAAACAGGCAAGCGACAAAACGTTACGACCAGTTTAGGTACCACAAAATATGCCTATGACAGTTTGGACCGGTTGAGCAGCATCACCGAGCCGGGCGGTCAGGTGATTGCTTATACCTACGACGCAGCTGACAATATCACTTCTATTTCCGACCCCGCCGGTACCATCCACTATGCGTATGACACGATCAACCGGTTGAGTCAAGTGACGGATCGG
>C688J18823_10000024_pt1 | contig 98783 bp, 77 predicted proteins | sample HopSoiMetagenom1_FD_18823 | JGI IMG/M metagenome (IMG submission 18823)
GGCATAACAAGTTTTGTCTTCTCGCTGGATGCGCATCTCGCGAGTCGTATCTCATAGGCGCCGGAGAGTATCCGGCGCTTTTTTATTTCGCATCGATTTTTCTATCAAGGAACCACCACCTTGGTGGAAGAAGATTTCGTGCTTTCTTTTCCGTTAATGTCAACCGCGCTCGCTGCGTAGTAGTAGGTGCTGCCATTGGCAACGGATGAGTCGTCGTAGAGCGTGGAAGCAATCAGGGAAGCGTTGATCTTGGTCCAAGTCTTGCCGTCCGCGCCCCGGTAGACGTTGTAGCCCGCGATGTTGCTTGAGGTGGATGCCTTCCAGCTCAAATCCACGACGTGATTTGCGGACGATTGGATGGCGACGGTGTACGTTTGCTTGGAGATGTGACCTCCACAGCCTTTTAGNGAAATAGTGAAGGAATAAGTTGCTGCTCTAGACGGTGTNCCTGTGAGAGTGAGCGAGGTCGTGCTCTTGGACGGCTTCATCGAGATTCCGGCTGGAAGGTTTCCCGACGCAGTCGACCAACTGAAGGGCGTGCAACCACCACTCGTGTTGATGATTCCTGAATAGGAAGTGCCCAACGTTCCATTGGGCAGGCTTTTGGTAGTGATAGAAACGCTCCCGGCAAAGGCTGGAGCAACTAGGAGCAAAAAGAAGCATAGCGGGGGACCCAAAGTCTTCATCGATCCATGCTGGCGTGGCGAGCGAAATCAAGGAAGATTTGAGAAGGACGGGACCCTCTGAAACCAAAGGTTTCTAGACCATCGGAAGAATGGAAGCTTGCCAAACCACGAAGGATCTGCATCATGCGCGGGCCGAACAGTTCTTAAACCACTAGGGCATGAAGGAATTTTGCTTCTCCTCTGAAATATCCTGCCGAATCTGGCTTCCAATTCAACGTGCAGCGTGCTCGGGTGATGACCGTCACAGAGGCTTGTGACTCTGATCATCGTTACATAGGGAAAATCCCGGTATCGAAGAGCATTGCGTTTTGTGGGCGCAGAGGCTCAGTTGCCGGGGGAAAACGTTGTTCAAGGACATCGAACACCTGATCCGGTTGGCTGTGGTGATGGGGATTGCGCTGGTGGCGTTTGTGCTGCTGCGGGCGGCGGTGGTTCCCAAATCGTTTGGCGAGTATGGGCACTACCGCGGGAATGCGATCGCGGAGATTGCGTCACTGCCCATTGCGCATGCCGGACGTGAGGTATGCGAGGCTTGCCACGTGGATGTAGTTGAGCAGAAGAAATTGGGCAAGCACGTTGTGGTGCCTTGCGAAGCTTGCCATGGTCCGCAGGCCAAGCACGCGGACGATCCGGGAACGATCAAACCTCCAAAAATTGATACGGCTGTAGTGTGCGCGCGGTGCCACGAGGCGAACAGCGCGAAGCCGAAGGGATTTCCGCAGGTGGCGAGCGTGGAACATTCGGGCGGGCTGGCGTGCGACACGTGCCATCAGCCACACAAGCCGAAGATCGGAACGGAAATCAAGACTGCGACGGGAGGGAAGAGGTAATGGATATCACTCGCCGTCGCTTGCTGTTGTTGCTGCCATCTGCGGCAGTCGCGTGGAAGTTCGTGCAGGCCGGGACGCCTGAAGCCGCCCCGAACTATAAGACGTCGGAGCACTGGTGGGGGATGTTGATCGACATCACAGAGTGCATTGGGTGCGGCAGTTGCGTGCGGGCCTGTGCAGCGGAAAACGATGTGCCGGATGGATTTTACCGGACGTGGGTTGAGCGGTATCACGTTACGGATTACGAGATTGAGCGTCCGCAGGTGGACTCTCCCGATGGCGGGAAGGAGGGATTCCCGCTGAATCAGGATGCGAGCGGGAAGAATTTCTTCGTTCCGAAGCTTTGCAATCATTGCGCCGATTCTCCGTGTACGCAGGTGTGTCCGGTGGGAGCGACGTTTGTGTCGCCGGATGGAGTGGTGCTTGTGGATAAGAGTTACTGCCTGGGCTGCAGGTACTGCGTGCAGGCATGTCCGTATGGATGCCGTTTTATCAATCCGAAGACGAATACGGCGGAGAAGTGCACGCTTTGCTATCACCGCATCACGAAGGGGCTGACGACGGCGTGTGCGGAGGTGTGTCCGACGGGGGCGCGGCAGTTGGCGGATCTGAAGAATCCGAAAGATCCGATACATGAGTTCCTGCGGACGCACTCGGTGCAGGTGCTGAAGCCGCATATGGCGACGGGCGCGAAGGTTTTCTACAACGGCATGGATGGATCGGTGCGGTAGCGGCACGCGTGCGATTTGCGGGACAAGGAGGCTTGGTGCAGATTCCGGTGGAAGGCTTCATGTATCCGAATGAGGTGGAGCTGCAGTGGAGCGTCCTGATCGTGCTGTATCCGTTTATTACGGGATTGGTGGCGGGCGCGTTCATTCTGGCATCGCTCGAGCGCGTGTTCCGGGTGGAGGCGGTGAAGCCGACATACCGGCTGGCGCTGCTGACGGCTCTGGCTTTCTTGCTGGTGGCGCCGCTACCGCTGCAGTTGCATCTCGGGCATCCCGAGAGATCGTTTGAGATGTATCTGACGCCGCACCGGTCATCGGCGATGGCGATGTTTGGATTTGTTTATCTCTGGTATCTGATGGCCGTATTGCTGTTGGAGATCTGGCTCGATTACCGGAAGGACATTGTGCGGAAATCGCAATCGTCCAGCGCGCTGTCACGGCTGTTCTACAAAGTGCTGACGCTGGGATCGAACAACGTGAGTGCGCGGTCGCTGATGATCGATGAGCGGCTGGGATACTTCATCACGCTGGTGGGCATTCCGTCGGCGTTCTTGCTGCATGGATACGTGGGATTCATCTTCGGCTCGGTGAAGGCGAATCCATGGTGGTCCTCGCCACTGATGCCAATCGTGTTTATCTTCTCGGCGATGGTTTCGGGGATCGCGGCGGTAATGTTGCTTTACATGCTGACGACGCGGCTGCGTGGAAGAACGATCGACATACGGTGTCTCGACAAGATTGCGCAATATCTTCTTTATACGTTTGTGATCGATTTCAGCCTGGAGATGCTGGATCTCATACAGCGGATCTATGAGGCGGACGAGTCATTCCGCAGCCTGGATTTTATGGTGCACTCGCGGCTGTGGACGTCGCAGGTGATTGTGCAGATCCTGATGGGGACGGTGACTCCGATTGCGCTGCTGGGGCTGACGCAGTTCGTTCGTTTCAGCGAAACGGTGCGGAAGCGGATTTATGCGCTGGCAGGATGCCTGACCGTGATCGGGATTTTTGCGATGCGGTGGAACGTGGTGATTGGAGGCCAGCTTTTTTCGAAGAGCTTCCTCGGTTATACGACTTACAAGATGGGCTTTGCGACGAGAGAAGGACTTCTCACTGCGATTGTATTGATGATTCTGCCTTTCATAATTCTGTGGGTGCTGGTGAAAGTCCTGCCACCGTGGACGGAGTCGGAATCGATATCTGCGTCTGCGGCGCACGGAACCACATAGCCCTTCGCAGTGGCGGGATCACGGGGTGGTCTATGCCGCGGATCTCGACAGGGTTGGCGAACCGGGAAGAATACGGCGAACAGACGGGAAGTTCACCGGCTATGCGAGTGACGGACAAACCTGTGAAATGGGGGCTGCGTTTGAAGTCTCAGACCAGCAGGAACTAACCGATGAACGTACCGTCTGTCCCCGTGTTCTATCCTTCGAAGGCGCGAACGGTGGGCCCACCCCGCAATTTTCGAACACGAGCCCGTCGGCATCACGGTTGCCGATTTCGAGGAGATTTGCCGCCCACCGCGTGATAACAGAAATTGTGCGGGACTTTCCCGCGGTATTCGGTGCCTAATCTTTAGCATGGCCTCTTTGCGCCTGTTTCCAAAAGTGACGTGGCGAAAGCTTGTTGGAATGCTCGCTGTGGTCTTGTTGGGCCTTCCACTAACGGTCTACGCTACGTTGCTGGCGGGGAATGCCCTGTCTGCTTGGCGGATCTCGAGGGTGCTGAATCGCCTGGAAAAGATTCGAGTCGGCGATCCCGCGCCTATCCTATTCAGGACGATCGAAGGGTGTGCGGTTAAACAAAGCGGTTCTGAATACGATTGCCAGATCTATCACTTTCCTTTGCAGTTTCAGTGGCTGGATGCGGCATTCTCCAAGCTGCCTAACGTAGTGACATGGGACGAGCGCTTAGGGCGTCTCGGATTGCGGAAACAATACTTGAGCGTTTGCGCGACAATCGACCGCGAGCGAGTTCAGCGCATCGCTGTCGGGCTTATGGTTGCTGGCCGCTATGAGTCTATGGGGAGTCAGTGGGAAATCGCCGAACACATTCCTGAGCGGCATCTGGATGCCTCCTTATCAGATGAGGATCGTCGCACTTTTATGAACTGGTTTCACATCACAAGCTTTCGCCCAGGCGAGGGATTCCATCTTTAATGTGACACCCAGGAGCACGCCGCCCGAATTACAGGCACGACATGCGAATCCCCATTGTCTGTTCTCGTTTCAAGGCTGCGACGGGTTGTGTGAGCTGATGCCGGACGCCATCCCCGTATTGAAAGAACGAAACCGTGGATTTGGCGGTTGCACGAACGTCCCCCACTCCCCTTGCGAACTGTCATCCGAGTATGAGTGTCGCAAGAGGTTAGGAGAGTAGACGCGGCGTTAATTAGCGAAACATGCCCCTATCACTCGTTGACCAATGCTCAAAGCGTGAAGTGGCCTGTTCTCGACAGATAACAACCTCTGCGATACTTGCGATAAAATGTACGTACAGTAGCTTCGAGAAACTGGTTTGCACGCCCCGTCCTGCCCGTGACCGATGTTGAGGCGTCGCTCCGGTTCTACGTTCATCAACTCGGAATCACGAGTCCGCTGGCGCTAGACGAGAACGGCGAAGTGCATCTCGCACAGGTTTAGCGGCAGGGCTGCGCAGTCATCCTCGCGGACGCGTGGCCGGAGAAGATTGACAAGGGCTGATTTTCATCTCGCTGAATGCCGACACTGACGCACTGGCTTGATGCGGTAGCTGTCGTGGCGACGCTAGTACAGCCCGGCGGGACGGAGGCGCTATTGGTTTACTTTCCGCAGGAGGGGACGTAGGTGACTGGGGCGGGCATGCGGTTCGCTAGCATTGGCTTGCCTACGGCCTGCACGTAGAGTTGCGTTTGACCTGCGGGGAGCGACAGGCTGCAGAGGTTGAGTGATCGTGTGCCCGGCTTCGTGGTCGTCAGCTCCGTGAGATTCTGTCCGTTGGCGTTGTAGATCGCGTAATGATCGACCGTATTTTCGTTGCCGGAGATGGTCCACTGTAGTTTGTTACCGGAGACGGAGGCCTGCAGCGAGAAGCAGCTGTCGATGCCGGATTCGAGTTCGGTGCCTTCTTCGTAGTCGTTCCAGGTGACGAGTTGCAGGAACGGCAACTGCCGGCTTTCGCTGTAGAGCTGGTTGATGCGGTCGAAGGTTTGGAGCCAAGTCTGTCCGCATTGCTGGGTCATGACGCGCTTGCTGCCCCATGAGGCGAGCGAGTCATTGAAGCCTTTGTAGGTGGCTCCGACGGTTTCCAGATTCTGATATCCCAACCCTGTGCCGTAGAAACTCGAGAGATAGTCGAGGCCGTAGTTGCCGAACTGCGGCATGATCCAGGAATAACTGCCGTCGCTGGTCTGGTGGCTGAATCCGGGATTGTCCTGGAAGAGAAACCTAGGGGCTGCGGGGATGGCGCTGCGAACGTTGTCCCAGTCGATAGAGTTCGACGGGTCCACGTTGAAGTTGGTGACGACGGGCTGGCCTCCGATGGTGAGATAGGCCTTGGAAGCGAAATAGGTCTGGGCCATGTACTGGAGCAGAGTGGTGAGGGTCTGCTCGGGATTGCAGCCTGAACACACGCCTGAGCCCATGGCTCCTTTGTCAACCATGATGGAGAAGGTGAAGCCGGCATGTTTTTCGGCTTCGTGCATGACGAGTTGAGCGGCCTCGTCGACGGTGTTGTTGGGACCATACCAATCAACGATGACGCCATCGATGCCGCGGCTGATCATGTCGTTGATCTGGCGCTCGACCTGACTGGCGTCGTTGGAGTTGTAGCCGACGCTCATGTGATTGGATTTTCCGAACCAGAGCATGATGTGAGCGAGGATCCTGGTGGTCGCGCCCGGGTACAGGAGCGAGTGCACATTCACCTTGCTGACGTTATTGGCGCCGAGGTTTCCGTTGGACTGAGCAGCAAAGCTATTGGCGGCGCTGGTATTGTTCGCGGTTTGCGGGTTGAGGGTGGCGAGCTGCGAACCGAGGGTACGGGCTCCGGAGCCAGTGCCGCAGGCAGTCAGGATGCCGGCGAGCAGAAGAATTGCACACGAATATACACGACGCATCAACGCCTCAAAAAAGTGAGTTGGGGCTTGCCTGGAGCTTTGGCTGCACTCAGGAACGCATTGCTGCGCTGGGAATCCTGCGAGAGCCGGGTCTGTCTGCGATACGGTAAACACTGTAGCAGGCGCTGGGGTTTCCTGTAGATGTCAGAAGTACCGGAACCCGCGCAGGGGAGACGAAGGCGAGGTTTGGTACCATCTTGCAGAAGTTCCGGGAGGCCCTGCTTGACGGACAATCACAATCCCTGGCAACGCTCTGCAGCGGAAATTCAGGCAAGTCCACGACTCAAGGTGTTGGGCATTGTGCTCGCGGGAGGGAAGGGCACGCGGCTTTGGCCGCTGACGCGAGAGCGGGCGAAGCCGGCGGTTCCATTTGGCGGGAAGTACCGGATCATCGATTTCGTGCTCAGCAACTTTGTGAATTCCGGGATCTATTCGATTTACGTGCTGACGCAGTTCCGGAGCCAGTCGCTGCTGCAGCACTTGAGCGAAGGATGGCAATTCAGCGGACTGCTGAAGAGCCAGTTCATTACAAACGTTCCGGCGCAGATGAGATCGGAAAACGAGACGTGGTATCAGGGAACGGCGGATGCGATTTTTCAGAACATCAATTTGATCGAACAGTCCGACCCTCATTATGTGGCGATCTTTGGCGGCGACCACATTTACCGCATGAACGTTGCGGACATGATCGACTTTCATGTGGCGAAACAGGCGGATGTAAGCGTGGCGGCGATTCCGAGTCCGAAGCAGCACGCGATCGAGTTTGGGGTGATTGAAGCCGATGGCGCTGGGCGGATTGTCGCATTCCATGAGAAGAAGGCGGACGCGCCGACGATGCCGGGGGATCCGGACCGCGTGTATGCGTCCATGGGAAACTACATTTTCTCGACGCGCAGGCTGCTGGAGCTGCTGAAGGCGGATGCGGTCGACCCGCACAGCCATCACGATTTCGGCAAAGATATTCTGCCAAAGCTGGCAGGGGGCTCTTCGATGTACGCGTACAACTTCGAAAGCAACCGGATTCCGGGAGAGGCGGATTCGGCGCCGTACTGGCGCGATGTAGGGACAATCGATGCGTACTACGAAGCCAATATGGATTTGAACCATGTGAAGCCGGATTTGAATTTGTACAACCGCGAGTGGCCGGTGAGGAGCACGAGTTATCCGGATCCTCCGGCGAAGTTCGTGTTCGACGAAGAGAACCGGCGCGGTGAAGCGCTTGACAGCATTGCTTCAGGCGGGTGCATTCTGGCGGGCGGAACCGTGCGGCGTTCGGTGCTGGGGCGAGGCGTACGGGTTCACACGTGTGCGCTGGTAGAAGATTGCGTGATTATGGACAACTGCGACATCGGGCGGCACGCGAAGGTGAAGAGAGCGATTCTGGACAAGAACGTGCACATTCCCGAAGGGGCGGAGGTCGGGTATGACCTCGAGGCGGATCGGGAGCGCGGGTGGCATGTGACGGAGTCGGGGATTGTGGTGATCGGGCGCGAGCACAATCCCGTGCCGATGGCGGCGATGTTCGCTTGAGCGGGGGGAGGGCATCAACCACAAAGGGCATTAAGGGCCACGAAGGAAAGCGTTCTGATTGACATCAGATCTTATCTGCAATGACAATGCCTTTCCATCTGAGAGGCTTTCATGATCCGACACTGGCTGGCTGCAGTTTTTTTTCTTCTCATCTCTACCTGCGGATTTTCACAAGACAGGACGAACGCGCGATCGATGGTGGTCTCGCGGTATGGCATTGTTGCGACGAGCCAGGTACAGGCCTCGCAGGCCGGGGCTGAGATTCTTTCTCGCGGCGGTTCCGCCGTGGATGCGGCCATCGCTGCGAACGCGACGCTCGGAGTCATGGAGCCCGACATGAACGGGATGGGCGGCGATCTGTTTGCGATCTACTGGGATGCGAAATCCGGCAAGCTGTACGGGTTGAATGCGAGCGGATGGGCGCCGAAAGGGCTCACGATCGAACACGTGAGAGCGAAGGATGCGAATGCGATGCCCGCGGAAGGCATTGACACCGTAACGGTGCCGGGCGCGGTAGAAGGGTGGAATCAACTGCACCGGCGCTTCGGACGGTTGTTCTGGAGAAATCTTTTCACGCCGGCTATTTTCTACGCAGAGAACGGATTCGCGGTGCAGGAGTTGATCGGAACGGACTGGAAGAGTTCGGAGGATAAGCTGAAGAAGGATTCGGAGTCGCGGCGCGTTTTCCTGCCGCATGGGGAAGCGCCGAAGATGGGTGAGGTGTTTAAGAATCCTGAGCTGGGAAAGGCTCTGCGGCTGGTCGCGGAAGGAGGTCCGCAGGCGTTTTATTCGGGCGAGATTGCAAATGCGATTCTGGCGACCGAGCGTGAGTTTGGCGGAGTGATGTCGGCCGAAGACCTGAAGGAATTTTCCGCGGAGTGGGTGGAACCGGTCTCGACGACGTATCGCGGATGGAAGGTGTATGAGCTGCCGCCGAACGGGCAGGGCATGGCGGCGCTCGAGATGCTGAACATCATGGAGCAATTCCAGCCAGCGAAATCGGGTCCGCTAAGCGCGGAGGAGATTCACACGCGCATCGAGGCGATGAAACTTGCATATGCGGACCTCGCGCAGTACAACGCCGATCCGCGCTTTGCGAAGGTTCCGGTGGAGGGGTTGCTATCGAAGGGATACGCGAAGCAACGGGCGGCGCTGATCGATGCGAAGAAGGCGAACTGCAATCCGCAGGCGGGCATGCCGGCTTCGAGCGACACGACGTATCTCACTGTGGTGGATCGAGACGGGAATATTGTGTCGCTGATTCAGAGCAACTTCTCGAGTTTTGGCTCAGGCATTACGGTGCGCGGCATGGGATTTGCGCTTCAGAATCGCGGCGCACTGTTCATGCTGGATTCGTCAAAGCCGGATGCGCTGGCTCCGCGCAAGCGGCCGTTCCATACGATCATTCCAGCATTCATGGAGCACGGGGACGATCACATAGGATTCGGCATTATGGGTGGAGCGAACCAACCGCTGGCGCACGCGCAGTTTGTATCGAACGTGGTCGATTACGGCATGAATCTGCAGGCCGCGATGGAGACGGCGCGGTTCACGGTGCGGGACAACTTCGAATTGAGCTGTAAGGTGCTGATCGAGGATCGCGTGCCGGCCGATGTGCGGCAGCAGCTTACATCTCTGGGGCACGATCTCGCGGTGCGCGGAGATTTCTCTTTGTATATGGGCCGCGGGCAGGCGATCGATCACAATACGAAATCGGGGATGAACTTTGCGGCGTCGGATGCACGCACCGATGGGGCGGCCGAGCCGGAACTTCCACCTGCGCTGCGCTAGAGTCGCGACGTGATGATGTGAAAAGCCGCACGTGTAAGCCCCTTCCCTAACATGGTCTTAGCGCAGCTAACCTATGCAGTTTCTTTCATCTTGACGGTCCGTTGCTGCACATCTAAATTGCGAACCGGAGCAGTTTGTTGTATCCCCTACTGCGACGTCATTCCCGATTAGCAATCTGAAGTAACCTCCTCCTCCCTAGAACTGGGCGTTGGCCGCGCCTTGGGAAATCCATGGCCGGTTTGTGCCGGCAAAAAAAGAAAGAGTGGCAACATGCGTGTAAGTTTTGTGAGTCGCTTCGTCGCGATTGCGCTTGGATTCGCCTGGGGTATGTCAAGCGCAGCCCAGGTCAACGTCACGACCTATCACAACGACAACGGCCGCACCGGACAGAACGTGCGGGAACTCGTTCTGACGACCAGCTATGTCAATGCGACAAATTTCGGAAAGATGTTTACGCAGGCGGTGGACGGGTATTCGTATTCCCAGCCTCTTTATGTCTCGAATGTAAGCATTCCGAATATGGGCACGCACAATGTTGTGTACGTCGCGACGATGAGCGACAGCGTCTATGCCTTTGACGCCGACAGCAAAACGGGCAGCAACGCGCAACCGTTATGGCATGTGAATTTCACCGACTCGGCTGCCGGCGTGACTGCGGTTCCGGTGGCCGATGTGCATTGCGAGGACACGTTCGCGACAGTGGTCGGGATCATGTCGACGCCGGTCATAGATGCGAGTAGCGGCACGCTTTACGTGCTGGCCCGCACGAAAGAAAATGGCGCGTACTTCCAGCGGCTGCACGCGCTCGACATTGCAACCGGAGCCGAGAAATTTGGCGGGCCCGTGGCGATTCAGGCAAGCGTGACGGGCAGGGGTGCGGGATCGAAAAATGGGGCGATCAGTTTTGACCCCCTGCTCGAATCGCAACGGTCCGCACTACTTTTGCAGAACGGGCAGGTGTACATCGCATGGGCGTCGTTGTGCGATTTAGGCNTTTATCATGGCTGGATGATCGCCTACAACGCGTCANCCCTGGCGCAGACCGCGGTGTGGCTGATTACACCCAACGGCAAACAGGGCGGCATCTGGCAGAGCGGGAGTGGCCCGGCAGGTGACGCGTCGTTTAATACGTTTGCTACGGTGGGCAATGGAACTTTTGACGCGAACAAAGGCGGCATCGATTATGGCCAGAGTGTGGTCAAGCTCGGACCGCCTTCGGGGACGACGTTCCCGATACTCGATTACTTCACACCGTTCAACGCGAGCGCGTTGAATATAACCGACAAGGATATTGGTTCTTCGGGGCTGACCCTGTTGCCGGATCAGACAGGTCCGTTCCCGCACTTGCTCGTGCAGAGCGACAAGGTGGGGAATCTTTACCTGGTCAATCGCGACCATATGGGACAGTTCAACGCGATGGACAACAGTCAGATCGTGCAGTTCATTCCGACTGCGGCGAGTCATGGGATGTGGAGTTCCCCGTCGTGGTGGAACAACTTTGTGTACGTTGGAGGGAGTGGCAGCCCGATCCAGGCGTTCTCGTTCAATTCAGCGACTGGCCTTCTCTCAACCACGCCGACGACGAAGACATTGGCGGGATTCGGATATCCGGGAACAACGGTTTCGATCTCTTCCAACGGAACGACGAACGGGATCGTGTGGGCGCTGAATAACGGCGCGTACAAGACGGCAACCGGGCAGGCAGTCCTGCTGGCTTACCCCGCGACCAATCTGGGCAAGCAGCTGTATAGCAGCCGGACGAAAGCCACTCGAGACAATCCGGGACAACCCATCAAGTTTCAGGTGCCCACCGTCGCGAATGGCAAGGTGTACGTAATGACGTTGAAGGGCCTGGCTGTATACGGACTGCTTACTGGATCTCACTGACGCCACATCTCAGCACGTCTTGAGGCAATCTCATTTGGACTGATACACGGCGTTGCCGCCGACGATGGTCCAGAGAACCTTGGTGTCTCGCATCTCTTCGGGGGAGACTGTGAAGATGTCACGATCGAGCAGGACGAGATCGGCGCGCTTGCCTGGTGCAATTGTGCCGATCGAATCCATGTTCATTGCCTTGGCTGAATTGCGCGTGTACGCGTAGAACATGGCTTCACGCGGCATTGCCTGCGATGCGTCGAGCACGCCTTCCTTTCCCTTGCGCGTTTCTGCCTGATAAATTGCGCGAAAGACATTGGCGGTGGATACGGGCCAATCGCTCGCGCCGGAGATCACCGCGCCGCTGTCGAGAAGGGAGCGAGCGGGATACTGCCATTTGTAGATTTCAGGATCAAGATAGGGTTTGAGAATCTCGATGGTGTCATTCGACGCCTCGGCCCAGAAGAGCTGAAGAGCGCTGATGACGCCGAGTTGCCGGAAACGCGGAAAGTCTTCCGGCCGGACGAATTGCTCGTGAGTCAGAGTGTGTGGCAGCCTTGAAGAGGGATTCGCGGCGCGGGCGGCGGCAATGCCGTCCAGAGCGGCGGTGACGGCGCCATCTCCGATGGCGTGGACGTGGATGATCAGTCCCTGCTTATCGGCGGCGACACAAAGCTCGCGGAACTTGGTGGGATCAAATAAGAGATCTCCACGGCGGCCGGTATTTTTGTAGGGCTTGCTGAAATGGGCGGTCTGCGAGGGAAACTCCGCTACACCGTCGGCAAAAATTTTTATTCCGGTGACATGCAGGTGCGGGACATTCTTATATGTCTCGCGGATCGTCTGAACGGTTGCAAGCTCTGCTGTAGGATCCTTCGACAGAACCTGGGGGAAAGCGACGATTTCCGAGTTCAGGTCGCCGTGGTCTGCGAGCATTTTGTAAGCGCGCAGAACATGATCGTGTGCCAAAGGATCGAGCCACGCGGTAATCCCGATGCTGTAGTTGTAGTGGAGAGCGGCGCGGCCAGCGGCGAGCAATTGCTCATCCGTCCACTTGGGCAGCAGGGCTTCTACTTTCTCCTTGCCGGCGTCAACCAGGAATCCGGTCGGCTGCATGTCTGTACCTACGCCGTAGTACGCGCGCTCTGCGGGAGTCAGCTTCGCGAGAAAGTCTGGGGTAATGCCTGCGCGGCGAAGCAGGAGTCGGTTCGCCCATGCAGTGTGGCCATCCATGCCGTTGAGCAGCACTGGCTGGTTTTGGTAGGCGCCCGTGCTGAATTCAGAGTTGAGGACGTCGGTGTGCGACCAGAATCCGAGCGGCATTCCCTCGACTTCGAGGATGTCGCCGCGCATGCCTCGACCGGCTTTTCTGGCATCGTCCACAAAGGGGCGAAGCTGGTCGAGGGTTTCGATCTGGTCGGTGACATCTGCGCCGATCAGCGACAGGCCGCCGTCGATGGAGTGACTGTGCGCGTCGATGAATCCGGGGAGGAGGCTCTTGCCGTTCAGATCAACGCGTTCGGCGGTTTTGGAAGTTGCCTTCTCGACTTCAACGAGATTGCCGACCGCGAGTATCTTGTCGCCGCGAATTGCGACTGCTTCGGCGTACGGGTTCTGAGGATCGGCCGTGAATACTTTGGCGTTGTAGAAGATGCGTTCCTGCGCGCTGCCTTGAGCGGAAGCGGGAGGCGGTGAAGAGAGAGCAGTCGCAAGCAGCAGAAAAGCAGTGAGAAGCCCGAAGAGTCGTCCCATGAGTGGCCCTGTTAACGGCTGTGGTGAATGCGAAGCACACAATATACACGAGAGAGCGATGCGCCGAGTGGGATCGGTCGAGTGCGCGCCGTCTTGGATTCGGCAGAGATTCTGGAGCGCAACAGGCCTGTGCTACCTTACTAGTTTTGGCGCGTGAGCCCGATGAGACTAGTCCCGTTGGCGTTACTTTCATCCACACTTTTGTTCGCTGGTTCGAACGCTGGAAATGCGCCGTCCGCGCCAGCTTCGATCTTTGGCTTCAGGGATGCGGCAGCGGAATCTGCCGCGGAGGCACGTTTTCTGGCCGTGCCTGATCCCAAGCTGGCGGAGGAACACCTGCGCACTTTGACCAAAGTGCCGCACATGGCTGGGACCGTGGAGGATAAAGCGACCGCCGATTACGTCGCGCAGAAGTTCCGAGACGCTGGTCTCGACACTGAAATCGTCGAGTACAAGGCGTGGTTCAACTATCCATTGGAAATCAGCGTGGACCTGACTGCGCCCGCCGGCGTCAGCATGCATGGACCAACGCGCGAGCACGTGAACAATGATCCTTATCAGGACGATCCGCGAGTCGTAACGCCGTTTAACGGCATGTCGCCATCGGGCGACGTAGAAGNCGATGTCATCTACGCGAACTACGGAACGCCGGAAGACTTCGAGAAACTGGAGAAGCTTGGCGTCAGCGTGCGGGGGAAGATTGTGATTGTGCGCTACGGGCAGAACTTCCGTGGGGTGAAAGTTTTCGTTGCGCAGGAACACGGTGCCGCCGGCCTGATCATCTATTCCGATCCGGCGGATGATGGNTGGAGGCGCGGCGATAAGTATCCGGAGGGGCCTTGGCGTCCCGACACTGGAGTGCAGCGCGGATCGACTGGATTCATGTTCGAGTTTCCGGGAGATCCGACGACGCCCGGCGTAGCGGCGGCTGAGTCTGTTCCTGAATCGAAGAGGATATCTCCGGAGCAGTCTGCGCAGATGCCGAAGATCCCGGTAACGCCGTTGTCTTATCACGATGCGTGGCCGATTCTGCAGCATCTGGATGGGGTGGCTACGCCGCGAGAGTGGCAGGGATCGTTGCCATTCACGTATCACGTTGGTCCGGGGCCGGCGCGGGTGAAGATGCATTTGAAGCAGGATTACCAGTTCCGCACCTTGTGGGACGTGATCGGGCGCGTGAAGGGCAGTGAGTTGCCGGAGCAATGGGTGGTTGCGGGGAATCATCGGGATGCGTGGGTTTATGGCGCGGTGGATCCGAACAGCGGAACGGCAGCCATGCTCGAGAGCGTGCATGGAATTGGCGAACTGCTCAAGACGGGCTGGAAACCGAAGCGGACACTGGTGTTCGGCAGTTGGGATGGCGAGGAAGAAGGCCTGATGGGTTCGACCGAGTGGGTCGAGCAGCATGAAGCTGAGCTGCGCAATTCGCCTGCTTACTTCAACGTAGATGTTGCGGTATCAGGGGCGAAGTTCGGGTCTTCCGGCGTGCCAAGCCTGAAGCAATTCGTGCGCGACATCACGAAGGTGGTTCCGAGTCCGAAGGGTGGGACGGTTTACGATGCGTGGCAAAAGGCATCGGAGGGAGAAGCGCCTGCGACGCAATCTCCGACTGAGGCGATTGGAGATAGCAAGCGGACGCCAGCAGCGCAGACCAAGACCGATGTTCCAGTGGGAGATTTAGGCAGCGGGTCCGACTACACTGCGTTTCTGCAGCACGCGGGGATTCCGGCGACGGATGTGAGTTCGACGGGAGCTTACGGCGTGTATCACTCGGCGTTCGATAACTTTGCATGGTTCAAGAAATTCGCAGATCCCGACTTCGTTTATGAACAGGAGATCGCGCGCGTTCTTGGGCTCGAAGTGATACGCATGGCCGATGCTGATGTTCTGCCGTACGACTACGAAGAATACGGCAAAGAAATTAGCGCCTATCTGGACGCGGCGCGGAAACGGGGCGAGGACAAGTTTGGCAAGGGCGTCCTCGATTTCGATGGAGTCGATGCCGCGGCTCGGCATTTCACGAATGCAGGGGCGAAAATCCTGGCGAGGCAGAAGAATGCTCCACGGGACGTCACGCGCCTGAATCAGGCGCTCATCAACGCGGAGCGCGCGATGCTTGTGCCGCAAGGATTGCCGCATCGGCCCTGGTTCAAGCATGCGATTTACGCTCCGGGAGAATACACGGGCTACGCGGCAGTTGTGATTCCAGGGGTAAACGAGGCATTGGACAAGGGAGATAGCGAACGCGCGCGCCAGCAACTCGCGCTGCTCGCGGCGGCACTCGAGCGGGCCGCCAAGACACTGGAAGGATATCGCTAAATGACATCGGCGCACGCACTCGGGCAGTTCTTGCGAACGCTTCCAGCCTCGGCGGCGGCGACGTTTCTGGCGCTGTTTCCGATTGTCGATCCGTTTGGCGGAATTCCCATCTTCTTTAGCCTGACTTCGACATGGACTGCGAAGGATCGACATCGGACAGCGCTCAAAGCCGGTCTCTGGGTCTTCGTCATTCTGGTGACATTTCTATTCTTCGGACGATTCGTGCTGTACTTTTTCGGCATCTCGCTACCGGTGCTTAAGATTGCAGGCGGGTTGATCGTTGCAAACACAGCCTGGGGCATGGTGACTTCGACCGCGCGCATGACGCCTGCAGAGAGTCATGAGGCTGAGAGCAAAGAGGACATATCGCTGACTCCGCTGGCGATGCCGCTGATGTCAGGGCCTGGAGCTATTGGGGTTGTGATGGCACTGGCGGCACACGTGGACAATGTTGGCGCGTATATGGGCATGGTGATCGGGGTTGCGGGCATCGCGCTGAGCGTCGTGCTGTTCTTCTGCCTCGGAGGACCGCTGGTGCGGAAACTTGGTCCAAGCGCGGTTGGGGCGATCAACAAGATATTCGGATTTCTGATTCTCGCGATAGCGGTGCAGTTGGTGTGGGATGGAGTGGCGGACTTCAAGAGCTAGGAGTTGAAGCCACATCCAGCGCTGACATTAGTGGAACTGCCTTTCGTGCATCTGCGTACTTTCCTATGAGCGCATTCGCGCCTCGAGGTGGTCCATGTCTCAACGATACTTTCGTAGGAATCAGGTGTACCGAGTAGCGCTGTTATGTCTCTGCTTTGTTCCGTTCGCGGCAGCAAACGACTGGAAGTATGAGGAGACGCGCCACGATGCGCGCGAGTTCGTCAGCGGCGGGTATCTGCATGTGCGATCGAGTGTTGGGGACGTGCACATCAAGCGGGGGGATTCCAGAATGATCCGGCTAGAGTACAGGATCATGTCGCGGAATGAGCGCAGCGTGAAAGAGGCGAGGGCGGATTTCGATGTCCGCGGAAACAACGCCACCATTGAAATCCATTCTCCATCCGGCGGGAACACCAATATCGATGTGGAAGTAGAAGTCCCGCAGAATACGAATGTCGACATCCACGAGAAAGTCGGAGACGTCACCATCGACAAACTCGACGGGGACAAAGACGTGGAACTCGGAGTTGGCGACATTCGGGTGGCAACGGAGCGTTCGACTTACAAACTGGTTCGGGCGAATACGGGGATTGGTGACGTGCACAGCAGCGGCTATGGCGAGACGAAGGGATGGCTGGGCAAAACGCTGAAGTATCGAGGAGAAGGGAAGTACGAGCTGCGGGCGCATGTGGGAGTAGGGGACATTCATTTGCGCGAGGAGTAGTTGCCGAGATTTCAATCCGCGCAGTCGGGCTGCGCCAGGCGGACAGCCGAGGGCGGCTGTCCCGACAAAGATCGGCAACACTCTCGTTTGTGACAGGCGTCACAGACATTCCTTCCTGCCGGAAATCTCATGGGGATAGCACGGAGACGATTCCGGCTGCGATTCCAAGTTCGCGCAGGTTCCCGCATCCGGTTGTGCGACAGGAGGAGTGAGCATGCCGACCAGAAGAGATTTCCTTCAGACGGGTGCCGCGGTGGCGGCAGCTTTTACGGGAGCAGCCGCGGCGTTGGATCCGAAAAAGATATTGGGCGGAAAAACATCGACGGAAGTGCCGGCGCCGAAGCCGGCCGATGTGCAAGTGCCGAAAATGAAGTTCTTTGACGTGGAGATCAGCCGGATGGTGCTGGGAGTGAATCCATTCTGCGGATTCGCGCACTACAACAACAACTATTCGGGCGCGATGAAAGAGTGGTACACGCCGCAGCGTGTATCCGCCGTGATGCATGCGTGCGAGCGGTACGGGATCAACGCGTTTAACTATGCGCCATACGATCCGTTTCCGCAGGACTGGACGCGCTTTCTTACGGAAGGCGGCAAGATGCACCTGATCATGCAGGTGGTTGGATCCGAGGAGACGGAGGGATTTGCCAAGAATTTGAAGCCCTTGGCCATGCACCGGCAAGGCGAGGTGGTTGACATAGCCTACCGCGAGGGCAAGATGAACGAGATTCGCGACTGGTGCAAGAAGGTGCGGGATCTGGGAATTGTTGTCGGCGTCGGGACTCACAAACCCGAAGTAATTGTGCAAGTCGAAGAGGAAGGATGGGACGTCGATTTCTATGCGGGGTGCGTGTACAACCGCACGCGCACGCGCGAGGAGTGGCAGAAGATGCTGAATGGAGAAATCACGGAAATGGAGCGGGAGATCTATCTGCAAAGCGATCCGCCGCGGATGTACAGCGTGATGCGGCAGACAAAAAAGCCATGCTTTGCGTTCAAGATTCTCGCGGCGGGAAGAGTGGAGGATGGTGGCATTGAGCAGGCCTTCCGGACGGCGTTCGGCAGTATCAAGGCGAATGATGGGGTGTTTGTGGGGATGTTCCCACGAGCGAAGGACGAAGTGCGGCAGAACGCGGAGATCGTGCAGAGAATTCTCCGGGCCTAGTATTGGCCAGGTGGACTCAAGTCAAAGTCCCCACCCTAGCCGCAAAAAACGCGACTAGGATGGGGTACCCGGGGTCGTCTAGAATGCCAAACTGGAGTTCCCAGTAACTTCGTTCTCTTACTCACTTCTCAGTGCGTCTATGGGATTCACGCGGGTGGCACGCCGGGCGGGAATCCAACTGGCTGCTAACGTCGCTGCGACCAGCACGAGTGCGATACCGAGAAAAACTGCCGGGTCGTGTGGACTGACGTCGACCAGCAGCCCACTCATCAATGGTGCCGCCATGTATGCGGCGAACCCGCCGAGCAAGAGGCCGACCAAAGCGAGCATTATTCCATTCGCCAAAACCATGCGCATAATCTTGCTCCGCTGCGCACCGAGTGCGATGCGGACGCCGATCTCCTGGGTCCTACGCCCGACCATGAATGAGACGACGCCGTAGAGGCCGACGATGGCGAGAGAGAGCGCCAGAACCCCGAATGCACCAGCCAGAACTGCGGCGAGGCGCGGCATAAACAAACCCTGGCTGGAGACCACAGTTCGGAGAGTCACAACCGAGAGCGGCGCCACGTTGGGGTCGAGCTTGCGAAGTTGATCGCGAATTGCCGGGGCTATCGCTGCAGGATTGCCGACGGTGCGAACGTGCAGAGTTGCGTTGGAACCTCCCATCTGTGCGAAAGGCATGTAGAACAAGGGCATGGCAGGGCCGCCGATGTTGAAGCGGCTGTGATCTTTGACGACGCCCACGATGGAGATGTGGGCGTGGTCGCGAAGTTGGAGGTTGTGACCGAGAGCACCCTCCAGCGATGCATTGCCGACGATGTATTTTCGTGCGAGAGCTTCATTCACGATGGCAACGAGCGGCGAGCCGTCGACGTCGTGCGCAGTAAATTCACGGCCCTGTAGCAGAGGTATCTGCATGGTCTTGAAATAGTCCGGAGCGATCTGATTAGTTCCGGTGTCGATGAACTTCTCGCCGCCCGGGGCAGTATAGCTGTCAATTGCAATATCCCAGGAGGCACCGTTCACAAAGGGAACGAAGGTGGCCAGAGTGGCGGACTGGACTCCGGGCAGAGTCGCCGTCGCGTCCAGAAGGTGCTGCTGAAGCTGACGCGATTTATTGGCGGAATACCCGCTCACGCTGGGGTCCACCACGGCCAGGAGCACATGGTCTGGGTTGAATCCTAGATCTGCCTGCTCCGCCCGCAGGAAGGCCTTAAGAAAGAGTCCCGCAGCCATGAGCAACACCGTAGACAGCACGATTTGTCCGACGATCAGAAGGCGGCGCGGCAAAGCGCCGAAGGCGCGGCTCTCGGCAGCACTGGCGCGAACGTTGCTCGTGAGTGTAAGCATAGCCTCTTTGACGGTCGAGAATGCGGGAGCCAATCCACAGAGAAAAACGGCAAACGTCGAGGCAATGAGGGCATAAGTCAGGACCCGCAGGTCGAGTTGATATTGAGGTCCACCGGGCACAGGGGAGTAGGGCGCCATGGCGGCGAATCCCTGGATGCAGAGGTATCCGAGGAACACGCCGCAGAGTCCACCCAACAATGCGAGTAGCGCGCTCTCGGTGAGGAGTTGCCGTATGAGCGTGGTGCGGGAAGCGCCGATCGCCATCTGTGTGGAGATTTCGCGCATGCGCGATGTGGATCGTGCCATGAGCAATCCGGCGACATTCGCGCACGCGATCAGCAATACCAGCACAGTCAATCCCATCAGTACAGCCGGGAGTTGGTATCCCTGGGCAAAGCGACGGTCCATTTCGCGCCGCAGGATGACGGCACTGTCTTTGTTGGTGTCGGGATAGGTCCGCTCCAGGTCGGGCATGATTGCATCCATTTCGGCTTGTGCCTGCGCGAGCGTGACGCCAGGCTTGAGGCGGGCGATCATGTCGAAGCCGCGATAACTGCGATGCGTCAGCATATCGTTGCCGTCATTCGTGAGACCTTGCGCCATCATGGTGGGCACGTAGATGTCGGGGCGGAAGAAGAGGGTCACTCCAGTGAAGGATTTCGGAGTGACGCCGACGATGGTGAAACCTCGGCCATTGAGTTTGATCTCGCGGCCGATCACACTTTTGTCGCTGGCGAAGGCGCGGGCCCACAGGTCGCTGCTGATGATGGCGACGGGATACTTTCCCGGGACATCATCTTCTTCGGGACGAAAATCGCGACCGAGGACTGGCTGAACGTGCAACGTGGAAAGGAAACTGCCGGACACGAGCATCCCGTAGATGATTTGGGGCTCGCCGGGACCCGTGGTCATACCGGCTGACATCCCTTGCGAAATGGCCAGGTTTTCAAAGGCGCGGCTGCGGCTGCGGAAATCCGTCAGATCGAGATAGGAAGCGCTGCCGAACTGAGTGAGGTGGGACGCGACGACATCCACGGTAACCAGTTCGCGCGGGTTAGGAACCGGAAGCGGGCGCAGGAGAGTGGCATCCACCGCGCTGAAGATGGCTGTGTTTGCCCCGATGCCGAGAGCGAGCGAGAGCACTACGGTGACGGTGAATCCCGGATTGCGGCGAAGTGCGCGGAAGGTAAAGCGCAGGTCGCGGGCAAGAGCATCGAGGAGAGAGATGATTCGAGGCTGGGAAGTTTGCGAAACCGACGATGTGAGGTTCATGGTTCCTCGTTCTCAACGCGCATCGGCCGAGTCGGACGAAATGAGGTGCACAGATACAGGGTTCGAGTGCTCTGTTGGTAGCAATGTCGGCCAAGCCGTGAGGTGCAATCGGTCTGCCAGCCCGGCGGGATCGTAAGTTGCAGAGCCGGTGAGGGAAGTTCGTTATTCAAGAGCAGTGATGTTGAAGTTCTTGTCCGTTGATGGGCGAGGCTGTTCGGAAGCGAACAGAGGCGGACGGCATAACGATTTGTGTCTGTTGGTGCGGGGCCCGGCGAAGCAAGACCCTGCCTCGCTTTGCTCGGCGGACAGCCGAGGGCGACTGTCCCCCATGAGCATTGCCTACTTCAGCGTGACTAGCTTGTCGACCAAGTCCGAGTAGTCTTTCTTCTCGATGCCGTGAACTTGTTTGTTGTATTCGTCCACTTTTGACGAATAATTCATCGAGCAGAATTTGGGGCCGCACATGGAGCAGAAGGCCGCTTCTTTGTAGTAGTCGTCAGGAAGGGTTTCGTCGTGCATGGCACGGGCGGTCTCGGGGTCGAGCGAGAGAGCGAACTGTTTTTCCCAGTCGAACTTGTAGCGGGCGTAGCTGAGGGCGTCGTCGCGGTCGCGGGCTCCGGGACGCTGGCGAGCGATGTCGGCGGCGTGAGCGGAGATTTTGTAGGCGATGATGCCGTCTTTCACGTCTTTTTCGTTGGGCAGGCCGAGGTGCTCTTTTGGCGTGACGTAGCAGAGCATGGCTGCGCCGTACCATCCAATCATGGCCGCGCCGATGGCGCTGGTGATGTGGTCATAGCCGGGAGCGATGTCGGTGACGAGCGGTCCGAGAGTGTAGAACGGGGCTTCGTAGCAGAGTTCGTGCTCCTTTTCGACCTGCTCCTTGATCTTGTCCATGGAGACGTGGCCGGGTCCTTCGATCATGACCTGAACGTCTTCTTCCCACGCTTTTTTCGTGAGCTCGCCTAGAGTCTTGAGTTCGGCGAACTGGGCTTCGTCGCTGGCATCGGCCACGCAGCCGGGGCGGAGTCCGTCGCCGAGAGAGAAGCTGACATCGTACTTCTTGAAGATCTTCACGATGTCGTCGAAGCGCTCGTAAAGGAAATTCTGCTTGTGATTGTGGGCCATCCATTGAGCGAGGATGGCGCCGCCGCGACTGACGATGCCCGTAATGCGCTTCGAAACGAGCGGCAGATATTGGATCAGCACGCCGGCGTGGATCGTCATGTAGTCGACGCCTTGGGCGGCTTGCTCTTCGATGACTTCGAGCATCACTTCGGCGTTCAGATCTTCAACGCGCTTTACACGTGAAATGGCTTCGTAAATCGGAACGGTGCCGATCGGGACCGGCGAGTGGCGCAGGATGGCTTCACGGATTTCGTGGATGTTACCTCCGGTCGAGAGATCCATGACGGTGTCGGCGCCGTAGTGGACGGCCGTGTGGAGTTTCTTCAGCTCTTCGTTGATCTCGCTGGTGACGGCGGAGTTGCCGATGTTGGCGTTGATCTTGCAGAGGCTGGCTACGCCAATGGCCATGGGCTCGAGTTCGGGATGGTTGATGTTGGCGGGAATGATCATGCGTCCGCGGGCGACTTCGTCCCGGACCAGTTCGGGCGTGAGCTTCTCTTTGTGCGCGATGAATGACATCTCTTCGGTGATCACGCCTTGGCGGGCGTAGTGCATTTGGGAGAAGTTGCCGTCGGTGTTCTGCTGGAGGCGGCGGGAGATCCAGTCTGCGCGCGGTTTGGGAACAGAGTAGCCGTTGCCGTTCGAACCATTTGTGGAAGTCATTACCAGGCCAACCTTCTATCGAGGAATTCGCTAATTCACGATTATAGACGCCTGGAAGAGTTCGAGCGTTTGTATGGGGCGGAGAACAGCGTTAACCACAAAGGGCACGAAGGTTCGCGAAGGAAAGCCTAGGAGATTGCCGCGAAACGTCTTGATCTCGCGATGATCCATTCGGCGATCGTTAGATTCGGGACCCAGCAGAGCCGGGAGACGAATGTAGGAGAGGTGAAAGGATCATCCAGCTAGTCGGACAACAAAACACAGCCTGCTTGTTGCGCATTGGTCGTTTGAACATTGGGTAACAAGGAGCATAAAATCTCCGATTGCTTGTTGCCCGGTTTGCTCCCAAGGAGATTGTTTCTATGCGACTGCTTCGTTTCGCCCTCGCCCTTCTGGTCGTCCTGCCTGCGTTCAGTTTCGCGCAATCCGCGTCATCCGCCAAGCCTGCGCCCGGGTTCAGCCTCGATACGATCGATAAGTCGATCGATCCTTGTGTGGATTTTTACCAGTACGCGTGCGGGAACTGGATCAAGAATTCGGAGATTCCTCCGGATCAGTCGCAGTGGGTGAGCTTTGTCGAGTTGCGCGAGCGCAACCTGGCCATCGAACACGACATTCTCGAGAAGGCTGCCGCTGGAAGCACGGGACGGAATGCTATCGATCAGAAGATTGGGGATCTGTACGGATCGTGCATGGACCAGAAGACGGCGGATACGCAGGGCGTTGCGGCAGTGAAACCTGAACTGGAGCGTATCACGGCGGCGCAGGACAAGAAGGCGCTGATGGACGAGATCGCGCACGTGCATTTAATTGGGCCGAGTCCGCTCTTCAATTTCTATTCGTCTTCGGATCTGCACAACGCCGACCAGGTAATTGCGTACATCGATCAGGGTGGTCTGACGCTGCCGGATCGCGATTACTACCTGAAAGACGATCAGAAGATGAAGGACATGCGGCAACACCTTGTCGACTACGTTACCCAGGTGTTTACGCTTGAGGGGCAGAATCCGCAACAGGCGGCTGATTCGGCCCAGGCTGTGCTGAAGATAGAGACGGTGCTGGCTCAGGATTCGATGGATCGCACCGAGCGGCGAAAGCCGGAGAATCGCGATCACAAGATGAGCCGCAGCGAAGCGGTGGCGCTGGGGCCGAGTTTCAATCTGGATGAATATTTCAGCAAGGTTGGAGCGCCGGCGTTTACGCAGCTGAATGTAACGAATCCGGAGTTCTTCAAGAAGGTGAATGCGGAGATCGAGTCGGAGTCGCTCGATTCCTTGAAGACCTATATCACTTGGCATGTGCTGCACTCGGCAGCACCATGGCTTTCGCAGCCGTTTGTGGAGGCGAACTTCAAATATCAGCAGGCACTCACGGGGCAGAAAGAGATCCAGGCGCGTTGGAAACGTTGCGTAAATCTCGTCGATCAGGAATTAGGAGAGGCGCTCGGACAGCGATATGTCGAGGTGGCGTTCAGCCCGGAGAGCAAGGCGCGGATGTTGAAGATGGTGGACATGCTGGAGAAGTCTCTATCGGAGGACATTCAGAATCTTTCGTGGATGAGCGACGAGACGAAAAAGCAGGCGCAGGTCAAGCTGAAGGCGATTCACAACAAGATCGGGTATCCGGATGTGTGGCGCGACTATAGCTCGGTGGCGATTAAGCCCGGGGATTTGGTCGGCAATATACAGCGCGCGAATGTGTTCGAGTCGAAGCGGGAGATCAACAAGATCGATAAGCCGCTGGACCGCAAGGAGTGGGGGATGACGCCTCCGACGGTGAATGCGTATTACAGCTCCAACTACAACGAGATTGTGTTTCCGGCGGGGATTTTGCAGCCGCCATTTTTTGATCCGAAGATGGACGATTCGGTGAATTTCGGCGGCATCGGACTGGTGATCGGGCATGAGTTGACGCATGGGTTTGACGATCAAGGAAGGAAGTTCGATCCGCAGGGGAACTTCCGGGATTGGTGGACGAAGCAGGATGGAGAGGAATTCGAAAAGCGTGCGAGCTGTGTCGCGAATGAGTATTCGAATTTTGTGGCCGTCGATGATCTGAAGCTGAACGGCCGGCTTACGCTGGGAGAAAACACTGCGGACAATGGTGGGGCGCGGGTTGCGTTGATGGCGCTGCAACACGTGATCGCTGACGAGAAGAGCGGGAAGGAAGGACAGTCGATCGACGGCTACACGCCGCAACAGCGGTTCTTCCTGGGATTCGGGAGAGTGTGGTGTGAGAAGAGGCGTCCGGAGGTGGCGAGGATGCGGGTCTTGACGGATCCGCATTCGCCGGGAAAGTATCGCGTGGACGGCGTGGTGCAGAATATGCCGGAGTTTCAGAAGGCCTGGAGCTGCAAGGCCGGGCAGCCGATGGTTTCGGAGAACGCTTGCCGGGTTTGGTAACGGTTCATTCCAAACCCGCGTGCGTATAGGGTTCGGGCCAAGTTGCATAGATCCTGAGGGCTGCAAAGAGCGCAAGCCTCAGGATGACATCGCTTGGGATTTCTTCTCTTCTGCCGCTGGTATTTTTTCCCGTAGACGCAGTTGGTGCTCCAACTCCTGGAAGCGGCGGGTGATCGTGTGAAGGACCAGGCCTACTACCAGCAGCAACATTCCTGATAAGACCAGTCCGACTGCCAATACTGCTGATGGGAGTCTTGGGACCAGCCCCGTCTTGAAGAATTCGACTACCACGACCGTGCCCGGGATCAGCCCGAGTGCGATGAACATCAGGCCCACTGATCCGAAAAACGTGAGCGGCTTATAGTCGCGGACGAGGCTGAGGATCGAGTTCAGAATGACGAAGCCGTCCTGAACGATGCGGATTTTCGAGAAGCTGCCTTCGGGTCGGGGCGTGAGGCGGACTGGGACTTCCGTGATGCGATATCCGCGAGCCAGCGCTTTCACGGTTAGCTCGACTTCCGTTTCGAATCCGCCACCAAAAATCGGGATGCTCTTCACGAACTCGCGGCTGAAGGCGCGATAGCCGGAGAGAACGTCGGAGAGCTTCACTTTGAAGATGAAGTTGATCGCCTGCAGGAAGAGCCCGTTGCCGAACTTGTTCAGGGGGCGAAAGTCGCTGTCGGAGTTCGGCATCAGGCGCGAGCCGACCACCATCTCTGCTTTGCCTTGCACGATCGGATCAATCAGGTTGTGCACTTCTGCCGCAGGATAAGTATCGTCGCCGTCAACCATGACGTAAACGTCGGCTTCGACTTGCTCGAACATGGATTGCACGACGAATCCTTTGCCCTGTCGGCGCTCATGAGAGATTTGGGCACCGGCTGCTTGCGCGCATTCTGCCGTCCGATCAGTCGAGTTGTTGTCGAAGACGTAGATGTCGGAATCGGGGAGCTGCGCGCGGAAATCGCGGACGACCTTTGCGATCGTGAGTTCTTCGTTGTAGCAGGGAATGAGGATCGCGATTTTAGGGCGCGGCATTCGTGAGTAGAGCTAACCGGGTCAGGATACAACGTCAGCCAAGAACAAGGAACCATGAGGACACGAAGTGTCACGAAGGAAATCTTCGTGTCCTCGCGGTTCGGACGCGGCTCGTGTCTCAGATGTTGGGTATTGCGAGCATAACCTTGGCGCCTGCCGATCTTGCTGCATCGACGGCGTGGGCAACTTGGCCGAACGGTATTTCTCCCGCCGCACTCAGACGAACGATCGTCTCAGGCTGGGTGGACATCTGCCTGATTGTGCCAGCGAGGTTCTCCCAGGAAACTTGCTGCGCGTTTACGCGAGTCACGGTAGATCCATTGATGATGGCGAGTTCGATCTGTACTGGCTTCGGACCCGCGAAGGCGCCCGTTTCGATCCACACGTCGAAGCCCGTCGGCGGAGTGACGCCGTCCGGTGGCGCTGATGCTCGCTGCGCTGTGAGCAGGACTGGTGATTCGAATCCCACGACGTGCGCTGCTTTGAGCACCTGCACGAGGTCGGAGTAGGAAGCGCGGGCATCGGCTTTGATATAGAGGTTCTGGTCGCGATTGCGTGGGGTCTGGATCATTTTGTTCGCGAGAGCGTCAGGCGTGAGCGGAGTGGTTCCGAACCAGAGGCGGCCGTCGGCGGTGATGCTCACAACCCACGCGTTCGCGTCATCAGCTGCAGGCGCGGCTTTCGCGTTTGTGGTTGTTGCGAGATTGACGGAAATGCCTTGCTGCAGTTGCTGCGAATTCACTTCGAGTGCGGAGAAGAGAACGAATCCGAGGACGACCGTGATGAGTGCGGTGAAAGGCGCTGTCGGTTTCGAGATGGATTTGTGAGTGCGATTCATTTGTTACTCCTTCGTAGGGCGGTTTACGCCCGATCTGCACGCTGCATCGATGATTCGAGGTGAGAACCAGTCGAGCTTTGCTCGGTGGGGCGGACGAGGCGTCCGCCCCGACACAGGTTAGGGTTTGGCTCCGCCCAGGGCGGCGGTGGCGAGACTGCCTCCGAGGCCCATGGTTTCTACCGCGGACGAAGGCACGATGACCATCGAGCCGCGTTCTTTGATGGCTTCGTAGAGCATGTTCATGGCACGGAGGTGAAGGGCCACGGGATTTTCGTCGTAAGAGGATGCCGCCTGCACAAAGCTATCAGCGATTTCCTTTTCGGCTTGGCCGAGGATGATTCGGGCCTGGCGTTCACGCTCGGCTTGTGCCTGGCGCGACATGGCATCCTCCAAACCTGACGGGATCTTCACATCGCGGANCTCGACCGATTGCACAGTGATTCCCCAAGGATTGGTTTTCTCGTCCAAGATGCGCTGCAGCTCGCGGCCCATAATTTCGCGCTCGGTGATCATCTGCGCCAATTCGTGACGGCCGATTGATTCGCGCAGGGCGGTTTGTGCGCTCATGTTAATGGCCTCCACGAAGCTCTCAACCTCCAGAATGCATTTCTCGGCGTTCCAGACCATCCAGAAGACGATGGCGTCCACGTTAACGGGCACAGTGTCGCGGGTCAGCGTGGATTCGGCGGAGACGCTGGCCACGCGCACGCGCTGATCGACATATGGGCTAAGTGTCTCGAGGATCGGCACGATATGACATAGGCCGGGACCGCGCAGGCCGACATAGCGTCCGAGGCGCAGGACGGCGACTTTCTCCCACTGCCGTACGATCTTGATCGCGAAAAGGAAATAGAGGCCCACGAGCGCTCCCGTGATCGCATACGCCGGCTGATGAGTCGCTTGCGAGACGGCGATTCCCGCGAGGATGCAGATGGTGAAAAGCAAGAGAGCGACTCCATTGATTTCTTGAGTTCGAATTCGCGTCATGACTATCTCCTTTGGGCGGGATTGGGCAACAAATCGCGCAAGCGCGCGATCACTTCTTCAAGGGTGAATCCGGCGGCTCCCGCGCGGGCCGCAAATTCTCCAGCCATCTGGCCAAGCTGGCGTTCGCGCTCGGCGGTCTTCTTTTCCAATTTCTTATTCGAGATAAAAGTTCCCGTCCCCTGGTGGGTTTCGAGGAGGCCTCCAAGTTCAAGCTCGCGATAAGCGCGCATCACCGTGTTGGGATTGATGGCGAGATCGACCGCGAGCTGGCGAACGGTGGGAAGCTGGTCGCCGGGGCGGAGCGATCCGGCAGCGATTCCGCCGCGGACCTGATCGATCAGCTGGCGGTAGACGGGAACACCGCTGTGCAGGTCGATTGAGAGCTGAGCAGGACCGGCGCTATTGTTCCTTCCCATGCGTATTAGTGTACTACAGTATTAGTACAATATGTCAAGGAAAAAATGGGTGGCAGAACTAACGCTGAAGCGGCCGTCGAAGAATTTCAGATTTTTGATTTCAGATGGCAGATTGAAACCGGCAGCCTGCAAGGTTCAGTGGCATCTTCAATCTGAAATCTCCAACCTAAAATCTTCAATCTGAAATCGCAGCGCTGCTATTTTGCGGCTTTTGAATCCCTTGCGGCGGTGCTCGCTGTAGCGGTGCAGGGCGTCGAGGATGACGGGGAACGCTTCTTTGGCTGGACGGATTTCATTCACCTCGACGGCTTTGCCTTCCAATTGCTTGTAGTCCTGGAAGAACCGGCGCAGCATGATCAGGCGATGCGGCGGCATCTCTGAGGCCTCGTGGTATGGGTTAAATTCCGGGGTCTTCGGTAGCGACTGCAATGATTTTGTGGTCCGGTTTGCCTTGATCGATCATGGGCATGACGCGCCTATTGCGCGAGCGTGGATGATGGTGAGCGGGACGACCGTTTCCTGGCAGAGGACGAGGACGTCCAGAGGATCGTCGTCCTCGGCGAAGGTTTGCGGGATGAATCCGTAGTTCGCCGGGTAGTAGACAGCCGAATAGAGGACGCGATCAAGGCGGATCAATCCGCTCACCTTATCCAGTTCGTATTTAACACTCGATCCGAAGGGAATCTCGACTACGCAGTCGATTCTTGCGGGAGTTTGTCACCGGTGTTACGTCGTGCCAGGGATGGACCATAGGTTTCGAGAGTGCGTGCTCATTTTAGCGGATCGCGTTTGGGACACGGCTGAACGGGACAGGTCTTCTTAGATTGAGATTTCAGATTCTAGATTTCAGATTCAACGGCGGATGGGCCGACGTGGTTTTCAAATCTGAAATCTGAAATCTTCAATCTCAAATGGATGAGGGTTCGCCGTCGTCTCTCACACATAGGCACAGTCGACATCCACACAGCATCCCGCCCAAGGTCACGAAGGTTCACTAAGGAAAGCTCTTGGCGTCTTACTGGGTCAGGCGGAATTCCGCGTGTAGTTTTGCTTGGGAATTTTCGCCAGCCCAGATGTCAAATTGTTCTGGCTCGACTACCCATTTTTTTGTAGCGGGACTCCAGAATTGCAGTTCATCAAGGCCGAGTTTGAAGTGCAGGGTCTGTTTCGCACCTGCGGCCAGATTCACGCGCTGGAAGCCTTTTAGCTGGCGAACTGGGCGAGACGCGCTACCGGCGCGCTGATGGATGTAGAGCTGAACGACGGCGTCCCCGGCCCGGGAACCGGTATTGGTTACATCTACTGTGACATCCAGCGTGCCTCCAACTTTTGCTTCCGACTGATTCGGCTTCAGATTATCGAAGGAAAAGGTCGTGTAGCTGAGGCCGTAGCCGAAGGGATAGAGCGGAGTGCTTTTCACGTCCCAGTAGCGGGAGATGAAGTCGGGGGCATCTTCGGGCGTCTGCGTCCGGTTGTGATTGTAATAGAGAGGTTCCTGGCCAGAGCTGCGCGGCCAAGTGACAGGCAGATGCCCGGAAGGATCGGCGTCGCCGAACAGGACGTCGGCAATACCGTTGCCGCCCTGAGAGCCGGGATACCACGCTTCGAGGATTGCGGGGACATGTTCTGAGGCCCAAGAGATGTCGAGTGGGCGTCCGTTGACCAGAACCAGAATGAGTGGTTTTCCCGTTGCGGCCACTGCTTCGAGGAGTTCTTCCTGGCTGCCGGAGAGTGTCAGGAAAGCGCGAGAGGCAGCCTCGCCGCTCATCAAAGCGATCTCTCCGAGTACGAGCACTGCGACGTCGCTGCGTTTGGCGAGGGCGACAGCGTCGTCGATGGCCTGGCGTGCTTGTTCGGCGGTCTGCTTCGGCTGTTCCTTGATCGTAATAATTGGCTGATTTTCGAAGAAGGACGGAACGTCACGGCTGATGTTGGGGCCGTGCGCAAATTCAACCTGTACGTCCGCGCCGAGCTTGTCCTTGATGCCTTGCAAAATGCTGACCGTGGGGCCGGGTTTTACAAGAGCGCCCCACATATCCAGAAGATCATCATGAGCATCGGCCAGTGGTCCGATGACTGCGACAGATTTGATTTTCGCTTTATCGAGCGGAAGAAGGTTTTGTTCGTTGCGTAGCAGGACGACCGAGCTATGGACGGCCTTGCGCGCCGCTTCGACGTGGTCGGGACGATTCAGCGTGTCGGGAATTTTCGACTCATCGATGTAGGGATGTGCGAAGAGGCCGAGGCGGATTTTGGCTTCGAGAATCGGCAGGACAGCGTCATCGATTTGCTGCATGGTAATGCGACGTTGCTTCACCTCTTCGGCGAGGTACTTCAGGTAGGTACCGCTGGCCATGTCCATGTTCAATCCAGCGGAGAAGGCTTTGTAGGTGGCGTCCTGGCCGTCGCGGGCGTATCCGTGGGTGATCAGGCTGTGGACGGCGTTGGCATCACTGACCACAAACCCTTTGAAGTTCCACGTGGCGCGCAGAACGTCGTGCAGCAACCAGCGATTCCCTGTGGCGGGGATATCATTGAGATCCATGTAGGCGCTCATGAACGTGGCTGCGCCGGCGTCCGCGGCGGCTTTGAAGGGCGGGAGGTATGTGTTCCACATCTGCTCTTCGGGAATGTAGGAGGAGTCGTAGTCACGGCCTCCATCGGCTGCGCCATATCCCGCATAGTGCTTGACGCAGGCGAGAACGCGATCCGGAGCACCGACGTTCGTACCTTGGAAACCGAGGACCTGCGCACGCGCGACGGCTGCGCCGAGGTAGGGATCTTCGCCGGCGCCTTCAACCATGCGTCCCCAACGGGAGTCGCGGGCGATATCGACCATGGGGCCGAAGGTCCAGGCGATGCCGGCGGCGCGAGCTTCACGGGCGGCGATGGTCTGGGCGCCTTCGATCATCTTGGGATCCCAGGAGGAAGCCATGGCGATCGGGGAGGGGAAGATTGTGTGATAGCCGTGAATGACGTCGAGTCCGAAGAGGATCGGGATGTGCAGGCGCGACTGATCGACGGCCATGTGCTGGAGCCGATTCATCTCTTTCGGCTCCGAGACCCACAGTACAGAGCCTGCGCCATACTTGGCGATGACATCTTCAGGCTTGCCGACCTGCTGGACGAATTCAGGGATTGGAAATCCGGGGAGCTGCGAGAGCTGAGCGACCTTTTCCTCGAGAGTCATTTGGCGGAGGAGTTCTTTCGCATTGGGGTGAGACTGAGCGACGGCGAATTGAAGAAAAAGTGCGAGAACTGCGACATATGACAGGTGCTTCGAAAAGTGGCGCAACATGGAATCTCCTTGCGTTCAGAAGATGACTGAGAAAAGATTAGCTGGATGAGTGGAAAGCAGGGCGCCCGATTCAGCCGCAAGAAGTGTAAACCCTAGTGCATCATGCAGTAGAACGATTTAGCGCAGCGAACGTTGGACAGGCGCAATTTGCGTGCACTTTCGGGAATCTTGATTCCGGCCTGCCGTGCGGGTACAGTTTAGACACGGGGATTTCCCTGTGGGGCGGTTCTTATGTCCAGCCAAGCGAAGACTTACATGAAGTTCGGGGGAGCGACAGTTTTCATCTTACTGTTGCTCGGATATCTGGCCTATACCGGCGTGCAGGACAGCAAGAGCTACTACGTCACAATCACGGAACTTCACAAAATGGGCGATGGCGCGTATTCCAAGCGCCTGCGTGTTGCCGGTAATGTGAAGCCGGGGTCGATCAAGCGTACCGGGACCCATGTGCAGTTTGTGCTGGTGGAGCAGGATCAGACGCTTCCGGTGGACTACACGGGGACCGAGGCGCCTCCGGATACGTTCAAGGATGACTCGCAGGCGCTGGCGGATGGGCGATTCGATCATGACGGGACTTTCCATGCGAAGCAGTTGCAGGCCAAGTGTGCGTCGAAGTATGCGCCGCAGCCGGGCGGAACTCCGGCCAACGGAATGCCTTCGTCGGAACCTGCGAAGAGTGTGACGCAGGTGCAACCACCTGCCGGTGCTGTGTCCAATTAAGTTCCTGAAGTTCAGCTTAGGGTCTCGCTGCGCTCGACGGACAGCCGGAGGCGGCTGTCCGCACCTGTTTCTCTCTTGTCCCCCCATGTCCTTCGCTGTTGCTCGACCGAATCTCTTTTCGGTGTTCCTGCATTCTTGTCTGACTCTCAGGTGACAATGCAACGCCATTGGTGCGTCCGGTAGACTCATGGCTGGAGTAGAGTCCCAAAGTTCTGCCGACACCTGTGACTGACGCGACGACCTCGATCATTACCGTTCACAACGTGATCAAGCAGTTTGGCCGCTTTGCTGCGTTGCGCGGCGTGACGGCAGAGTTTGATGCTGGACGCTTCCACGCAATCCTTGGAGATAACGGGGCGGGCAAGACTACGCTGCTGCGAGCGCTGGCAGGCTTGGCTGCGCCGACGCAGGGTAGCATTTCGATTTTTGGGAAGACGCCGAACGAGGCTTGCCGGGAGCTGGGTTACATGGCGCATCCATCGCTGCTCTATGACGAGATGAGCGGGATGGAGAATCTGCGGTATTTTGCGCGGCTGTACGGGATTGCCGGGGATGAGCGCTGCCGCGAAGTAATACGGGCGGTCGGGCTGGATCCGGAGCTGACGCGGGCCGTGGGTCAGTATTCGCAGGGGATGCGGCAGAGGATGTCGCTGGCGCGGGCGATTCTGCACGATCCGAAGATTCTGCTGTTGGATGAGCCATTTTCGAATGTCGATGTGCATTCCGCCAGGGAGATGGTTGGACTGCTAAAGGGCATGCGAGATTCCGGCAGGACCATTTTCGTGGTGACGCATCAAGCATTGCTGCTCGAAGGGGTGGCCGACGAGTTCGTCTGGATGGAGCAAGGGCAGATCGTGGATCGCACGGTAAGCGCGACACGAGGCGCTCATGCCGGGAGCGTTCAATGAACTCGGTCTGGGCGCTGATGTGGGCGACGCTGGTCAAAGACGTCCGGCTGGAGTGGCGCTCTAAGGACGCGCTGAACTCGATGTTGTTCTTCTCGCTGCTTGTGGTGGTGATCTTCGTTTTCTCGTTTGATCCGCTGGCGGAAGAGTCGCGGCACATTGTTGGTGGGCTGGTGTGGGTGGCATTCCTGTTTGCGGCGGTTGTGGCCTTGAATCAGACATGGGCGCGCGAACTGCGGAATCAGGTGCTCGATGCGTACCGGGTGTCCCCCGCGCCTGCGAATGCGTTGTTCATGGCAAAGGTGGTGGGGAACTTCATTTTCGTCAGCGTCCTGGAAGCGCTGATGACGCCGCTGTTCGTCATCTTTTATAACCTGCATGTGCTCGGGCCAGCATGGCAGTTGATACCTCTAGCGATCTTTGGGACCTGGGCCTTGGTGGTGAACGGGACATTCTTTGCTGCGATGTCCCTGCGGACGCGCAGCCGCGAAATCATGCTGCCGCTGCTGCTGTTTCCGATTTCCATTCCTGCGGTACTCGGGATGGTCGCAGGCACCACTGCTGTACTCACCGGCGAGGAGTCGGCGCGGTTCTACATCGTGTTGCTTCTGACGTACGATGTGGTGTTTACTACAGCTTGTCTGGCACTCTTTGGGACGATTCTCCACGCGGAATGAAGCGCCTTTTCCCCATCCTTTCGATTCTTACGGCGATTTTCCTGGCATATGGCCTGTATCAGGCTCTGTGGGTAGCACCAGCCGATGCGCTGCAGGGCGACGTTTATCGAATTATCTACTACCACGTGCCTTCGGCCTGGACAGCGTTCCTGCTATTTTTCATCAACTTCATGGCCTCGATTCAGTACCTCGTCAGGGAGAAGCCGGGAGCGCGATCTGCTTTGAAGTGGATCATGATTGTGGGCGGCATCCTGGGCGTGATTGCGGTGTACCTGCCGCCTATCAAGGGAATGATTCCTGCGGGCATGCAGCCGAGCGCGGTAGCGACGACTGTGCTGATGGTTCCGGCATTCTACTTTGTCGTGGGTTGGCTATTTCCGGGAGAGAAGTTGGACGTGCTGGCGGTGACGACGGCGGAAGTCGGAGTTGTGTTCTGCACGATTGTGCTGGTGACGGGTCCCATCTGGGCACGCCCGGTGTGGGGAATCTGGTGGGCACCCGGAGATATCAGGCTGACCTCGACGCTGGTGCTCTGGCTGATTTATGTCAGTTATCTGGTGTTGCGGCGGTTCTCGAACAGCGCGCAGACGCAGATGTTGGCGGCCACGCTGGCCGTGTTCGGGGCGCTGGATGTGCCGCTGGTTTATCTGTCGATCTGGTTCTTCCGCACGCAGCATCCGCAGCCGGTGATTGGAGGCGGAGGGTCTATGGATCCACGAATGCTGCATACGCTTCTGATCAGTTGGATGGCTTTCTTGTGCTTCTGCTTCCTCGTATGCTGGTCACGATTCCGGCTGGAACTGCTGAAAAGGGAACTAGAGGAGGCGCATGCGATGGAGTCTCTGGTGGGAGCGGGGGGAGCGTCGAAAGCCAGCATGCCTTTGGGCAGGAGTTCCCGATGAATGCTTTGAAGTTCATGATTGCCGCGTATGTCGCGACCTGGGTGATTCATGGCGGGTATCTGGTTACGCTCGTGAGCAGGTATAGCCGGCTGCGGCGGGAAATGAAAGAGTTCCGCAAGAACCAATAACAACCGCTCGCTGTTCCTTAGAATATTCCCTGGTCGTTCTACGTTGCGGATGTGCGGCGAGACGCCGCTGCTACGGTCGTTCTCAGTTTGCGGCTTTCCACTCTTTATGCAGGGCGGCGAGGAAGTCGGGACTGCCGTTGGAGCGGAGGAATTCGTAGTCCTCGATCATGGCGGCTGTGCCTACGCGGGCTGACGGGAGGGATTGATCGATGCGGATGACGCGCGCTGTGAATCGGACCCGGACGGCATCGGTGAGCGTTACGTGGGGTGGGAACGTGAGCGTGACTTCGAGCTTCGTGCCGGCGGATATGGGGTGGTCGAGGTAGAAAAACACTCCGCGGGCGCTAACGTTTTGAGTTTCAGTGTGGAATTCAGGGGAGCCTGCAACTCTGACGATGGCGGGCAGGCGCATATCGAAGCGCCGCATCATTCGCCGTTCTTGGGCGTTTGGTTGCATGGTCGTCCCGACAACGGAAAGTCCAACGCAGTGCGAGCATAGCGGACAGCCAGATTCCAGAGACGACAACGTCGTACACGCCTCAATTTATCGAATCGCAGGCCGATTGCAAACAGGAAACTGCGAATCGGAACCTGACTCGGTAAATCTGTTTGGAATTTCGGAAACCGCTGATACAAGAGGGAGGGATTGATTGCCGGGCAGGGCTCGAGCTCATAAGAGCAATCGCGGGGCCATCGAGATCAAATATCCGAGGGAACTTGCCTCTGCGGCTCAGCCAGTTGCAGAGGGACGGGTGCGGTTCGAAGGCGGCGGCTGCAACGGATTGCAGAACTTCGCCAAGCTTCCAACACGGGTTGATCTCGATCGTGCAGTTTTCTTCAGGGTTGCGGCATCTTTCGACAGAAGCCCACGCATCTGACGAATCTTGGAGCGAGCAGACAGGGGGAGCGGTCCGTCCGTGGAGACTCCAAGTTTATGATGAGGGCGGTAGTCGGCTTGACTTGCCTATCCTTCAGATGTTTAAGTAGTTATTTATTTTTCCGCCAGTTCCAGTGACCAGCAAGCTGCGGGCGAGGCTCGCCTCGGAAGTGCGCCGGAGCGAGGGCTCTTCTGCGCCACTCCTCATCTCACAACCGATCGCGAGATATGAACTCGGGGTAAGAAAACTGATCTGATTCATCGGAGGAAACGCGTGAAAGTAGATCGCCGTTGGTGGGAAACAACCGCAGTACGGGGCCGTATTCTGGCCACAAGCTTGATGTTGCTGGTGGCAGGATGCGCAGTTCTCGGGTTGGGTTCCCGCTCAGGCCATAGTCTTACAAGCGGTACCGGCAGGCCCGCAGCCGGTCCGGGGGAATCTGGGCTTCTTTCTCCGTCTTCCTTGACTCAAGACAATGCTGACGTGCCGCAGGCGCATTCGTTGTTCGCGGGTCTTCCGATCATATTCGAGCCGAACCAAGGGCAGGCAAATCTCGACCGGGCAGATGCGAGGGCGAAATTTGTGGCGCGGGGATCAGGGTACAGCCTATTTCTAGGCACGCAGGGAGCCATGCTGACCATGATTCAGCGACATCTGCGGACGGGAACATCGGATCATGTCCATGGTTCCACGGCGCAGGTCAATGCCATCGAGATGAAGCTCGCGGGGGCGAACGCGAATGCGGCTGTGGATGGGATTGAGCCTCTACCGGGCAAGAGCAACTATCTGATTGGAAACGACCGGGCAAAATGGCGTACGGGAGTGCCGCAGTTCGCACGCGTGCGGTATGCCAGTGTGTATCCCGGAATCGACCTGGTGTTCTACGGGAATCAGGGAAGTCTGGAATACGATTTCCAGGTGGCGCCGGGCGCTGATCCGGCGAACGCCGAACTTGAATTTAACGGTGCGAAGGCAGTCCAGGTAGAAGACGGCGCGCTGGTCATCAAGAGCGAAGGCGACGACCTTCGTCTGGAGGCGCCGCGGGTTTATCAGGAGATCGACGGGCGCAAGCAGGCTATCCAAGGCAGTTTCGTGATGCGCGGACCGAACCGCGCCGGCTTCGCTATCGGGAGCTATGACCGGTCGCGGGAGCTGATCATCGATCCAATCCTCACGTTTTCGACCTACTTTGGGGGCAGTGGAGACGAGCATTCCACGTCTGTCGCAGTGGACGGAAGTTTCAACATTTACATTGCAGGTTCCACCACTTCTCCGAATCTGCCGGCGGTCGGCACGTTTCAAACGACTTTGAACGGCACGCAGGACGTTTACGTGGCGAAGATGTCTCCGCCGCTCGGATCCATTCCGGCGGCCCTTGTGTATGTGACCTACCTCGGCGGAAACGGAACGGATGCGCCGGTCGGAATCAAGGTGGACGGACGGGGAGATGCGTTCGTCGCTGGCACAACATCATCGTCAAACTTTCCCGTAACCCCGAACGCGTATCAGACGGTTCCCCTGTCAGGGAGCACCGGAACGACACATGTGTTTGTTACGGAGTTGAACAGCGGTCCGTCGCCAGCGCCCGCATCGGTGCTCACGTATTCTACGTATCTTTCGGGTACGGGCACGGATACTGCGAGCGGGATGACGATTGATGCGCAGGGCAACGTGTATGTAACAGGCACAACGACGTCGCAGGATGTTGCCAGTTCGACCGACCAGTTCCCGGCTAGCACGCTGCCGCAGATGCAGGCATTCCAGGCGACACCGAGGTCTTCCATCCAGTTCTTCGTGACCAAGGTGAATACGGTTGCGACGGGGACGGGCAGCATTACCTATTCCACGTATTTCGGGGGCGGCGTATCGAACACCACACCTCCGGTGGCGATAGGAGGCGGCGTCGCAGTCGATACGAGTGGAAACGTGTATTTCAGCGGGACGACGAACTTCAGCTACACGGGTTGCGCAGGCTGCGGCACAACTGACTTTCCGATCCTGAATGCGTACCAGCCGTGCCTGGATCAGCCGCCTACCACGACGGTGGTGAACCCGCCGACATGCACGATTGCGAGTACGACGACAGCTTCCGATGCATTCGTAGCAAAGCTGAACCTGAACCAGAACATATCTCCGGGGCAGCAACTGCTTTGGTCGACGTACCTGGGTGGCACCGGAGATGATTCGAGCACGGGCGTGGGTCTGGACACTGGAGCCGCAAACGTGTATCTCGTCGGAACCACCAACTCATCCGACTTTGTTGCCACGACCACGCTGGCGAGCATCGCTTCGTTTCAGAAGTGCATCAACAACAACCCGCTGACGCCTACGAGCGGGACTGTGACTTGCCCGACGGGTGCGAGTTCGACGACCGATGCATGGGTCGTAAGGGCGAGTAATCCGACGAACAGGGCAGGCACAACAGCAACGAACGTTGCACTGGGATACTTCTCTTACCTCGGTGGCGCGAACAATGAAGCCGGGCAGGCGATCACGGTGGACTCGGCCTCGGGTGCGCTTATTACCGGCTGGACGCAGTCTCCATTCACAGGGGCAGCGGGAAGCTTCCCGCTGTATCCGAACCCCAACTCGATCCAGGGAACACTTAATGGGGCCCAGGACGCATTCATAGCTCGCTTAAATACGGCTGCTTCCAATGGGCAGACGACGACGGCATCGTGGGCGAACTTTTTCGGTGGGACGGGGACGGACACGGGTACGGGTGTGACGCTGGACGTGAATCAGAATACTTATCTTGCGGGAGACACGAATTCGACCGATCTGCAGGTGAATAAGGCCGTGCCGTCCAATGCTACGAACAGCGGGGGCTATGACGCGTTCGTAACGCAACTGGGAGTCGCGGTCAGCCTATCGGTTCAGGGCACGGTTTCACTGGGAGCAAATCAAACCTACATTCCCGCGGGGACTCAAGCCCTGTTTACGTACACGGTCACGAATAATGGTCCAGATCTGGCGAGCGGCATCACGCTGCAAGACAATCTGAGTCCGACGGTGACCGGGGTCCCACTGACATTTGTTTCGGCGAGTACAACTTCAGGTAGCTGTGGTGGAGCGTCCACCGGATCTGTGGTGAGTTGCAGCCTGGCGCAGTTACAGTCCGGCTCCACTGCGACAGTAACGATTGTGGTCACCCCCTCCGGAAGCAGCGGTGGCGGCCAAGCTACTTTCAATGGCGGCACAGTTCAACTGATTGGCCAGGGGAATATTGTCTTCGCGCAGACGTTCGTGCCCGCGACGATGTCGGATTTCACGATGACGGTGGGACCGCCGAATCAGAGCGTTGTGGTCGCAGGAGATGCGGCATTCTACCAAGTAGTGCTGACGCCGACTCCACTTTATCCACCGGCGATTAACCTTTCGTGCTCGGGACAGCCTGCGAATTCGACATGTACCTTCAATCCCGGGAGCGTCAACATGCAGGGAACGAGTGGATCCACGGCAACGATGACCGTGACCACGCAGCCGCGACCTGTCAGAACGACAGCGACGAACTTTCGACAAGTCCTTTATGCAACCGGCTTAATTGTTCCGGGGCTAGTTTTCGTCTGGGGAATGGGCACTGGGGGCCGACGCCGGCGCGTTGCGGGCATGCTGATGCTGGTTGTACTTACATCCATGGTGTTGTTCATCCCAGCGTGCAGTCACAGCAACAGCACGACTCCCGCTAGTGGTACGCCAGCGGGGACATATACGCTTGTGGTCACCGCAAGCTCAGGCACCGATTCAAAGAGCCAAGCGGTTCAGTTCACCGTTCCGTAGCAGCGGGAACGTCGAGTGAGAAGTTCGCTCACGAGCTGAAGCCGCCTCTGGTATTTTCGTGAGCTCTGCGGTGCGAGTAAAGCCGCGCCCTTTCCAATCGAGCCTCAGCAGTCGCGGTTCAAGACCGAGCGTTGCTCCCCGCGCGAGTGGGCTTTCGCGTAGAGCCCGGCGCTAGGCTCCGGCAGAGAGCTTGTGATGACCGCCCTTTATTTCAGCGATGCCATATTGGCGAATCTTGTATAGGAGTGCTTTGTAGCTGATCTGGAGCAGGGCGGCGGCTTGCTTTCGGTTCCAGTTCGTCTGCTCCAGTGCCTGTGTGATGGCAACAGCTTCGGCCTCGTCTTTGGCAGAGCGTCCGAGCGATTTCAGACCGGCAGCTTCAGCGCCCCTCGCCTGCGAGTCCCCGTGCAAGCCTCCAGTGCCGTCGTTGCGTGGCAGCAATTCGCTGACGGCGAGGCTTTCGTCCCCGAGAATCAAATAACGCTTGAGGAAGTTGTTCAGCTCGCGCAGATTGCCCGGCCAGGAATGATTCTGGCAGGCCTGCAGCAGGGCAGGCGAAAGCGGCAGAGGAGGACGCGCGTAACGTTCGGCCATCCGCGTCATCGAGTGTTTGAGAAGAATGGGGATCTCTTCCTTACGGTCGCGGAGGGGCGGCAGGCTAAGGGTAAATGCGTTCAGGCGGTAATACAGATCCTCGCGCAAGCGCTTGGTGGCGAGCGCTTCGGGAATATTGATGTTGGTGGCGGCCAGGATACGAACGTCCACCTTAATGACCGAGCGGCTACCCAGACGCGAAAACTGCTGATCCTGCAAAACGTGAAGGAGCTTGGCCTGAAGGAGCGGCGGCATCTCGCCGATTTCGTCGAGCAGGATCGTGCCCTTATTGCAGAGTTCAAACTTGCCGGGCTTGGCATGCGTCGCCCCGGTGAAAGCTCCGGGTTCGTATCCGAACAGTTCGCTCTCGAGCAGGTCGGCGGGGACTGCCGCGCAGTTCACTTTGAGGAATGTGCGATGCGCGCGCGGAGACAGCTTGTGAATGAGCCGGCCCAGAACTTCCTTACCCGTGCCGCTTTCGCCGAGAAGTAAAACGGGAATATCGACATTCGCCACCAGAGCTGCTTGTGATCGGATCTTGCGCATCGCGGGGCTGGCCGCGATGAAGAAAACATCGTCGGCGAGTTCTTCGACTTCGCCGCTGAAGGTCTGCTTGCCCTGGCCGAGGCTCAGGTCGAGAACAGCATCGAGTTCCGCTTTTTGAAAAGGCTTGGTGAGATAGTCCTGCGCGCCGAGTTTCATGGCCTGCACAACCTTACGCGTATCGTTCACGCAGGAGAGCATGACCACTTTTGCTGCGGGCTGCTTCTGACGGAGCTGTTCGAGGGTTTGCAGGCCGTCGATGCCGGGCATGAGGACGTCGAGTAAGACGAGATCCGGTTGCAGGCCCTTCTCGATTTTCTCCAGAGCCTCCTCGCCAGTGGTGGCGGTCTCGACTTTGTAGTCGTCGACCTCGAGCAGGGTCTTGATGTAACGCAGCATGCCGGGTTCGTCATCCACCAGCAGGATTCTGGTATTGTTCTTCTTCATTTTTTCCCCTTGCTGGCGGCCGCGACAGCCGGCTTGTACGGGATCAAGAACGAAAATTTCGAGCCTGCCCCGGAATCACTTTCAACCCAGATCTTCCCGCCCATGCCTTGCACGAGGCGTCTTGCGATTGCGAGACCAAGTCCGGTGCCTTCCTGCTCCTCACTTCCGGGAAGGCGGAAGAAGTCATCAAAAACTTCCACATGGAATTCGGCCGGAATGCCTGGGCCTGTATCTGAGACGCTGACTTTGACAGAGTTTGGATGCGCAAGGTTCTGGCGGCGTCGCTCAGAACCGGCGGGCAGACTTTCGCTACGGCGTTCCCACATGTAAGGCTCGGCGTGCAGCCAGACAGTCCCGCCCTTAGGAGTGAATTTGAACGCGTTCTCAAGCAGGTTCGAGATGATGCGCTCGAGTTTAGGCGCATCGAAGGGAAAGATCGGCAACTTGTCGTTCGCCAGGAAATAGAGGGCGACGCCTTTTTCCTGAAAGCGATTCGACCAGAGGCGGCATACTCCTGAGAGGCAGTCGTTCAGGTTGGCGACGTCAAACTGCATGCGCAGGCCGCCGGTTTCGAGTGCGCTGTAGGTGAGGAAGTCCTGAATGAACTGCTGCAGGCGCTTGCCGCTGTCTCGCATATCGACCAGGATTTCGCGCTGGCGATCGTTCAATGGGCCGAGTTTCTCGCTGCGCAGCAGGTCGACATATCCGTTGAGAATCGAGAGCGGAGTTTTAAGGTCGTGAGCGGCAGAGCCGAGTGCGTTGGCGGTGCGCTGAAAGCGTTCGCGCAGTTGTTTGTACTCCTGCAGAAGAGTTTCGGGGCTGGGGAGATCACTGGCGTTCTGCAGCGCCGTGCCACCCGATGGCTGCGGTGCTGTGGCGACATCAGAAGAACACGAATTCTTTCGAGTCGTGGCCATACGGAAAAAACCACAGGTTGACACGGGAGGAGGAAAAAACGGCACTCAGCTTGTCAACGGGAGTGCTGACAAGAAAAATCGTAAGGCAGCGCATCTGGCTTGTCAACGAAAAATGCTACGAAATTGCCCAAGTACAGCAAAACCTTGCACTTCGGAGCTGTTGAGGGCGCGACGGCTGGCAAGAACCATGGCGAATGTAAGGCAAAGAAAGCGGCTGAGAATGACCGCTGCTCGAGGGAATTAGGCCTGTTTCGTGGAAAAGATCCTATTCTGCGGTGGCTAATTTGGAGCATCGCGCCGAAAATTTGGCCTTTGATGTGCTTTGAAACCGATCTGAAGGGCGATTGGAGAGCCTTGCATGGACGGGGTACGGTCGAGAAAAGAGAGGCGGAAGTGGACCAGACTCCCGCTAGCGATCCCCGTATTCGTGCGAAGCAGGGAAGGGAAGGGTAAGGAGTTCCTAGAGTTTGCCACGGCTCTGAACGTGAGCGCCGGAGGGATGCTGGTGGCGATCCGGCGCATTCCGCCGCATGTTCCGCATCTCCAACTGGACATTCCTAGTGCGCCGATGGCAACGGCACATATGCCTCATGTCACTCGGACGTTGCGCGCAAAGACGCTGCGCACCACCCCTGCGGAAGGTTATTACCTGGTCGGTCTGAAGTTCTCTCGTCCTCTGCTGTTGGCTGCGAGGCCTGTGCGCCGAAAGAAAGCCATTTCCGCTGTGTGAAAATATTTGCGCAAGTTTTCCCCTCGAAATGTTACTCTTGGGACCGTCCGCGGGTTACCAGCATGTAGCTGTGGGGCTCTTTCGTAAGTTGATAGCTGCCAATACATAGCCTAGATTTCACATAGCCCCTGAGGCCTCAAGCGATTGGCTCTCCGGATGCAGGGTAAGCTCCCTCCCCCCAAGTGGTAGATACCAGACATGACTATGGGCAGTGTCAATACGCTCGTGCAGCCTTTAGGGGAGATGCCTCCGGACACAATCGTCTTTGGGCGCACGGAGGTGATGCAGGCCGTCCGCGAGCGACTCAATAAGCTCGCTGGCGCGAACGTTCCGGTACTGATCCAGGGGGAAAGCGGGACGGGGAAAGATATCATCGCGCGGATGATCCATATAGCGTCGCCGTGGCGCACGGGACCNTGGGTCAAGGTGAATTGCCCCGCGATTCCAGGAACCCTGCTGGAAAGCGAATTGTTCGGTTACGAGAAGGGCGCCTTCACGGGAGCCTATGGCGTGAAGCCAGGCCGAGTGGAGATGGCACATCGAGGCACGCTGTTTCTGGACGAAATTTCTGAGCTGGACATGTCGCTCCAGTCGAAGCTGCTGCAGTTGTTGCAAGACGGCCAGTTCTGCCGGATTGGAGCGCAAGAAGACAAGAAAGTCGAAGTGCGGGTGGTCTGCGCCACAAATCGCAAGCTGGAGCAGGAGATTGAAAACGGAACATTCCGATCCGATCTTTTCTATCGTATCAATGTTGTGAACTTGCATCTGCCGCCACTGCGCGAGCGGGCCAGCGACGTTCCGGAACTCGTCAGTTATTTCCTCGAGTACTACAACCGTAAATACAATTGCCGGGCGAAGGCGCTCTCGGGCGAGATGATGAGCGTACTGCGGAAATATCACTGGCCGGGAAACATTCGCGAACTCGAAAACCTGGTCAAACGGTACGTCATTCTGGGCAACGAGGAAGTGATCTCGGCCGATCTAACGCCGCGGAGCCCGGACTATTTCAACACTGAGATTCCAATCGATGGGCAGATCTCGCTGAAGAAGATTACGCGACAGGCAGTTCGGGAACTTGAACGCAAAGTCATTCTAAAGGTTCTGCAGATTCACCATTGGAACCGCAAACAGGCNGCCAAGGCCCTGAGCATCAGCTATCGCGCGCTGCTGTACAAGATTCGCGATGCCGGCCTGCCTTCGAACCGNATGGTGAAGCAGCAGCAGAATGCGGAGACTCCAAAGCAAGAAGTTGCCGCGGACTGATCTCGCCGCACTCGCAATCCATAGAAATCTACTCGAGCTAGCGCGTGTGTGCGAGCGTGTAGGCGAATCCTGACGCAGCCGAGACGGTCCCTGCGATAAGAACCATTCGCGCGAGCTTGCGACGGCCTTTTCGGTGGAGCAGGTAGCTACTTCCGATCGTCATCGCGTAACTTGCCGAGAAGTAAGCCACGCGCCCCTGGCGGGATTNGCAAAAGTGACGGGCCACAGGCCAATTCTCGCGTCCGCCATCATTGAGGGTTTGATCCGTTTTGTAAGCGTCTAGAGCTTGGAACATAGTCAGCGAACTGAGCAGGGCGATATTCGGCTTATCAACAAATCGCTCGCGTGAGAATGATGGCGAGTCGGGCATCGCTTGCGCGAGCGATGCCTTCGAGAATACGAGAGATGCGACTAGCGCCGCGAGAAGAATCGTAGTGGCGCCCGGTTTCGCATCCATGAAGCGAATATGGCGGAGATGGCGCAGGCATTCTGTGATTCACAGCGTTTGCAAGAAAAATCGCGGCTGTTCGGTTTCGTAATGGGAATCTTGGCTGATACGGCTTTGTTGCGATGATTCCTACTATTCTGAAATAGTAGCGCGGTACCGTCCCCACAGAGTTGGCGCAGGTGGCTGGATTCCTGGGTCTTAGGCGGCCACAGTAAAATTAACCGTTTCCAATGAAGCTATCGGTAGTAATGCCGGTGTACAACGAGCAGTCGACTTTGCGGCAGGTAGTCGAGCGCGTATTCGCTGTCGGCATTGAGGTTGAGTTGCTGTGCGTAGATGACGGGTCGAAGGATCGTTCTCGCCAAATCCTGTCGGATTTGGAGCATCAATTCCCGCAAATGCGCGTGTTGCTGCAGCCGCAGAACATGGGCAAGGGCGCAGCTCTGCGACGCGGCATTCAAGAGGCGACTGGAGATTACGTCATCATCCAGGATGCGGACCTCGAGTACGATCCTAAGGATTATCACCTGTTGCTACGGCCGCTCGAGTCGGGGCAGGCCGACGTTGTGTACGGATCGCGCTTCCTGGGCAGTGGTCCGCATCGCGTTCTGTATTACTGGCACTCTGTTGGCAACTGGTTTCTTACGCTGCTCTCGAACATGCTGACGAATCTGAACATGACTGATATGGAGACGTGCTACAAGGTGTTCCGGCGTGAGGTCATTCAGTCGATTGCGATCGAGGAGGACCGGTTCGGATTCGAGCCTGAGATTACCGTGAAGATTGCGAAGCGCAAGCTGCGCGTGTACGAAGTGGGCATCAGCTATTGGGGACGGACATACGCGGAAGGGAAGAAGATCGGGTGGAAGGATGGCGTGCGTGCGTTGTGGTGCTTGCTGAAGTATTCGGTGAAGGAACGCGCGCGTCCGGAGCGCGTACAACTCTCATCGTAGAGACCTAGGTTGCAACGTCTCTACGGAAGCATTTATTCACTGGAATCGGCTGCCGAGACCGGGAGATGCGATTGAACTGCGGCCAGGAGATCTTCTTTCAAGAATGGACCGCTTGCCAGCAAACCTGTCAGCAATGGATCCTTCCGGTTACATTGGAGTGGAGTGTTCTCGAGTGTGCTGACGAAGCCTCCGGCGCTGGCGACCAGTGCTGCGCCTGCGGCGACGTCCCACTCGTTCTTTGGTGTCAGCGTAAAGGTGACGTCTGCTTTGCCGGCTGCGACTAACCCGAGTTTGTATGCAACTGAACCCATCGGACGTATCTGATATTCGCCACTCTGGAACTGCTGCCATTCGCCGCGTTTGACTTCGCTCCGGCTTGCCAGAATGAGGGATCCTTTCAGCGTTGTGCGCTGGCTTGGCTGCGCAGGTTTGCCGTTGTAGAAGATCCCCCAGTCGATCGCCCCGATGATGGTTTCTTTTGTTGCCGGGTTGCAGATGCCGCCAGCGACCGGGCGTCCATTTTCGACATAGGCGATGGAAACGCAGAATTCCGGGATTCCCTGGACGAATTCGCGCGTGCCATCGAGTGGATCGACGACCCAGACGTGGGTTTTGTCCAGGCGGGCGAGATCGTCCACAGTTTCTTCCGAAAGCCAGCCTTCGCCTTCGCGGAGCAGGTTCTGGCGCAATACGGCGTCGAGCGCACGGTCCGCCTCGGTCACGGGATCATGCCCGATCTTGTATTCGGTTTCGATTGCACCGGGAGTGAAACGTGCGAACACGGCGCGGGCGGCCTCGATTGCGGATTCGATGCGCTTGAGAATGTCAGCGTAGGCAGAGGTCATGGATGTCCTTGAGTTTGGTTCTAGAATGCTGGCCACAACATGCGCGCGCCGGTAATCAGCAGCAGTGCACAGAGCAGACGCCGCAGCCAAATCATCGGCATGCGGGTGGCCAGGTGAGATCCGATCAAGCCGCCTGGGATGGAGCCGATCAGCAGTGTCAGCACGAGCGAAGCATCCACGTTGTGTGCCCTAAAGTGAAGCAGACCGGTTGTACCCGTGAGGATGACGGCGTGAACGATGTCCGTGCCGACGTTCACCTTGGGCGAGAAACTGTAGAACAGCAGGAGCAACATCATGATGATGCTGCCGGAGCCGACCGAAGTCATGCCGACCAGGAAGCCGGCTGTGAGGCCAATCAGCGACATGCCGGCAAAGCCCTTCATGGTTGGCGGACGATGCGCAACCTTGTCTTCGATCCGCTTCTGAAAAAGCAGCAGGAGCGGCACGATGATGAGCAGCGCACCAACGGCCGTCTTGATGAAGTTATTGACACCATCGCCGTAAAGATGGCGGATGTGGATCAGCAACTTCACTCCGCAGATTGATCCGGGAACGCTGCCCAGGGCGAGTGCGAGTACAACCTTTCCCTTGACTGTCCCTTTCTTGAGGTGCAGCAAACTGGCGGGGATTTTTGTAAAGAAATTGAAGAGCGCGTCGGAACCGACAGCGATAATCGCGGGCACACGCAATCCGAAGATCAGCACGGGGAGCAGCAGCACGCCGCCCCCCACGCCGCTCAATCCGATGAGAATGCCGACGACAAACCCTACCAGGATTTTAAGAACCAGCGTTTCCATAGTAGATCCGTTCCAGCTTTAGATCGTTCTAGGGTTTAGGCTGCGGCTCCGCTTACACCGATAAATCCTTCGCGCTCGAGGTGCAGAATAATTTCCTGTGCGGCCTCTTCGGGCGAACGTTCTCCGGTGTTGATCGTGACTTCGGCATCCGCCGGAACTTCATAAGGATCTGAGATTCCGGTGAATTCCTTGAGAATGCCGGCACGGGCTTTGGCGTACAGGCCCTTGCGGTCACGCTGCTCGCACACCTCGACAGAGGTCGCGATGTGAACCAGGATGAATCCGCCGAAAGGCTCGATCATCTGGCGCACGTGCTTGCGTGTGGCATCGTAGGGTGCGATGGGCGCACAGATCGCGATGCCGCCGTTCTTGGTGATCTCCGACGCAACGTATCCAATGCGGCGGATATTGATGTCGCGGTGTTCTTTGGAGAAGCCGAGTTCGGACGAAAGATGCTTGCGAACCAGGTCGCCGTCGAGCAGAGTGACTGGACGCCCGCCGACTTCCAGGAACTTGGTGAGTAGTACGTTGGCGATGGTTGACTTGCCGGAACCAGAGAGTCCGGTGAAGAAGATGGTCACGCCTTGCTGAGCGCGAGGCGGGAAGCTGCGCCGCAATTCGTGAACGACTTCCGGATAGGTGAACCATCCCGGAATGTCACGGCCTTCGTTGAGCCGCTGGCGGAGTTCCGTGCCGGAGATGTTCAGAACGCGATCACCCTTCTTCACTTCGTCGTCAGGGACGTAACGGTCTTCGTCTTCGAGGTACACCATCATGCTGAAGGGCACCATGGTGACTGCAATTTCGGACTCGTATTTCTTGAAGAGTTCCTGCGCCTCGTAGGGACCATAGAAGGGTTTTTTCGTCTCAGGATCGGAGCCCGGGCCGGCATGATCGCGGCCAACGATGAGATGCGTGCAGCCGTGATTCTTGCGGATCAGTGCGTGCCAGATCGCCTCGCGCGGGCCGCCCATGCGCATGGCAAGAGGAAGCAGCGACAGCTTTTGAGTTCCCTGCGGATACTTCGAACTGAGCAACTGGTAGCAGCGGACGCGGGTGTAGTAATCCACATCGCCGGGCTTGGTCATGCCTACGACGGGATGAATCAGGAGGTTCGCTTCCACCTGTTTCGCAGCGCGGAAAGTGAGTTCCACGTGCGCGCGATGCATAGGGTTACGCGTCTGGAAGGCAACGACGCGGCGCCATCCGAGGCGTGCAAACTCCGCGCGAAGTTCCGCGGGCGTGAGACGAAGCGTTCGGAAATCGTAGTGAGAAGGAGCCTGCAGACCCTCAACGCGTCCACCCACGTAGTACGGGTTGGACTTGTTCATCACGTAGTCGGCGCCAGGATGTGCCTTACTGGTGGTCTTGAAAACAGATTTCGCTTCCGCGGCGCGGTCGGGTTGCCAGACTTCTTCGACGTGCAGCACGGCGAGCATGACTCCCTCGGGATCGCGCAGCGCAATCTTGCTGCTGCCCGGGGTCAACTTCTTGGCAAATTCTTCAGTGACATCGAGCGTGATCGGCATTGGCCAGATCAGGCCATTGGCCAGGCGCATGTCTTTACATACGCTCTCGTAGTCGGCTTTGGTCATGAAGCCCGTCAGTGGAGAAAAGCCTCCGGTCATCAACAGTTCGAGATCGCAAATCTGGCGGGCAGTAAGGTCCCACGATGGCCACTCGCGCGAGTGGGCTTTCAGTTCAGCGGCTTTGTCAGCGGGCACCATCAGGTTAACGAGTTCGCCGCCGTGCGGAGCAATCAAGTGACTAGTAGAAGCGGACAAGCGTATGAGCCTCCCAGGTTCTTCAGTTTAGTTTTATTGCATGTAAATATTCGTGTCTCGCTGAGGGAATCAGTGATGACTTCCTGACATGTAAAGGGGGGCCATGCTCACGAGACCTAAAATTGCGGGTTCTATTGACCCAAAAAGTTGATCCCAGTCTACACCACAGAACTATCTGTTCTACCGGCACGCACGTGCCATGCCGATGAAGGTTTTGTCATTGTACTGTAAAACGATAAGGATTAAAGGTTCATGTGAAATTTCCTCAGGCGGCGCGGGCATTTTGGGAACTTGTGTGCAAACAGTTGCGCAGAATGCGGACGAATTCTTCCCCGAAAATTGAGGACTATGCAAGTTCTTGCCGACGTATTGCATTGCCGCAGAGACTTTCTTCTCCGTTGCTCAGCTATAAATACTCAGAAGTTCATTGCGTCGTGATTTCGATGGCGAGAGCGGCCGCGTATCCTGAAGCGACTGTCACATTGCGAATGGTCCAGCGGCGGACCGCGTTCGCATCAGGACGCGTCGCAATTAGCGCCTCGCTGGGGGCCGGTTCAATTGAGACGTCGAATTGATGAAGAGGCATGGAGAGGCCTTCTCCGACAGCTTTGATGTAAGCCTCTTTGCGCGTCCAACAGCGGAAGAAGGCTTCGTGAAGTTCGTCACCAGTGATATCCCGCAAACTGCGACGTTCGTGGTCCGAGAAGAAACGCTCTGCTATTTTCTTGACATCGCGTTGGGGACGAACCATTTCAACATCGACTCCGATCTCGCGGTTCAGGACGAACGCCATGAGAGCGAGGCCTTCGGTATGCGAGACGTTGAAATGCAGGCCGCAATTTTTCAGGAAGGGCTTGCCGTGCTCCGTGTAAGCAAAAGATATTTCTCTTGCGGGTGCGACCAGGTATTTCGATAGAAGCGATCGCAGCGTGCCGCGCGTCAGGATGTAATTGCTGCGCGGACCTTCAACGCGATAGCGCGCCGCTTTCTCGCGCTCTTCAGGGAGAAGCAATTCGTGGCAGGCATGAATTGACTCCTCTGTTGTGCGCAGAGATCTTTGCCAAAGGTGAACAACGTCAGACATCAGCGCTTCGGGAACGGAGTCGAGGTCAGCGTCTCGCAATTCGCAAAGCCGCAACTGTGAGCTTGGCATGATGGCAGAAGGCCTGTGCAAACGATCCACGAATGCTAAAGACACGCAGCTAGAGATGCCCACATTACTGACATCCCTCGGGGCTGAGCCCCGTCCTCACTTTAAGTACGTGCGGCGCGAGTGCACTCACGCCTTTCAGCAGAGCGCTTCTTCATCAACCTGAGCAGCTAAGAGCTGCCCTTCTTCAACTGCTGCTTCCATCCCAGGACGCGAGCTTTGGCGCCCTCAGCTTCAGCCTCCGGGATCATGCCCTTTTTCTGGTAAAGAACAGAAAGGCTGGTATGCGCCAGGACGTCATCGGGATCGACTTCTGCTATCTGCTTCGCAACTGAGATCGCTTCGTCGTAGCGCTCGAGGTCCTGCAGCGCGCGTGCGAGTCCGTGCATGGCTTCGGTGAACTGCGGGTCAGCGATCAGCGATTCGCGATACGCGGCCACCGCTTCTTCCAGCTTGCCATCTGCCATCAGGTCGAGAGCGGCGTAGTAATGGTCTTCCGCCTTCTGGCGGGCGTTGTCGTCAGGCATGGAAAAGGTCCCAGGCGGAATTCGGATTCTAGCATGGGACCGGGCTCGAACTTCTCCTTTGAACGCTGGATATATGCCAGCTTGTTTTCGTTCGTGTATCTTCGCGGGCTTTCTGGTTATGATGTCGGCATGCGCTACAAGATCCGGTTTCTGTGGAATGCCACGAAGGGACACCGGCTGACACCCTGGCGAAGTCCTTATCTGCTTTGGCGCATTGAAACCTACACTGGCGTAAAGATGAAGCAGATTGGGTTCTTGGAGTTTTGGGAATTCTTGTGGCGCGAGCGGCGGGAGTTGTGGCGCTTTCTCAAATGGACTGGAGAGATGGAACGCTACGTCCATCCGCGGCCTAAGAGTTCGTAAGAACATCAACACAGAGGACGCAGGGTCTCACAGAGGAGTCACTTGTGAAATTCGGCGTCCGTTGTGTTGAAGGGCTTAAGCACCCTTGCCAGCGGCTGCGGCTTCGCCGAGGAAAATGCTAACTTCAGCGCCTTTACCGGCCCCGGTGAGTTGTGCGGCGGCAGAGCGGTTCGCGACGATTTCGAGATATCCCATGCTGCCCAGGATCCCGAAAACCTCTCCTGGCGCACCTTCCGCGTAGTTCGTCCGAATGTCGGTGATCTCTTTACTTCCCACAACAATTTTGAACGGGCCTGGGTTCGCGCCGAACAGACCAGGGGCATCCTGCGCAGTCAAATTCGTGATCAGGTTGCCAAAGCGATCGACCTTCAGCACCACGGCGCGCAGGCGATTGTCGCCGGCCGGCTTTGGCCTGGGCGCGGCAAACTTGACGTAGTCTTCAATCTCGTCCCCGAACTTGTGTGAGTCGACCATCTTGGCCAGATACGCCGCGACTGGGGCGAACACATCGCGTCCGTGGAAGGTGTTGCTTACCGGCTGACGGAAGTAGTGGTCCGAAGTGACATGGCGTACATGAATGCGTTCCTCTTTCGCATAGACCATCGAGAGCACGCCATTGTCGGGAGCGACGAAATGATAGCCGTCGCTGGATGCGATGATGGGACGCCGTGTCGTACCCACGCCGGGATCGACGACGACCATGTGTACCGTTCCCGTCGGGAAATAGGAGTAGGTCTGTGAGATCGCTATCGCGCCATCGAGCACGTCGAAGGCCTGAATGGCATGCGTGATATCGACGATGGCAGCCTCAGGCACTATGTCAAGGATGACGCCCTTCACGGCGCCGACAAAATGATCGTTGGTCCCGAAATCAGTGGTCAGAGTAATGATTGGACGATGCGGCAATTTCCCCTCGCTGGAAGACAAAAAGGTGCGTAAGCCGAAGTTAATTGTCAGGGAAGCGGGGCGTCAAGGTACTGGGGTAATCGGCTGCAGAAGATAATCTCGCCGGGTTCCGGAAGCGTAGGGGTAACTTGTTGATCTCCGGGGAATAGCCCAACATAGGAAAGAACAAATTCCTGATGCAATGCCCATTCCTGCGATGACCCAGTCTGACGAGACGATGACCAAGGGCCGGACCTCTCTGTCCGAGATTCTTCGATCACCTGCCATCATTGCAGCTTTGCTGTTCGCGGCAACGCTTATTGTTTACATCAACACCTTGAATAGCGGGTTCGTCAACTATGACGATCCCGCGTACGTTACGGCGAATCCGCACGTGTTGCAGGGGCTCTCGTGGAGCAACATCAAGTGGGCTCTCACCGCTACCAGCGAAGCCAACTGGCACCCGCTGACGTGGATTTCGCACATGCTGGATGTGGAACTGTTCGGGATGAATCCACGTTGGCACCACCTCGACAACATCGTTCTCCACGGCCTGAACGTCGTGCTGCTGTTCCTGCTTCTCAGGAAGGCGACCGGCTCGTCAGCGGCGAGCGCGTTTCTGGCCGCGCTGTTTGCAGTCCATCCGCTGAACGTGGAGTCCGTCGCATGGATTTCGGAACGTAAAACCCTGCTATCCATGCTGTTTCTTTTGCTGGCGTTTCTTGCGTACAGTTGGTACGCAAGGAATCGGAGTTGGGTGCGCTACACGGTTGTTGCGCTCTGTTTTGCCCTGGGACTTGCCGCCAAACCCATGGTGGTGACCCTGCCCGTCCTGCTTTTGTTTTGGGATTGCTGGCCGATGCGTCGGCTGGGCACGCAAGATTCCGGGGAGGGCCGCTCGTTTATCTGGCTCGTGCTCGAGAAGAGTCCGCTATTTGTTCTGTCGGCTGCGAGTGCGTGGATCACTTTGGACGCGCAGCGCAGGGGTGGTGCTCTGGGCTCGACTGGATTACTGCCGGCAGGTCAGCGCATTGGAAATGCAATCTTTTCTTATGTTGCGTACGTTGGAAAAGGCGTTTGGCCGTCGCGTCTGGCGGTGTTCTATCCGCATCCTGAGGGATCGCTGGCAATCTGGAAGGTTCTTTCGGCCGGAGCAATCCTTCTGATCATCACTGGCTTGGTGTGGTTCTATCGGAAAGACCGCCCCTGGCTGCTTACGGGATGGCTGTGGTACCTGGTTGCGATGTTCCCAATGATCGGGATCGTCCAGGTCGGACGGCAAGCGATGGCGGATCGTTATGCGTATCTGCCATTCGTTGGACTTTTTCTGGTTGCGAGTTGGGGCGGCTCTGAGATCCTCGCTCGGGCGAGGCTGGAGACCAGTACGAGCGCCATCATTGCGGGCGCAGTGTTGGTCGCATACGCGTCAGTGGCGTTCCTGCAAACCTCGTATTGGCACAACAGCTACACCTTGTTCTCGCATGCGGTGGCGGTGACGAGCCGCAACGGTGTGGCCGAGGGCAATCTGGGCGCGGCTCTGATGCAGACGGGACGACCCGATCTCGCGCTGCCGCACTTTGAGGCAGCGGAAGAATTCATGCCGCAACTCTCTACTCCGCACTACAACCTGGGAGTTCTGCGGCAGCAACAGGGCCAGCGCGAAGCCGCGGAGCAGGAATATCAACTGGCGCTGAAATACAGCATGGATCCGACCGAGATCGTGCAGGCGCACAACAATCTGGGATTTCTTCTGTTGAACCTCGGCCGGCTCCCTGAGGCAGAAAAGGAGTTCACGGCTGTATTGCAGATTGATCCCAATAAACAGAACAGCCTCATTGGCCGAGGCATGGCCGAATTTGACCAAGGGAAGTTGGATGTTGCGGTCATCGACTTGGTTCGTGCGACTCAGATCGCGCCTCTGGCGGCTGCGCAGTTCTGGCTAGGACGCGCTCTGGAAGCGAAGGGGCAGATTGAGCAGGCGGAAGGGGCATACCGCGCAGCCCTGCAATTGTCGCCCGGAATGAGCGAGGCTCAGAAGAGGCTGGATTCACTCGAAACGACGATCAAGAAATAGGCTACAAATGCGGTACCTGAGCGGTAACTGACGTAACTCGTTTATCCACGTTTCTCTGTTACACTATCAATGACGCTATTTCCACGGTTTGCTTGCCGCGCGGTGGTCACGTTCTGTAGACCAGATTCATCTCCGCCTATCCTGCCCGCCGTATACTTTGCGTGAAATCAATAATTGAATGTGAGCGGCGCTGCGGCTCCTGACGTGTGTCAGTGTATGCGTGACAAAGGCCCCCTCCAGAAAGAACAGAAATTCGAATGACTACATTTTCAGAACTGCCATTATCTTCTGCACTTCAGCAGAAGTTGAAGGCAGCTCAATTCACAAATCTCACCCCGATCCAGGAACGTGCCATCCCGCCGGCTCTCGAAGGCCGCGACGTAATTGGCACCGCCCAGACGGGCACGGGCAAGACCTTGGCGTTTCTGATCCCGCTAATCGAGACTCTCAACCGCGAACCTTCGCGCCACACGGTGGCCCTGGTGCTACTGCCAACTCGTGAACTCGCGATGCAGGTGCATGAGCAGTACGAACAGCTGCGCGCGAAGAACATGCCGAAGGCTGCGCTCGTCATTGGAGGCGTATCCGAGAAAGCGCAGATTCAGAGCCTGCGTGCCGGCGCCGAACTGGTGATCGCCACGCCGGGACGTTTGCAGGACCTCATGGATCGCAAGTTTGCTGACGTACGACATGTCGGGATCCTCGTGCTCGATGAAGCGGACCGCATGCTCGATATGGGCTTCTTGCCCGCAATTCGGCGGATCTTGTCCGTGTTGCCAACAAAGCGGCAGACGCTCTGTTACTCGGCCACGATGGAACAATCCGTCGCCGGCCTCGTCAACGAATACATGCGGGAGCCGGTGCGGGTCGCTTTAGGTTCTGTGCTCAAGCCCGCCGAAAGCGTTGAACTGAAGGCATACGAAGTGCGTCCAGGAGAGAAGGTCGACACTCTGCGACAACTCCTGTATGCGGAAAAAGGACAGACGCTAATCTTCACCCGTACAAAGCGCGGAGCGGAGCGGCTCGCGAAGGAACTCGTGCGGGACGGTTTTAGCGCCAGCATGATTCATGGCGATCGCTCGCAGGCCCAGCGCAACAAGGCTCTAAACGGATTTCAGGAAGGGCAGTTTCAAGTGCTGGTCGCGACAGATGTCGCGTCGCGTGGGCTTCATGTGGACGACGTTGCGCACGTCATCAATTACGATCTGCCGAAGATGGCCGAAGACTTCATTCATCGCGTCGGCCGAACAGGCCGAGCGGGATTGCAAGGTCGCGCGTCGAGCCTGGTGGCAGGCGCAGAGGTCGTTGAACTGCGGCATATCGAGCGCACTCTGAAGTTGAAGATCGACCGGGTGCAGATTGACAGCGCAGCGTCAGCCCAGCCGAGGCGCATCGTGCAAAACACGCTGGCTTCCAGGACTTTGACGGCTCTGCCGGGAGAAGTATTCGTCTAGGATGCAACTGATCGCCGGGGCTTCGGCTCCGGCGAATCTATTCGCACTAACCAACGAGCAGGCCTGCGCGGCTGAGGCAGGCGGAATGGAGCTTATCTGATCCACAACGAGCTGAGCGGTTCTTACGCGATTATCCGTCACAACGTGCGCACCTTCCGGTCTGCCGGTGTGATTTCGGTCCTCAAGGGCAAGGTGAACGCCGAGTCGGAGATGAAGACTCTGCAAACCTTCCAGCTCTCTCAAGACTGGCTGGAGGGATGGCGTTACTTTGTGGAGCGAAGTTGCCAGAAAGCTGGCACTGATGCCGCCGAGGCCACACAAGCGCGTCAGGTAGAACTGGAATCGCGAGAGTCTCAAGCCCAGCTGGACGCCGATGCCATAGCGGCGGCCTCGCGACTCAGCCGCAGATAAGACCAGGCTTCCCGCGTGGATTCAGAGAGTGAAGTCCGCGATCAGAGGAAGATGATCCGAGGCGAGCAGCGCCGCCCGGCTGCGATCGACCTTGAGGTGAGTGAGAGACAACGTCGCCTCGAAATAGAAGTGATCCAGATGCATCAGCGGTAGAACTCCAGGATAGGTGCGTCCATAGCGAAGCAACTTCCGTGGTTCGGCCGCTTCAAAAGACGAACCCATCAGTCGCGAGGCAAGTCCCCGCGTCCACTCGTTAAAGTCTCCGACGACAATCTTCGGGCCTGCAGAAACCTGCTGCAGAAGCTTCGGGCTAACCAGGATCCGCGCCTGGTGGCGGCGCTCGATGAAGCTGGTGCCGAGGTGGACATTAAAGACGTGCAGTAAGACACCAGAAAGATTGAAATCCGTACGGAGGCAACCGCGGCGCTCGCGATGCTTCCACGTAAGATCGTAATTCGTTGAGAAGCTGGATTCTGTGCGGCTGAGAGTCATGTTGCCGTAAGCGCCACCGTAGAGTTGGCGATTCTCGCCAAACACCCAATGGTAGCCTGCGAGTTCCGCGGCCAAGGTCTGCGCCTGATCCAATTCAGGCCTGCCGCCGCGTACATCGAGAACTTCCTGCAGGGCCACAATGTCGGCATCAAGTTGGCGGATGATCTTCGCAATGCGCGACGGGTCTGTTCGCCGGTCGAGTCCCTTGCACTTGTGAATGTTGTAGGTAGCAACTCGCAGGCGCTGCATCGGTTCACTGCTGGCGCTCAAAGACCCAGCCGAACAATTCGGGGGCACGCTCGAGGATGCTGCGGTGGCGCCACTCCTCATAGGTAATCTCACGACTGTTGGCGAGATCGCGCGCGAAATCCTCCGCCAGTCGATGAACAAAGCCTTCGTCGCGGGCTGCGAGATTGACCTCGTCGTTCAAGCCGAAAGACCGGTAGTCGCAATTTGTCGATCCGACAACGCCCCATAAACCGTCGATCAATAGCACCTTCGCGTGAATCATCGCCGGTTGGTATTCGAAAATCCTGGCTCCGCCCTTGAAAAGTTGCCCGTACTTTCGGCGGCTGGAAGTTCTCGTCAGCCAGATATCGCCTTTTCGCCCGGGAACAATGATCTTGATTTCGACCCCACGCTCGCGGGCGGCCCGTTGCAGTTCCTCAGTGAGGCTTTTGTCCGGCAGGAAGTACGGAGTGTTGATATGAATTGTCTTTTTTGCCGAGGCAATCAGGAGTTGGAAGAGAATGCGGGCGCGTGTTGAACCTCCCGATGTTGGACTGCTGCTCACTACCATGACCGCACCTTGACGAGGCGCTTGCTCCCTGGTCGCCGGAAAATATGGCTCACCAATCAGGATCTCGCCACAAGCCTCAAGCCAGTTCTCCGCGAAGGTAGCCTGCAGATTGGAGACTGCGGGCCCGACCACGCGAACCATGGTGTCCCGCCACCGCGGCTTACCCTTGCTGCCCGTGTACCACTGGTCTGCGATCCCGGCGCCGCCAATGAATGCGATCGTACCGTCCACTATCAGCAATTCGCGGTGAGTTCGATTGTTATAGTGGGGAAGCCGGTTCCAGCGAGCCGGGTTATACCATGCGAGCCTTCCGCCAGCGGCAATGAAGTCGCGGAAGTAATCTTTGGTGACTCGAAGACTTCCCAAAGCGTCCAAGACCACATTCACCTGCACGCCTGCGCGTACTCGCTCGGTCATGGCGTCGACGTAGCGCTTTGCAATCTCACCTTTGTGGAAGATGTACGCTTCCAGGCATACGGACCGCTCGGCCGCGGTAATTGCGGCAAGTTCGGCTTCGTAAAATGCGGGACCGTTTGTCAGAACTGTCAGATCAGTCGAGAAATTGAGCTTCGAATCGGTTAGCGCTTCCAGCGCTGCAGCGAACTCCGACGAGGCGACGGCTTCGGAGGTCGGGGCAGAGATTTTGTATCGTAAATCTGGGCCGAAGAGCGCGATCAGAATGACCAGAGCGGCGGCACAGAGGGCGATCACGCCCAGTACCGCCCACGTAGTCGATAGAGTGACCTGAGCAACGATGATCAGCATTGCCATCTGGTAAATCGGACGTTAGATGCCATTTCATGCCTCTACGGCCAACTTGGATCGGAGTGGAATTGAGGTTTGTGCACTAGGGGGAAGTCAAAGTCCCCCAACCCCTTTCGTAAGACACCTTGAAAGAAGAGTGGGGAGCACCCGCACGTTTGTGGGACACCCGCACCTTTTACGAGTCGACCATATCGACAACCAATAGAGTCCGGCAGCAATCTTAAACCTGGAGACTTACAGACATGAGTACAACCAGATTCTTGCTTGGAATTGGCGTTGGAGTGGGGCTTGGGTTGCTCTTCGCTCCGGCGTCGGGCGAGGAAACTCGACAGACATTGGCAGATCAGGCGCGGAATATTGCCGAGATTTCTCAACGGAAGGTCAAACAGACCGTGGAACAGGCTGCCGAAGCCGCGAAAGCGAAAGCCGGCGATCTTGGTAGAAGGGTTGGCCGCGAGCCGGCGGAAGCTGCGGTGGACAGCGTCAGAGAAGACGTTCTGGGGAAGAATAAGACCGCGTAGCTCAGTGACGGCTTCTCAGCGGCTGCTGAGCCGAGTTACTCATACCGCAGAGCTTCGATGGGATTGAGGCGTGAGGCTTTCAGTGCGGGGAAAAATCCCGACACCACTCCGACCATCGACAAGATGGCGAACGAAATGATCATGACCGCCATGGAGGCGTGCAGAAAAATCGCGCCTTCGTGGTCGGTGGTTTTGTAGAACTCGTCGTAGAGCGGCATCGGCGGAATGACCCAGGTGAGAAATTGGGCGACAAGCATTCCGAGCAGGCCCCCCACAAAGGTCAAGACCAGCGCTTCCAACAGGAACTGCACTAGGATGTGGCGAGGGCGGGCTCCAATTGCCTTGCGCAGGCCGATCTCGCGTGTGCGCTCGGTAACCGACACCAACATGATATTCATCACGCCGATGCCACCGACCGCCAGTGTGCAGACGCCGATCAATCCCAGCACGGCTTGGAGTCCGTAGGAGAAGGCGTTGATCATGCTGCGGTCTTCGATGGTGTCCCACTCGGGCGTCGCTTTCTCATCCTTGGGATCGAAGTGATGACGGCGGCTGATGACTTCGCGGACGGCCATCAACGCCTTCTTGTTCAGCTCGGGAGCCGTCGGCTGGATGATGATTTCGTCGGGATCGCGAATGTTCTTGAGATCGCGCATCAAGGCAAACGGGATAAAGGCGTTTTCGTTGTCAGGGCCCTGATACATGGAGTCCTGGATCTTGTTGCGCATGGTGCCGACCACTTCGAAATCGAGGCCGCCGATTTGGATGTGCTGTCCGGCGCCGGGTGCACCCTGAAAGACCTTCTTCGCCGCACTGTAGCCGAGAATGACTACGCGCCGATGGTCCAGGTAATCGCCCTCATTGAAGTAACGCCCGTTTTCGATGTCCAGCTTGCGCATCTGTCCGTAGGGCAAGTCGACGCCGCGGACCATGATTGAAACCACGCGCGTGCCGATCTTAAATCCCAGGTCGCGGTCGATTTCGCCGCTGACAGCCCGCACGAGAGGAACTTCATCGCGAATGGCTTCGACGTCTTCGAGTTCGTAGGTGACCTTCTTGCCAGCTCGCTGCCCGCCCGCCTGCATGCTGGTCTGCCCGGGCCAGAGAACGATGACGTTGTTGCCCATATTCAGAAAGGCGCTTAGAACGCATCCACCAAGCCCTTGGCCGTAAGCCAACAACAACACGACCGAAACCAGTCCCCAGCCGATGCCCAACATCGTGAGGGCCGAGCGCGTCCGGTCGCGCATGAGCGCTTGCCAGCCTTGCGTGATGAGTTCTTTCAAGAACATGTCGCTCTCAGGACTTCAACTTCACAGCCGCGGATTCACCAGGAGAAGCGGATTCAGGCGATGTGAATGTCTCCCGACCCGGTACGCACTCTGAGCACAGGACCGCCGCCATGAACCTTGCCACGAATTGACTTGTGCGAATCACCAACGCGTCCCTGCACAGTCATTTCAATCGGCATACCGACGTCGATGCTGCCGGAACTGGTTGAGATATCCGCGTCAAAAGCGGCGTTGCTGGGCAACCTCAGGTGCACGTTTCCGGAGCCGGTATGCACTTCCCAGTCTTTGCTCTGCGTACCCTCCGCAGTCACATCGCCGCTGCCCGTTTCGCCGCGAAATCCGCCATGAACGCCGCGAGCCGTGATATTGCCGGAACCGGTGTGTAGGTCAACATCGCCTGAGCCCGCTTCTTCTATCTCGACGTCTCCACTGCCCGTACCGCCGCGCACTGTGCCTGAGACCTCACGCGCGCGAATGTTACCCGACCCGGTTTGCAGATGAATATCGCCATTGAGCCGGGCAATCTTCACGTCTCCCGACCCGGTCTGCGCGTCCAGATTGCCGCGCGTGCCTTCGATGATCAAATCGCCGGAGCCGCTATGAGAACGGATGGATGCGTCCACCGGGACGGAGATTTCGTAGTCAATGGCAATGTTGCGGTAATTCACGTAATCAACGTGAATGCTGTTGCCACTTTGATGAATCGGTGGATTCTGTTCGATGGCATGCACGTCGTCTTCACGCCGTCCGCCGAGCCAGCGGTCGCCTACGAAGATCTTTCCGCGAATAAAAACTGAACCGGACGAGCCAGCCCGGATAGTCACGTCTCCCGAGTGAGTGAGGACTTCAAGATCGACAGCGCCGTTGACCTGGAGCGTTCTTTCGAAGGAGCCCTGCGGCGTGGAAGCGAAGGCTGCGGCGGATGCGAACAGAGCGACCAGGGCGGTGGCTGAAACGGCAAGCGCGATACGCCTGGACACAATGGTAAAGGAGAGGACTTGATTGCATTTATTCATAGCGCAGTGACTCCACAGGTGTCATGTCCGCGGCGCGCTGGGCAGGATACATGCCTGCGGTCACGGTGATCAGAGAAAGCGTGAGAATGGACAGAACGATGGAGATCGGAGAGATGATCGGATGAGGAACGAAGTCGGGCAACGGGAGCAGTTGCAGGCCGATGCAGATTCCCATTCCGAGGGTGAATCCAAGGATTCCGCTGACGATCGTCAGCATCGCGGATTCGGCGAAGAACTGCCGCAGGATGTCGCGCTTCGTCGCGCCCATGGCTTTGCGAGTGCCGATTTCGCGAGTGCGCTCGGTGACTGAGACCAGCATGATGTTCATCACGCCGATTCCGCCCAGGCAGAGCGTCACGATGGCTACGCAGCCGAAAAACAAGGTCACGACCCCGAAGATTTTCGCCAGCTGCCGGGCGCCATCCATGGTGTCCCAGATGAAGAGGGCATCCTTGTCTTGAGCATCAAAATGGCGTACACGCCCGAGAGTGCGACGGACCTGCAGTACCGCGGCCTCATGCTCTTCGGGAGTCGCTACCTCAAAGACGATGTCATCGAGGTAACCACGGGTAACTCCAGCACCGGGCTTTTCAGGGGGAGGGAAATCGCGGGAGACGGCTGAGTACGGCGCAAACAAATAATCATTGTCTGGCCCACTGTAATTCGAGTTCTGCTTCTTTTCTTGAAGCACTCCTACGACCGAGTAAGGAATGCTTTTCACGAGGACCGTTGCGCCGATAGCAGGCTGTCCGGGGAAGAGTTGGCGGTAGGCCTTCGATCCCAGCACCAGGACGCGCCGGCCTTCGTGCTCGTCATCGTCGGTGATCAATCGACCTTCGGAAACTTTCAGAGAGCGAAAGTCCTGGTAAGAGGGCCACATGCCGACGAGGCCGCGGCTCGCCAAGTTGTATTGACTGACTTCCGGCACGGTGCGGCGCAGCTCGGGGCTCACGTTCTTGACCAGGTAACACTCGTCGCGAATGAGTTCGGCGTCGTCCACGTTCAAGTGAATCTCGCGTCCGGCTGCGCGTCCTCCCACCTGTGAACTCGTGCGGCCACCCCATACGATGACCAGGTCCTTGCCCAAAGTCTCCATATGCTTCTTCTGGTCAACGACAAAGCCGCGTCCGAGTCCCACGAGGATGATCACCGACGCGATGCCCCAGATCAGGCCGAACATCGTGAGGAAGGTCCTCATCTTGTGAGCCCGGAAAGTGGCGACCGCTTGTCGCAGGATTTCGGAGAGAGTCATGGTGTCCGCCGGAACAACAAAGGGTCTTAGGCGCCAGGTCTCAGGTTTTAACCTAATACCTACGACCAAAGACCCCGATGCAAAACACCTACTGGAGTACGACTTCCTGGCCTTCCTTGAGGCCGCTCAGCACTTCGGTCTTAGCTCCGTTCGAAATCCCGATGTTGACGGCGATTTTGTCCTTGCCCTCCTTTGCCTTCGGACTGGGGATCTCCACCGAAGCTTTCTTGTCCTTGTCGTACAGGATTGCGCCTTCGGGGATTTGGAGGACGTTCTTGTGTTCTTCCAGAATGATCTCGGCGTTGGCGGTCATTTCAGCCTTCAGTTCGCCGCCGGGGTTCTGGATCGAAGCCCGGACTTCGAATGTCGTAACGTTGTCCTTCTCGACACCCATCGGGGAAATCTTCGTTACTTTGCCATCGAAGGTCTTGTCCTTGAACGACTCAACCTTGATGCGGGCGCGCTGGCCGAGATAAACCTTGCCGATATCGCTCTCGTCCACCTTGCCTTTGACGTAGACTTCGCTGGTATCGCCCAGAGTCATGACGAGGGTGGCAGACGATCCCAAGACGAGGATGGAGCTGACCGCGTCACCCATCTGCACATCGCGGGAGAGCACGATGCCATCGATCGGCGAAACGATGTCGGTATAGCTCAACTGCTCTTCGAGTTGCTTGAGGTTCGCCTGATCCTGGGCAACATTGGCTTGTGACTGGGCGATCTTTGCCTTCAGAACAGCGACCTGCGCCTTGGACACATTTTGCTTGTTGAGCGCCAGTTCGTAATTCTTTTGCGCATCTTCAAGTTGCGACGTGGAGACGACGCCATCTTTCGCCATATTCACGGCGCGATCGTAAGCGCGTTTCAATAGAGGGACGTCCGGGCCTTCCGCGTCCACCTTGGCACGCTCATAGTCGGCTTGGGCACTTTTCAGGCTTGCCTCAGCTGCTTCAAGGCCAGCTTTCGACTGCTCGACCTGGGCCTCAATCTCGACTTTGTCGAGTTGCGCAAGCAGTTGTCCCTTCTTGACGCGATCGCCGTAGTCCACCATCAGCTTCTTGACGATGCCGCTGGCCTTCGACTTCACCTCAACCTTGGTGATGGGTGTGACCTTGCCGGTCGCAACCACGCTTTTTGCGAGGTCTCCCTTTTCCACTTTGGCGAGCTTAGAAGGATCGATCTTGGTGCCGCCGCTCTTCGCCACGATCACTCCAACTGCGATGAGCAGAACAATTACTGCCACGACGCTGCCCCAGATGATGAGTCTGCGGCGCTTCTTTTTGCCATTATTGCCGTTACCGTTCACAAATCCTCCTGTACGTGTCGCCAATTGGAGTTTGGGAGCCATCGTGCCGCTCTGTTTCTTAGTACGCGGCGGAAGGTGCGTTTGTTCCGGACTTCTTTTATGAAGCTTTGGAGCCTGAATTTACTGCGAGGCGAGGCTTCTAAACCTTCGTCCGCCTGCCAGTTAGACCAGCATGCCCTGAAAAGGATAGCGGAGAGCGGGAATCAAAATTGTGCGCCTGCGCACTGCCATGCGTTTATTGTAAACGAGTGGCCCGAGCGGGAAGGTGCGAGTCTAGCCCCTTTGGAATGCTAGAATTAGCTCTTCCATGATCGCCTTTGTGCTGCTCCGGGTCTTCCTGATCCTGCTTTTAGTGGCAGCTAACGCCTTCTTCGCGGCAGCTGAGTTTGCGCTGGTGAGCGTGCGCGACACGCGCATCCAGCAGCTCATTGAGGCCGGGAGAATCGGCGCGCGTGCCGTGCAGCGCCTTCACAATCATCTGGACGAAGTTGTGAACGGCGTACAGTTGGGGATCACCATGGTCAGCCTGACCCTCGGATGGATCGGCGAGCCGATGGTGGCCGGGCTGGTCGGGAACGTGCATTTCCTTCAGCGCTTACCACATCTGGAAATTTATGCGCACGGCATCGCGATCGCCATCGCATTCACACTTATCACCTATATGCACGTGATTTTGGGTGAGCTCGTGCCCAAAACTTTGGCTTTGCAACGAGCCGAACAGATCGCGCTGGCCGTGGCGGCTCCGATGGAAGCTTTTCTGACCATCGGGCGGCCTCTACTCTTTTTCATGCGCCGGTCGGGAGGGCTTGTACTGCGAATGTTTGGAGCGCAGCAAACTCGGCGCGGAGGAGCGGTTCATTCCCCCGACGAACTGAAGCTCATCGTGACGGCCAGCCGGCAATTTGGACAAATTCCTGAGTTTCAGGAGGAAATGATCCACAGCGCCATCGAACTCGACAGCATCACGGTGCGCGAGGTGATGGTGGCGAGGCCTGATATCTTTTCGCTGCCGTCAGATCTGCAGCTCGATGAGGCATTGGTCCGGGTGATTGAGCGGCAGCACTCGCGCGTCCCCGTGTACGATCCGCAGCGCGGGCCGGAGCACATTGTTGGCGTTCTTTACTACAAAGACCTGATGCGCTGGATGCGCCTGCGGCTGAGCAATCTCGGGCAATCGACTGCGACACGGATTTCGCGGATGCAGATCGGGCAGATCATGCACGATGTAGTCGTCGTTCCGGAAACCAAGGTGCTGGCGGAGTTGCTGGCGGAATTCAAGGAGCGGCGACGGCATCTGGCTGTAGTGGTTGACGAGTTCGGCTCCACCGCGGGTGTCATCACCGTAGAAGATATTCTGGAGCAACTCGTGGGAAATATCGAAGATGAGTTCGACGTTTCGCCGAGTGAGCCTGCGCTGGAAGACGAGTCGGCGCTGGTTTTGGAAGGCTCGGTGAATATCAGGGATCTGGAGACGGAATACGGCGTGATCCTACCGCGCGACGCGGGATTCGAGACGCTGGCGGGATTTATCCTGGCGCGACTGCAGCGCATGCCGGGTCTTCGCGACTCCTTCGAATACGAAGGCAGGCGCTATATCGTCGAGGAGATGGAAGGGCATCGCATCGCAAAGGTAAGAATTGAAAAGGCTGCTAAGTCCGAGGGGGAAGCGGAAGCGGCGAGACAGGGTGCCGACTGAAGGCCTCGGTGCGGGGATAGTAGCGATCATTCGAGTCGGGTCGCAGTCACACTCGCTACGCCCGCGATGACCGAGGCACACTAAAACAGAGAACCGCAACTGAAGACCCTCTTCCAACGCGTGCTCTACACCCTGCCGGTGATCTGGCTTGTGGTCAGTATCGTCTTCCTGCTGATCCATCTCATTCCGGGGGATCCCATTCAGCAGATGTTGGGGGAAGGCGCCCCGGCGGCGGACATTGCGGCTGCACGTCACGCCTATGGACTTGACGCTCCGCTGGGTGAGCAATACATCCGGTATTGGAAAGGCGTGCTGCATGGAGATCTGGGCCGGTCGATTCGATACAACCAGTCCGTCTCGAAGTTGATTGTGCAGCGATACCCGTTCACGGCGGAGCTGACATTCGCATCTCTTTTTATCGCCATCATTCTCTCGTTTCCTGCAGGTGTGTATTCGGCTCAGCACCCGAATCGCTGGAAGGATCGCGCAATTTCCGTGGTGAGTCTGTTCGGACTATCGTTTCCGAACGTGGCTATTGGTCCGATTCTCATTGTGATCTTCGCGATAAAGCTGGGCTGGTTGCCGGTGTCGGGGGCGGGAGGAATCGCGTATGTGGTCTTGCCCGCAGTCACAATGGGTAGTGCGTTGGCAGCGATCCTGACCCGCATGCTTCGGACATCGATGCTCGAAGAACTAAACCAGGACTACATTCGGACGGCTCGTGCCAAAGGTCTTTCCGAGCGGACGGTGGTATATCGGCACGCGCTGCGCAATGCCATGATTCCGGTGCTAACGGTCCTTGGGCTGCAATTCGGCGCGCTGCTCGCGGGTGCGATTGTCACCGAGAAGATCTTTTCGTGGCCGGGCATCGGCCGCCTCACTATCGATGCAATTTCCGGGCGTGACTACTACGTTGTGCAGGGCTGCATTCTGGCAATCGGGCTCACTTACGTGCTTGTGAACTTCCTGACGGACGTCCTGTACTCAGTCGCGAACCCGCGAATTCGCCAGTAAGCGCGGGAGCCCGAATTCAGCCATCACTTCCTGTATTCCTGGTATCTAACAAAAGCGCCACTCGCGTACAGGGATGCGTATGAAAACCACTGCGACCTTTCTCGGACACCCCATTCACCAGATGGTGATCGTTCTTCCTCTCGGATTACTGGCAACGGCGGCGACGTTTGAGATTGCCGGGACGGCAAGCCAGAACCGGCATCTGCTTCGCACCAGTCACACCATGACGAGCGCGGGGCTGGCTACCGCGCTGGCATCTGCCGTGCCGGGGGCAATCGACTTCTGGAACATCCCTTCGAACACCCGTGCCAAGAAGATTGGCCTGCTGCACGGAATCGGCAATCTGATCGTCACGGGTCTGTTTGCAGCCAGCTGGGCGAAGCGCCGCCGGAACCCGGGCAGGTCCGACAATGGCGCAGTCGCGCTTTCAACGACTGCAGCATTGCTGGCGCTGGTTACTGGGTGGCTGGGCGGAGAATTGGTCGATCGTTTGGGAATCGGAGTGCACGAGGGCGCTAACGTGAACGCGCCGAATTCCTTGTCCGGGGAGTCGGCTGACGGGCGCGAGAATAAGGCAGCTTTCAGAATTCTAGAAGCCAGCTAACAGCGATCCGCACGGGGTTCCCTGCGAAAAACGGCAACGCGCTTACTACACGGAACTGAGACCCATGCCGTACCAAGCAAATTCCCAGCCGAATCGTTGGAGCATTGCCATTGCCGGAATCATCATTCAAATTGCACTCGGCGCCGTGTATGCCTGGAGTGTGTTCCGAATTCCACTGACAAGGGAGTTCGGCTGGACCATTTCGCAAGTAACTCTAGCCTTCACCATCGCGATCCTGACGTTGGGGTTCGCTTCCTTCGTGGGCGGGTTGTGGATGCGCCGCTCCGGCCCGCGGAGCGTAGCCATTGCTGCAGGAATCTTCTACGGTGCCGGAATATTCCTGGCTAGCTTTTCCGGCGAACACCTATGGTGGCTGTATTTCTCTTACGGAATCCTTGCGGGAATCGGTTTGGGACTCGGCTACATCGTCCCGGTCGCGACTCTGGTGAAGTGGTTTCCAGATAGACGCGGAATGATTACGGGAATCGCCGTCGCGGGTTTCGGGGCAGGAGCGCTCATCACCGCACCGATCGCAAGCAGATTAATCGTGAATGTAGGCGTCATGAAGACCTTCGCAATCCTGGGCGTCGCTTATTTCATTGCCGTGACAATTCCCGCATTCTGGATGAAAGATCCTCCTGCGAATTATCGCCCCAGTGGCTGGGCACCGAGCGCCGCGCAGCAGAGACAGCGTTCGACGAAGACCTACACGCTCTCCGAAGCGATGCGTACGTGGCAGTGGTACGGGCTATGGGCGCTGCTCTTTCTGAATACGTCGGCCGGAATCTCAATCATCTCGCAGGCGGCGCCAATGGCGCAGGAAATCACGGGAGTAAGCGCGGCGGTGGCTGCAGGACTGGTGGGCATCATTTCGATCGCGAATGGAGCGGGAAGATTCCTTTGGGCATGGTTCTCGGACCTGGTTGGCCGCCGCTGGGTGTTCTTGTCGATGTTTGTCATTCAGGCGATTCTGTTCTTTGTTCTGCCGCGAATACAGAGCTTCCCCGCATTCACGTCCCTCTGCTTTGTTGTGCTGCTGTGTTACGGCGGCGGCTTTGGCACCCTGCCTGCTTTCGCGGCTGACTATTTCGGCCCTGAAAATGTCGGGTCTATTTATGGCTTGATGCTGACCGCCTGGGGATTTGCAGGTGTGCTCGGGCCCACTCTCATCGCCAATATCCGACAGAGTACGGGGCATTACTCCCATGCGTTATACGTGATCTCCGGAATCATGCTGTGCAGCGCGGTAATTCCGCTGATGGTCAGGCCACCGTACTCGCGCCGCGAACCGACCATGATGCCGAGGGCGGCAGCATAACCGGGCGACGCTACTTCTTTAATCCCGAGGCGCCCGCAGCAGGTTAATATGCTCGGGAGTGTCGAGCACCGCCATTTCATTCCGCCGCCGGGTTGCCGGGAACGCGCGACACAATCCCCTTGCCGCGATCGGCGTTGTGTTGGTTTTTGTGTTCGTGGCCTTCGCTTTCTTCGCGCCCTGGATCGCGCCCCAGGATCCCGCTGCGATCCAACTGGCTACGCGGCTCGACCGTCCTTCCTATGCGCACTGGTTCGGCACGGACGAGCTGGGGCGCGACATTCTCTCGCGCATTATCTACGGTGCACGCATCTCCATGCTGGTCGGCAGCTCCGTGGTAGTTGCGTCGCTCGGAATCGGTCTCATCATTGGATCCATCGCTGGCTACTATGGCGGGATGATTGATCGTTTCGTGAATGTGATTTTGATGAATGCATTCCTTTCCTTTCCAGGGATTCTGATTGCGATTGCATTCGTAGCCTTCCGCGGCCCCGGCATTTTCAACCTCGTCATTGCGTTGTCGATTGGGGGATGGGTGGGTTACGCGCGACTAGTTCGAGGGCAAGTTCTTGCGGCCCGTGAGCGCGAATTCGTTGAAGCGGCGCGTGCGCTGGGCGCGAGTGATGTGCGCATTGTTGTGCATCACATCCTGCCGAATATCATTCAGCCGGTCGTTGTTCAAGCTGCAATCGGAATGGCAGGAGCGATTCTCGCGGAGGCCACGATGAGCTTCCTTGGGCTCGGCGTGCCTCCTCCGACCGCGAGTTGGGGCACCATGCTGAACGATGGCCGCGCGCATTTGTTCGATGCGCCGCATCTTGTGTTATTTCCAGCGTTGGCTGTGATGCTTGCAGTGCTCAGCTTCAACTTCATCGGAGATGCCTTGCGCGACTATTTGGATCCGCGATCCCGCATCGAAGCCGGCCTGTAGCCTCTCCACGGTCGGAGCTCCAGCAACGTTTAAGTCCTTTCAGGCTGGCCAAATAAAAGCTCCGCAACATTTCTTTACACGCTGTGTTTCATCAGCCGTGGCCACAAAGCAGGAGTGAGGGAAATGGAGCATCGGAGAGGAATCCTATGAACAGCACCATCAAGATTAGCTTTTTCAGCACAGCGCTCGCGATCCTGGCGTTGCCGGCTGTGGCTCAGAACAGCACAACCCCGACGCCGGTTACGGCTCAAACCGTTCAGCAGCGCAAAGAGAATCAGCAGGATCGCATCGGTCAGGGCGTGAAGAACGGTGAACTCACCGCTGGCGAAACCGGCCATATCGAGAAGAAAGAAGCCGCGATTAACAAGGAAGAGCACGCGATGGCTGCAGCCGACAACGGCAAGCTAACGGCTGCCGACAAGGCAAAAATTACGCGGCAGCAGAATCAGCTCTCGAAGCAGATATACCGGGATAAGCACAACGGAGCTGAGCAGAATACGCAGCCAAAGAGCGAAATCGGAAAGCGGGAAGAGAACCAGCAGGACCGCATCGCCCAGGGCATCAAGAGCGGACAGTTGACCGCAGGAGAAGCCGCCCATCTGGAAAACAATGAAGCGAAAATCAATCGAGAAGTGAAGCAGGACCGCGCTGCCAATGGCGGTAAGCTGACTCCTGAGGAACGCAAGCAGGTGAACCGGCAACTCAATCATGAGTCGCACCAGGTGTATCGCGCTAAGCACAACGGACGTCGCCAATAAGAGTTCACGATGGCAAGGCTAGTGTCCCTCGATGCCCCCGGCCCACCGGGGGCTTTTTTCTGCAGATGTGAGCGATGAGAGACGAGCGTTGAGCGATGGCGAATCAGGGCACAAGTACCCCCGAAGATGAGCCCTACCGCGGTTAGCCAGCTCTAAACAGCAGAACATCCCAACCGTCAGCACATTTTTGACCGGCTTATGCGCCGCGCTCTTCGGTCGCGAACGTTAGTTCTGGATGGGTGGAAACATTGGCAGTCTCCGTCTGCTCCTGCAACACGGAAAGTGGAATAGTGACGGCGACTGAGACTCCGCCTTCGGGATGCGATGCGAGTTCCAGGCTCTGATTCTCGCCGTATAACGTTTCGAGGCGTTGTCTTGTGACCTTCAGTCCCAGCCCGCACCCGCGATCCTTGCTGCCGTTCGTGGAGAACCCGGGGCCGTTATCGCGAACTTCCAGCTTAAGATCACCGTTGCTGAGACAGGACGAGATTCGAATCTCCCCGCCGGAGCTCATGTGCGAAATGCCGTGCTTCACCGCGTTATCGATCAGCGGCTGCAGCAGCAGAAGTGGTACTTGAGCGTCGAGAGTTTCTGGGGCAATGGCATAAACGACGGTCAGCCGTTCTTCGAATCGGACGCGCTCGATTTCAAGGTAGCAGTTCGCGAATTCGAGTTCGCGGTGCAGCGTGGTGATCTGTGTGCCGGCGGACTCCAGGTTCATGCGCAGCAAGTCGGCAAGGCGCGTAATCATGCGATCTGCCGCCTGTACATCGGTGAGCATCAGAGCCGAAATGGAGTGCATGGTGTTGAAAAGGAAATGAGGCTGCAACTGGCTCTTGAGGGACTGCAAATGAGCTTTGACGAGCTGGCTCTCGAGCTGGCTCGCCCGGAGTTCACGATCGCGGAATTTTCGGTAATACGAGAGTGCGTGTGCAATAACAACGATCGGAACAAACGTTCCGGTGATGTCGTCGACGACATTGTTCCAGAACAGCTTGCGCAAGGAACCCCACTGAACCGAGATCTGATGTGTTTGAGAGTCCCACACTGCTGAGGTCCAGTCGCGACTTTTCGATTGATAGATGGCGTAAGGCGAGAAACTTCGGATTGTGATGTGAAGCACGCAGAACAGCATCCCGGCGGCAAGATACACGATCGCGCGCTGTTTCCAATTGTTGCGGCGGATCGGATAGCGAGTCGCAAGTGCATATACAAAGGGTGTGAGAGGCGCATAGGCGAGAATCTGGCTGAGTTCGACCCAGAGCGTAGTCGAGAACTTCATGGGCATTTCGGTCGAGCGGTAGAGCTGCCAGACTGTGAGTGTCGCCGCCAGCGCAACGAAAAGCCATACTCCGAAACTGATCGCGAAGATCAGCCATATTCGAGGCATTTCTCGTGCGATCGCGAACGGGCGGGGCGTTTTTTCGGGAGAGCTGGTGGCCCTTCGTGGCCGCCGGACCAGTTCACCTCCACAATTGGGGCATGTCTTTTGTTTGGTGGAATAGCATTGCGGGCAGAATGTACATTCGAACGAACAGGTGTAGGCCTCACAATCCGGCGGTAATGCAGTGCCGCAACCTTCACAAGAAGTTTTCATTTCGTCGTCCTCGCGAGCACTTCGACTGCGAAGCCTATTAATTCAATCACGCTGGTCCGGTGCCGGAAGCGAATTGCATCCCTATAAGACGTGCACTCGTCCCATAGGTAACAGGCTTAGTCCCCTCATTTGCCGGGAAAAAGCGAAAGAAGATTCGGTCCAGCGTTGGTTTATAGCCAAAAAAGCAAAAGGAACCTGAAGGGGAGTGTTTGCGTACAGAACATAGAACTGCAAGATGTGTCCGTGCTTAGATTCGCTGCCACTTGGTCTGATAAGCCGTGACGATTCGAAGAACTTCGCCGTGGCTCGCCATGCGAAGAAGTTGCCGGGTGATCGAAGATTCCGCGGACGGTGCGTCGCCGAAGTGGAAAGACCCGCGGCGCACAATGCGTGCATAGATCTCGTTGACTGACAGCGGATCGTAGGTTTCAAGCAGCGCAATGCGGCAAGCGCGCACCAGGAGCTCGTCGCCGTCCTGGACGCTAGTCGCGGGCTGGTGCGGGTTGAGAGACATCTCAGGTTCCCCGGCTTGGTCGAGGTTCAGGCGTCGCAGAGCGTTGACGGCTGACCGAACGGACCGGATTCGTCTGTTAACTTCACGGTGGCGGGCTTGCAAGTCGCGCAGCTCGTGAGTGGCGATCTGGAGCACCGCAAACAAGGAACCGTGAGTTGAAGCTAAGGAAGTGTCTGTTACAGGCATATGATGTTGGGATTATGAGAGCAAACAACTCTCTGTTCCAGATGCATGGGGACAAAATCATTCGCAGAAGGGATGAGTGCACGCGCCGAGTTGGCGCGCATTCTTTAGCATTTCCCGTAAACGATTTCGCATCGGAGACGTCTATTGGGAAACGGGGAACTTCCGAAGGTGGGCGGGGTCCATGCTTACAGATTCTTCTCCAGTAGCGTCTGCGGGTACAGCGCCAGGAAAGATGATTCGAGTTGTCATTGCGGATGACGAACGACTCGCCCGGCAGAAGCTGCGAATCCTTCTGGAGGCCGAACCCAACATTGCCGTCATCGCGGAATGCCAGGATGGACGGCAGACGTTGTCCGCGATCAGTTGTTTCCATCCGGATCTGCTTCTCCTCGACATCCAAATGCCCGACCTTGACGGATTCCAGGTGCTTGGTGAGATTGCGCCGGAAGAAATGCCCGTCGTAATCTTCACCTCCGCCTACGATCAATACGCGATCCGCGCCTTTGAGGCTCACGCGCTCGACTATTTGCTGAAACCTTTCGATCAGGAACGGCTGCACCAAGCAATGGACCGCGCACGTACGGAGCTGCTCAAGTCTGAAAATCGCGAGATCACGACCAAGCTCATGCAGTTGCTATCGCACATCAAGTCGGGAAACCCGGCCGCGCCCGCAGATTCTCCCGACCGCTTGGTAATCAAGGCAAAGGGGCGCGTCATCTTTCTCGATCTGGATGAGATTGACTGGGTGGAAGCCGCTGCTAATTATGTTCGGCTCAATGTGGGGAAGGAATCCTACCTGTTGCGAGAGACTATCTCGCGAACATCGGAGCGGCTAAATCCAGATCACTTCATCCGGATTCATCGCTCCACGATCGTGAACGCACGCAAGATCAAGGAACTCATCCCGGTCAACAGCGGAGAATATGTCGTTGTTCTGAAGAACGGGAAGGAGCTGTCTTGCAGCCGTGGCTATCGCGCGCTCCTCCAGCGCATGATCGAAAAACATTCCTAGATTAGTTTTTGTTGATTGTCTCCCTTGTCTGCGGAGCAGCGTTTATCGTCGTGCCAAACCCTGAGCTCGTATCTGCAAAATACATTCAGTGATATTTCGCTCTCCATACGGTCTTCGTCCCTCTGCTGCTGCTATATGTCCCAGCTGAAGTAAGCCGCTGCCGTTACGCTGCGTCTTGTTCGCATGTCGCAGACAATCAGCAATGGCAAGGGGATCGTTGAACACGCAAAGCGGTTATTTGGGGAGAGTTCATCGGCGCACCGGTGGACAGGGTCGAGCGGAGGCAAGTTTTTGTCGGCCTCGTTGTTGTCGACTGTTTTGTGCGGAATGAGCGTGGCGGGGGACTACAAAGTTATCACGCCTCCAATTGCCAGACACGCGGAAGAGATTCCGTTCACCTTGTATCAGGGATATTTGGTCGTCGTTGACGGGCGCATTGGCAGGCTTGAGCATCAGCACCTGTTGATCGACACAGGTACGAATCCAAGCATGATCGACAGAAATGTCGCAGCGAAACTGGGATTGCGGGGGATTCGAGGCGACGTTGCAACATTCAGCGATACTGTGCCTGCGGATCAGGTGAAGCTGCCTGATCTGGAAGTGGGGCCTCTGCGCCGGCGAGATCTGAACGTGATGGTCGCCGATTTTGGAAAGGTCGAAAGTGGAGTGGGAGTTCACGTTGACGCGATCATTGGTCTGGACGTGTTGAGTACTGCCAGCTTTACAATCGATTTCGGCAAGCGTCGCATTCTGTTTGAGCCATCGCGGGAGCGGCACTCGGTGCCATTCTCGGTGGCGCAGCAGTTCCTGCAGGTGAACTTGAAGGTGCGTGGCAAGCAGCTTCACCTGCTTGTCGACACTGGAACGCCTCATTTGATTCTTTTCAATCGGGCTTTACATGATCTGGATTATTCCCGGATCTCAAAAAGCGCCGTAGGCAGCAATCTCGCCGGAGGTGGTTTTTATGAGACAGTTGTGTTGCCGGAAGCCAAACTCGGTCCGGAGAGCGTCGGTCCGCAGCGGGTCACCGTTGTCGCCAATGAAAAGCAAGTTGAGGGCGAATACGACGGTCTCATGGGAGTGTCGTTGCTGCGGCCGAAGCGCCTCAGCTTCGATTTTGAACGGCAAGTACTTGGCTGGAGTAACTAGCTAGAACGGTTCGCTATTCAAGACGAGATCAGGCTGCGCAAATCAAAAAAAGACCGCCGGCTTTTTGCCAGCGGTCTTTGTTGTTTGGTTCGGCTTAAAAGCTGATCTTCAAGCTGAACTCGGTTGTACGCGGTGCACCCAGTCCATAAACGCCGGTCCCCGCTCCTACTCGAACATTCTGTGTGCCAGCATAGGTTGTGCCGCCGATGTTACCCGGCTGGCCCGTCAAATACGGGCTGAGAACGTTCGGGGGAAGATCGAAGTTGGCGAAGTTGAACACGTTGAAGAAGCCGATACCCGGCTCGATGGTTACCGTTTCTTTGATTCGGTATTTCCATCGAAGCGACATATCGACATCCTTCAACCATGCCAAACCAACCGAGGCAGTCACAGGCGGCGGAAGGGCTGGAGCGACTCCATTGAGAGCCTGCAGCTGCGAAACGGTGAAGAGGCCGTTCGAAACCAACACCTGTCCAGCGGGTGTGGGCTGGCCAGCAACGTTTTGGTTGTAGTTGTTGACGACATTCCCCAATCCGCTCGGGTCGATGTCACGCATAAACGCACCGTTTTTCGTTCCCGGCAGAAAGTCCTGCGTACTTCCGTCTCCCGTGAAGTCGGTTCGGAATATCTCACCGTTGCCCAACGCTGAGTTCGGAACAACAATAGGCGTTGCCAAGGGACTATAGAAGTGTCCGATGATCCCTGTTTGGAAGCCCCAAGGCAGGTCGAAGCTGCCACCGAACGATAGTTGATGACGGCGATCGAGCGTTGATGGGCCCATGTAGCGCAGCGGATCTGCATTGTCGGCCGCGCCGATCACGAAGTCCTGATCCGAATACTGCTGGTAATTTGCAGGTTGAGGACTAGGATTCGCTCCGCCGGGATTGACGAACTTCGACAAAGCGTACGAGATCTGCAGATTCGCGCTTTTCAATCCCTTGAGCGGATTGGAAAGGTTTTGCACCAGCTTCAGATCGAGCGCGTTGTAGACGGAACGGCCGATCGGAAGCAGGAAATTCAAATTAGCCACAGATGTATTTAGGCCGCCGAAGGCGCATCCGGCTGATGGGCAACCGCTGGCACCTAACTCGTAGGTGGCCGTCAGTCCCTGGGCCGCGAAGTCGGTCATCTGTAGACTGCGATTATTTCCGTTTACGTCCGTGAAGTTTCCAGTCGGACAAGGCCCACTAATACCTGCCTGAATGGAAGCGACCCCACAGGCCGTGAGCGTGTTTGCAATGGCCTGCTGCGCCCCGGCAGCGTTAAAGTAACGAACATCGCCGGTGTGATTCAGGTCGACTCCCAGCAACGAACGGGTTTCAACGTTGCGAACGTAATCCACGCTCAGGACGGTGCCAGGGTGTAGCTGCCGTTGTATCCCAACGTTCATTTGGAAGGATCGCGGCGTTTGAAAGTTGGGCGCAAATGACTGCGGAACCACCTGAGAACCGAGACCCAAACCCGAATTGAGTAGGTTGGGGATATAGCCGCCGTTGTCGAGCGTCGGCGTAAATGGATACTGAGATTGGTACGTATTCAGCAGACTGATGATGTTTTGTGCAGCCGCTCCCATGGTGATGGGATTGCCGCCAATTCCGCAGACTCCATCTGGAATCGGAATCGTGGAGCCGCCGGGAATAGGAATCGGGGCAGCCGGCGCGCCCGGTCCATTGCAGACGGCCGCAGTCTGCAGAAATGCTCCTTGAGCTTCTCGCGTGGGCCGATCAAAGAGAACGTTGTTCCAGATGGTGTTCTCGTAATACAGGCCTGCACCTACGCGGATTACAGTTTTTCCGCTCCGCGTCGGATCCCATGCCAGCCCTATCTGCGGTGCGAAATTAAGATTTGGCTGACGGATCCTTGCTCCTAGGTTCGGGAAAGCCGGCGTGAGGTTGTTGAGTTCGGGAATCCCCGGCAAATCCGCATCGTTGCGACCGGTGTCTCGTACATACCGTAGCCCGACCTCAAGGTTGATGTTGGGCCGCACCTTCCAGCTATCGCCAACGTAGAAGGCGATCCGGTTGTCGGGACCCAAGCCTCCGGCCGGGAATCCAAAAGCCTTTTGAGAAGTCGCGAAGCCGATTCCATTTCCCAATGTGATGGCCGCGACGTCGTAGTTCAAGGGGTTGGATGCCGCGGTGCCATCCGGTCCTGCTGGGCAAGCGGCGTTTACGGTTGTGCAGTTTGCGTCCAGCAGATTTGGGGCGGAAACAACTACTGGCGCAAGGCTGAAGAACGCAGCAAAACCTCCGCCCTGAATGTGGTTGTAGGTCGCTCCGAAGCGGAGAAGGTGCTTCGCAATCGCTTTGCTCCCGTCGTACTTCAGTTGATGATCGCTCTGCGGTGTCGACTGCGGCGCCAAGTAGTTCGGCCCGGCGGCGAAGGGACCATTGAAGATCGTTAGGCCGGAACTCGAGAAGGGCTGACCTTCGTCACCATTCTGAATTTGATTCTGGAACTTCAGATACTCGAATCGGATGCTGTGGGTGAAGGTCCCGGTACTGAAATCATATCCGAGCACATGCGAGCGGGAATTGTTCTTATTGCTGTAAACCTGATAGCTCGAAGCGAAGTAGGTTGCGTCGGCCAGGTTTGCGAAATAGTTGAAGCGGTAGAACAGCTTGGCACTCGCTCCCACGTGATAGTCGACTTTGCCCAGCAGTTCGGTCTCGCGGAAAGGAGCGTTGAAGAAACCGGAAGCTGCCTCGAATGGAGCAGGCAAAGCGACCGGCGACTGGAGGTTCTGCAGGGTTCGCTCGCCATCGGCGAAAAAGAAAAGTTTGTCTTTGATGATCTTTCCGCCCAAGGCCGCGCCGTATTGGCTGCGCTGGAACGGGGGACTGCTTAAGCCGGGAGGCGTGGGGAGCGATGCAGCAACCGCATCACTATCGCGAAAATATCCAAATGCCTGACCGTGATACGTGTTCGTACCAGACAAAGTCGTGACGTTCACTGCGCCCGACGAAGTCAGGTCATTCGACAGATCCAATTTCGATTGACTGATCTGGAATTCGGCGATGGCACTCGCGGGAATGTCCTGAGTCGTGGTCCCGACCGTTTCGTCGCTGACATCGACGCCGTCTACTTCGATTCGCGCGCTGCGTCCAAAACGGCCGCCGAACGAGATCGAGGAGTATCCGACTTTCGTCGGATCGAAATTCGTGCCGTCCTGAATCTGTACTCCCGGTTCCAGCTGAGCCAGATCGAGGAAGTTGCGTCCGTTCACCGGGAGTGTCTCGATCTGCTCGCGAGTCAATACACCCTGTACAGTCGCTTGTTCGGTGTTTACCTCGACGCTGCCCGCTTGCACTTCGATGACTTGACTCTCCTGGCCCACCTGCAGACTTGCGTTAAACGTCGCCGTGTTTCCCACGAGCACGTGAACAACTTGGGAAGTGCTGCTGAATCCTTTTACCGATACCTGGACGCGATAGTCGCCCGGTGTAAGCGCTCCCGATGTGTAGGAGCCCGAAGAATTCGACGTCGTTCGAATGAGCAGGTTGGTGCCTACGTTCGTAATGGTCACGGTGGCGCCGCCCAATACAGCGCCTGAGGGGTCAGTGACGGTTCCGTTGATACTTCCAGTGCCTACTGTGCTCTGAGCGTGCATCGGTGTTAGGCCCAGCACGCAGAGACCAATCAAAGTGGCGAAACAAATGGCTGTTTGTTTACAGCGACAGCGCCAATTCAGGGCAGCCTTGTCCCACATTGTGAAACCTCCTGGTCTTTCTGACCGTTTGCAGTCCGGTACTTGGGTTTCACCACGGCAGGTTGGCCTCCGCGGGGCACGGTGCTAGCCGACTACATTGTCGGCAGGGATCAGTCAACGATGAAGCTGGATCAGTTGCTTACGGGGAAGCACGAAAGGCGATTGCGGCGACGCGGGTGGAAGATGGATTTCATATGGTTCTCGGGACGTTGCGGGCAAGAGATATGAAGAATGGGAGTGGAGTACATCAGCGGCTTCGCGTGCATAACATCGGCAATCTTCCAAACAGGGCGTCCATACATCCATGGGCCACGTTTGTGTTAGCACGTTCACTGTTTCCCCGGGACGAGTTCGTGCATCTATCGGGTGAGGGTCCGATGATCCAGCGCGTCATTGTTAATCCAAAGCCGAGTCCTCGGTTTATTGAGCCGATGGAATGTACGCGCGTCCTGAAACTTCCGGAGGGTGATGACTGGATCTACGAGATCAAGCAGGATGGATATCGGGTGATCGGTCTCGTCGACGGGAATTCAGCGCTCCTGTATTCGATGTCTGGCCAGGACTACAGCCCGCAATTTCGCCCGATCATTTTTGCCCTGAAGAATCTGCGCCAGAAAAACCTGGTGCTTGACGGCGAGATTGTCGCCCTCGACGAACGGGGGATTGCAAGCTTCCAGGACCTGCAGAATCGGCGAACCAGTCGTCAGCCGATCGTCTACTACGTGTTCGACGTTCTTCATCTGAATGGACGCGATCTCCTCGATCGTCCGCTCAGTGAACGTCGCAAAGTGCTGGAGGAGATCGGGGGCCACTTTGCGGATCCGCTGCGCGTGAATCCAGTGTTCCGGGCGGAGTTGGCGCCGCTCATCGAGCAGGTGAAGACTNTCGGTCTCGAGGGCATCGTCGCGAAGCGTGAGCGATCGATCTATGTGCCCGGGCGAGAATCCGACGCATGGCAGAAGCATCGGTTTAATCAGGAGGCACAATTCGTTGTTGGCGGATACGTTCCACATGGGGCGAACTTCTCGTCGATCATCGTCGGAGAGTATCGAGGCGAAGACCTCTATTACGTGAAGCGGGTTACAGGTGGGTTCACCCCGCATTTGCGGACGCAAGTGTTTGAGGAATTGCAGCCGCTTAGGACGGCGAAGTGTCCATTTGTGGATTTGCCGGAACCAAACCGTTCCGGCCATGGTCTGACGCGGGAGAAGATGCCGGAATGCGTGTGGCTGAAACCGGAGCGCCGTTGTGAACTAGAGTTCGTGGAGAGGACAAAAGGTGGCCGCCTTCGTCACGCCGTCTTCCGGCAGTTGCTGTCTTAGCAGCCCTTCGCAAGGGCATCGCGTGAACCGCTACTTATTCGGCGCTGGCTTGACGTTCTCCGCAGCCTTCAGCACGTCCTCGATGCTCGACACGGCCAGGTGATAGATCGCCGGGTCGTTTTCCCGCTGCGCCAGGTAACCGTCGCTCGACTTCGACACCGAAACCTTTTCCGTACTCTTGCCGTCCTCGGAACTTACGGCGATATTAATCGCCGGGTTAGCGAATCCGGAGTCCGTGAATTTATCCGCTGAGAGATCGCGGAGATCGGACAGTAAAGGCGCAACTGTCTCCACATCCATCTTCTTGCCGTTATCCCACCAGTCCTGGCTGCTTCTGGTGAGAATATAGGATTTTGAGTCGGCGTGAATCTCAACTTTAATCGGGTCGGTGAATCCAAAATCGAATAGCTTCTTGCTACGAAAATCGTCAACGCCTTTTTCGAGAGCCTGACTCAGATCGGCGTTCACCTTGTAAATGCCGTCGACCGCAGTTGACATCGCGTAGTACGTATCCTTGTTCTTCTTGATCTGAAGTTCCTGCGTGCCCGAAGGTTCCGTAACCTTTGCGGTTGCAATGGGAGTACCCGCAGCGAACGCCGATGCGGATTCATTCTCCGTCCTGGTGAGATCCATGCGGGCATCCGTGAGTTTCTGCACCAAATCGCCCACCTGAGTGTTGTCGGCGCGCATAGGCTTAGGCTGAAGGAATTGCCATCCGTCTTTCGTGCGGCCGAATTCCAGTACCTGGTTCTTGCGAATGATGTCGAGGCGACTGACTTGTTCGGCGCTGACCGGCAGCAGTCGCTTATCGCGGAAATCGTTCAAAGTCTTAGCGATGCTGCTCCGGTTGTAGCTGGCGATCGTATAAACACGAGGATCTCCCGCCAACATTGCGTAAACGCCGCTGCCATTCGGAGTGTCGTCCCCGAGTAACAGCTTCTGGGACTTGGTGTCCTTTTCAGTGACATTCACTTCAACGGCCGGGGGCTGGAGTCCATACTGCCTCAGATCGGAAGGCTTGTCCTCGATCACGCGCTGGGAGTTCAGAGACGCGAGGGATGAAAGGGTGCTGGAAACGTTGGTCTGATCGGCTCGGAACGGCTTCGGTTCGATGATCTGCCACGCGCCGGAATCGCTCTTCGTAAGGACGACAGCTTCGCTACCCGGTTTCTTTACCTCGACCTTGGTGATGGAAGCTTCGTCGAGCTTCAGGATGGCAGGCGAAGCCTCATTCGCTTTCGCGGTTTCGTCTGCGGGCTTGCGATGATTCGACCAATACAGGACGCCCACGAGCGCGAGAAGTACGATGGTAGCGACGATCAGGCTATGCGGTTTCATTGTTCGTTCGAAAGAATCTCGTGTTGTCCGAGGAAATCACCATCCCTGCGCCTCCTAAAAAGCGCGACACGTTTGGGGCACCAGATGTTCTATCTTCGTTTCAGCCAGACAAAGACTCCAGCGATCACTACGATTGACGGCAGCAGGAATTGACTTGTGGCCCGTACCCAGGTCAGCTGGGATCGCGTCATGGTGATGCGGCGATCGTCCTGCGGCTTGGGACGGATCGAGATCAGGTCTTCGTCCGACGAAAGCCAGTTCATCGTATTCAGAGCGAGATCGCTGTTTCCGTTGAAGTTGAGGAAACGGTTGGCCAGCCAAGTCGAGTTGCCGACCACGACGAATCGTCCCTGGGAATTTTCCTTGCCGGTGTTGTAAGTGCCAGCAGCGGCAAGCGTGAGAGGTCCTTTGGTATTGCTCGGATCCGTAGTATTCACTCGCGGTGAACTCAAATTATGAGTCGCCAAGCTGTCACCAGAGGAAGAGAACAACTTTTGGACGGTGGTTTTATCGGTATTGCTGACCTGCAGAGAGCGGGAGAGCGGAAATCCTGTGGCCGTGCCCTTCATTTCGCTCACGATCGGATGCGAGTCGTAGCTCGTCACCAGCGCGACTTGGGGACCGGTTCCGGCGATCTGCCCAAGTGGATTGAGATCGAGCACGAGGTCTTTTTCGAGAGTCACTCCCCAGCTCTTGAGAAGATTCGCCAGGTCGTCATTCTCGGCAATTTCTTCGCGGCCCAGTTTCAGAGGCGGATCGATCGTGAACAAGGCGCGTCCGCCATTCTCCACGTATTTCTTGATTCCGTCGACTTCGGGCTGCTGGTAGCTCTTTGTCGGGCCGGCGATCACCAGCACTGTGCACTCCGAGGGGACGTCGGCTTTTTGCAGAAGGTCGACTGTCTGGGTTTTGTAATACTCTTTACCCAGAAGTTCCTTGAGCTGCGAGAGACCTTCGCGGTTGCTATCGTCGAGCTGGTGCTCACCGCTGCCTGCGACAAAGCACACCGTCCGCGTCGTGTTCTTGAGATCGCGAATGAGAGCACCCGTGATGCCTTCCTCGGTCATGCCCTTTGCTTCTTCTTTCTTGTCTCCGACCTGGACGATGGCGGTGCCGAAATTGCGAATGTTTTCCTGGCGGGCGATCTGCGGATTCTTATCGGGATCGACGTACTCGACGTGCACTTTAGGCGAGAGATTCGCGTATTGCTCGAGCAGGTCTTTGCCGTCGTTGAAGCGCGTGCTCTGGTTGAAGTAAGTGATCGTAGCCGGCTGTTTTAAGCCCTTAACGATCTTTGCCGTTTGCTCGGACAAGCTGTAGCGCTTGTTCGACGTAGCGTCGTATGATTTGTTGTAACGATCGGCAAGGACGTTGGCGACAACGATGACCGCGATGATGACGAGAATATACGTTGTCGCATATGCCGCATATTTTGTCTGTCTTGCTTTAAGCCATTGGCTCGCCATTTAGGACCTCCAGCGCAGGGATTCCATGGAACGCGCAGTGAAAAACAGTCCCAGGAAAATCAGAGTGACGTAATAAATAGCGTCCTTCGAGTCGAGAACGCCTCGCCCGAAGGAATCGAAATGAGTGATGACCGACATGTAAGCGAGTACTTTTGCCCAAGTGGCAGTTTCATATCCGCTTACCCAACCACAGACCCACAATAGAAGCTCGACGCCAAAGGTGGCGGCTCCTGCGATGATCTGGTTCTTTGTGAGGCTGGAGATGAAGGTTCCGATGGCCAAAAGCGCTCCGGCCTGCAGCAGCAGGCCCAGGTAGCCAATCAGTAGCGGCTTCCAGTCAGGATTGCCGTACTTAAACAGAAACGTAAAATTCAGAGCCGTGAACAGCAGCAGGCAAGCGTAGAGGATTACAGCCGCCATCCACTTGCCGAGAATGACCTCGAGATCGCGGATCGGCGATGTTGCAAGCAGTTCGATAGTGCCGGTGCGTTTTTCCTCGGCGAACAGCCGCATTGTGATCATCGGGATGAAAAAGAGTCCAATGACAGCGACGTTCGAAAGCAACGGGCGGATGATCTGCTCGTTGATGTTCATGGGAAAATTCTGGCCGCGCATCTGCATCTGGATGCTCTCGACCACGAAATATGCGAGCTCGTTCCAAAAGAAGAAGCCGCAGATCAGGCCGAACATAGTCAGCAGCAGGTAGGCGACCGGGGAGACGAAGTAACTGCCCAATTCCTTACGGCAGATGATCCAGGCATTTCTCATTGCTGCACCTCCTGCAGGACGGGCTCTTCGTCTTGCGCGGATACTTCGCTTGCTGTGAGTTGCAGGAAGATTTCCTCCAGGCTCATGGCCGAAGGACGGAGTTCGTTCAGATCCCAGCCAGATTCGACCACAGTCCGGGCCAGGTCGCCGCGGACGAAGCGTCCTTTCTGACTTTCAACTTCGAACACGGCGCGGCTATCGATCTGTTGCTTGCAGAGCACGCGGCTGACTCCCGCGACCTGTTCAAGCTTGTGCTGCACGATAGCAGCGTCCAGAGTGCCGGCGCGTCCCGCGACTTCCACAACCACGGACTCTGCGCCTCGGGCACGTGCCTGCAGGTTTTTGACGGAATCTGTGGCGACCAATTTTCCCTTATTGATGATGATGACCTGCTCGCAGGTCTGCTCAACTTCGGGAAGGATGTGAGTGCTCAGAATAATCGTGTGCTCGCCGGCAAGGTCTTTAATCAGCTCGCGCGTCTCATTGATCTGCTTGGGGTCGAGGCCGGAGGTGGGTTCGTCGAGAATGAGAACATCAGGATTGTGAATGATCGCCTGCGCGAGTCCGACGCGCTGACGGTACCCCTTTGAGAGCTTACCGAGCAGCTTCTTCTTCACGTCGCCGATCGCGCAGCGTTCGCTCACGTAATCCACGCGCTTCTGCAGCTTGGCTCCAGACAGGCCTTTCAATTTGCCGACGAACTTCAGGTACTCGGCGGTTTCCATCTCCGGGTAAATCGGAGGAGTTTCAGGGAGATAGCCGATGCGCTTCTTAACCTCGAGCGGCTGTTCGAGAACATCAAAGCCGGCCACCTGCGCTGTACCTGCCGAGGGCGGCAGGAAGCAGGTGAGCATCCGCATGGTGGTGGTTTTCCCGGCTCCATTGGGCCCCAGGAACCCGACGATCTGCCCTTTGACAACCTCAAAGGAGATCTGATCGACGGCAGTCGTGCGGGCGTACCGCTTGGTAAGGTCTTTGGCTGAAATCATAAGTGTTTTATTTACAGTAGGAACACAGACTGTTTAGGGCCGAGCCACGCCTGGAAAGCGTGGGGCGAAACAACATCTTAAGAGCCAATCCAACGGTGTGTCAATTTCGCGTGAGAAGCGCCGGAAAATGTCCTTGCAGACAGAACCGCGAAGAATGCGCCAGTCGAACTCTTAAAGAATGGCGGGGCTCTCGAGTTGCATCTGCGCGTGAGCTTTTGCGAGGCTGGCCATGGAACTCTCCCCTTCCAGTCGCTCAAACCGCCCCTGTACATCTGGACAATCCTTAAGCCGTCCTTTTGTTTGTCCTTTTAGGACCAACGATTTCGAGGTAGACTGCTCGGTTTCGCTAACATAATCGTTATGGCAAACCCTTCTCCGCAGAAGTCTGCCCGTCTGTCCGGGACCCTGCTCTTCGTGATGTCTTGCATATTTCTGTTCGCTTGTGGCGGTTCGGGGTCTTCGGGAGGAGGGGGCGGCGGCGGGGGAGGACAGCAGCGTCCGGCAGTTCCGACGGGAGTTACCGCGACAGCCGGGAATCAGCAGGTGGTGCTCGCCTGGACCGCCAGCAGGGGCGCGACTTCGTACAACGTCAAGCGCGCGACGGTTGCGGGGGGACCGTACACGACCATGGCAAGCCCCACGACGGCGACGGACACCGATTCCAATCTTACGAATGGGACCACATACTTCTACGTCGTAACGGCTGCGAACAGCGCAGGTGAGAGCGGGAACTCCACCGAGGCCTCGGCTACTCCCACTGGAAACAGTACGAGTATTCTAGCCACGATCGATGTACTGGCGAACCGGCATACGATCAGCCCATACGTGTATGGAGGCGCGTATCCGAAGGATGCTGACACCATTGCAGATAGCGGGTTGAGCGTGGTGCGGTGGGGAGGCAATGCAACCTCACGGTACAACTGGAAGACACAGACTTCCAATTCGGCCAACGATTGGTACTTTTCCGACTACACCTACAAGGCGATTGGCGACAGTGACTCTGTGAAGTTCGTCCAAGATGCCAAAGCGGCGCACAGCAATCCGCTGATGACAATGGTGATGCTGGATTGGGTCTCAAGGGGCGACCCCGCAAACAACACCGACAATGGCCAACTCTACAGCTATTCGGTGTCCAAGTACGGGGCGCAGTGCAAAGTTCGTCCGGACAATTCAGATGCGGGAAATGGGCAGCGGACCGACTGCACCACCAACGTGACCGGGAACGATTTCAATGATGCGCATGTGCCGATATTTGACAATGATTCGGCGGCGTGTCCCTCAAGCGCCAAGGGGCCATGCGTCTATCGAAAGGACTGGGCTGTTGCACTCTCCGCAGCATTTGGCTCTGCTCCCCATTTTTATGACATGGACAACGAGACCGATATTTGGGGTGGTACGCACCACGACGTGCATCCGAATCCATCGGGCTACAACGAATTGCGGGATACGTACGTGAGGGTGGCACGAGGGCTAAAGACCTGGGATCCGGCGGCGATTCGTCTTGGGCCCGTGAGTTGCTGCTGGTGGTTCTATTGGAATGGCGCGAATAGCGCAGACAAAGGCAATCATGCAGGGATCGATTTCCTGCCATGGTGGCTGAATGAGGTTTACTGGCAGGACCAGATTGCGGGATCGCGTTCGCTGGACATATTCGATATCCACGCGTATCCCGATGGTCCGGACACGTCCAGCTACACGCAGGCGCAAAAGCAGGCGCTGGCGGTGAGCATTTATCGCGATTACTGGGATCCGACGTATGTGAGTCCGTCGGGGACGATCGATCAACCTTGGGCGACGCAGACACAGCCGAACAAGACGATTCCGTTCCGGATTCCGCGCATGCGGGCGCTTGTGAATTCAATTTATCCAGGCACGCCTTTAGCCATTACGGAATGGAGCGCAGAGTTTGCAGGCGCAAACGATTTCTCAACCGCCCTCGGCGATGCGGATGCCTACGGCTTGCTGGGCCGCGAACGGATCTCGCTGTCTACGCGCTGGGGCGCGTCGGCAGCAGCGAACCCGAACTATCAGGCCCTAAAGCTATTCACCAATTATGACGGATCGCATCACGGGTTCGGGACAACTTCCGTGTCGGCCACGCATACGGGCGATCCTGCCTTATTCAGCATTTACGCGGCCCTCAACTCTACAAGCAACGGCATGACCATTCTTGTGCTGAATAGAGATCCGGCCAACGCGGCGCAGGTGCAGATCACAATAGATGGATTCACGCCCACGAATTACACCACCTACAGCCTCTCGCAGGGTTCACCGACGAGTATTTTGGGGGGTACATCGAAGGCATGGTCCGCGACGCAAAGCTTTGCGCCGTATACCGCGACGCTGCTGGTGGTCAGCGGGAGCATGGCCACGGCTCCGGCGGGCGAGTGGGATTTGAACCCGGATACGATTATGGTTCCGGCCAATGGAACGGTGACGTTGAATCCAATCCTGACGAAAGGAACTGGCACGGTGACGTTGTCCTCCGCTGGCTTTGATACTTACGAGGGAGCCAGCGCGTGTACAGGCGGCAGCATCACGCTGACTACGCCTACCGTCACGCCCACAGTGAACGCCGAGATCACGGTGCATGCCGGAAGCGCGCCCGGCTTCTGCCACTTCACAGTAACGGGCAGCGACGGAACTGCGACACAGAATCAGGGCGGATGGATCGTTGTGGGTAATCCGGCCGCCACGCTGGCTAAAACGAGCGGCGACAATCAGACGGGCACGCACGGCACGCAGTTGCCGCAAGCTTTGACTGTGACCTTGAATGCGGGACAGTCGGGAGGTAGCGCAACCGGGGCGAGCATCCTGTTCACCGCTACTAGCGGCGCAACACTGTCTAACGGAACCACGTCCGGCCCGAAGGTCATCGCCGTGACAAATAGCTCAGGAGTGGCATCAGTGACGCTCACACTGCCGACAACAACGGGAGTAGTTACTGTTACCGCGGACGGCCCTTACGGGTTGGGGCATCCGGAGGTTACGTTGACCGAGGCTTCCAACTAACTGCCGCAGGCCGGACTCTATTTCCCCGGCCCTTGCGCTTGCTGTTTGGCGTTGATGCCTTCGACGATCTGCCGTTCGCGCGCGCCGTCCTCCGGGCGGTGGAGTTTGTAATAAAGCGCGGCGAGCTGCACGTGCGGCTCGAGCCAGTCTGGATCATCTTTCGTCAACTGTTCCAACTCTTTAGCGGCACTCTCGTAGTCCCCCGATGTGCTCTTCAGCATGGCAGCCTCATAGCGGGCCATCGAGTCCGTGGGCTTTAGGCGCAGAGCATGCTCGAGGTAGGGCTTCGCTTCGTTCAGATCGCGTCGCTTGTAGAGTATCGCTCCGAGATACAGATTGGCCTGAAAGTCGTCTGGATTCTGCTTGAGCGCTTCCCGGAAAGCCTGCTCCGCGTTGCTGACGTCCCCAGTCTTGTCGCGGGCAAGTCCTACGAGAGTATAGAGGCCGGGCAGAGCGGGATTGAGGTGCATCGCTTCTTCCAGGTCTTTGTGCGCCCCTTCATAGTCGTTCAGGTCGAGAAGCGTGGCCCCCGCCAGCATGTAACTGTCGGGACTCGGCCCGGCCTTTGCTACTTGCTCGATGTGAGCGACGCCATCGCGGCGACGCCCGCTGCCGATCAGAGCCGATCCTAAAACGTATTGAAAATCCATATTCCCGGCGTACTTGTTCTCGAAAGGCTCGAGCAGCTTCAGGGCCTCATCCGGTTTACCGAGGTGAAGGTCTGTGTCTCCTAAGAGAATGATTGTTCGAACGTCGTTCGGCTGAGCATCATGCAAGATGGTGAATTGCTCGCGTGCGTGCTCAAAGTCTCCTTTCTTGTAGTAAGCGAGCGCAAGATTCAGAAGAACCATGTTCTTGTTCTTCAGAGAAGGAAGGACCGAGCGGTACATCTCAATTGCTTCGTCGAATTTGTTTTCATGGGCGAGAGCAGCTCCAAGGTTCACCTTAGCCTGAACATCGGATGGCCGCAGTTCCAAAACCTTGCGGTAGGCGCGAATCGCCATCGGGTAATCGCCGCGCTGCTGCGCTTCTACTGCAACTCTTAGAGCGTCATCCCCATTGGATTGTTGAGCCGCAACGGAGGAAGGGCAAATCGCCAGAAGGAGCAGGAATGACATCAACCGCCGCATGTGTAAAGGATAGCGCAGGATTTGCTGGGGCAGAGCTGATGTTTACGCGTGGTTGGCCTGGTTCTCAAGCAGATAGCAAAGTTACTCAACTCGGACAGAAAGCGCCGACTGCGCGACCTCGTCCCCCTCTTGGGCCACGACGAAGATGTCGCACTGCCCCGGACTTGGGGAGAAGCGCAAACGCACGGGAACGGAGCCGTCGGCTTCCGGACGCGGCAGGTCGAGAGGCTTGCGCACAACCTCCTTGCCATCGTGAAGCATCTGCAGAACTACTCTGGGGTTTTCCTTCTCCGGCGCAATTTTTGCGGGATACAAAACGAAGTATAGATCCAGTGCCTTCCCAGCGGAAACGGAGTCGGCAAGCGTAGGCACCATCCGGCTGTTCATGAGCCCTGTTTGATCCGTCTGGTTCGTTGCAGCCGATCCTTCTTTCCGCTCGCTCAGCAATTGAAGGGAACTCAAGCCCAACTCGCCTGCAGGTGGGGGCGTCACGAACACCGCGATTCTCTTTATGGACACCTGTTTGGACGATTCGTCTGTAACGGCGGCCTCCACTGTGTAGTGGCCCGGCTGCAACTCGACGGGTTCCGCATAGAAAATGTGGTCATCGGGCGATTGCGTTCCGCTGACTTGACGTGTGAGTTGCTGGCCGACTTTAGCGACTACATTCCCAGTGGCATCGTGGACCACCGCAAATACTGAGACTCTAATCCGGTCCTTTTTCGTGGTCGGATCTGAAACTGGCCGCAGTCCGGCGAGCGGAATCTCAAACGCAACCTGGTGTTCGACCGCACTCTGCCAAGGCCGAAATCTCATGACAGACAAGTTGTAGCGAGGCTCGTGGGAAGAGCTGCCAGAATTGATTGCGGTCAAAGCGGCGGCCTCGAATTGTTGAAGCGGATGCCCGTTGAGGTCGGGAACGGCGAAATAACCTTTTCGAGTCTGCACTGCCGCGTGCGGACGCGCAATCTTCACTTCAATCTTCCGAAATTGGCCGTTATAAGCAGTGTTTGCAGGACTGTACGAAAGTTCGTAGTGCGAACGAATGTCCTCCATAACGTGCTGCATGGGCACTGAGATTTCATTGGTATCCGTCACGGCAAAACCACCCGTGGATTCAGCGAGTTCGCGCATCGCCAATTGACGATTGGCTACCACTGTTAGCTGGATACTGTCGTCTTCCTTAGGGCCGTTAAAAGGATCACTTGCTTGGGACGCGCTGATGGCACCGGTGATCCGCTGATCTGTCAGTGAACGCATCATGGGATCTTCGATGTTCAGGCCGCGTGTATCCACCGCGTAGAAGGAGACACCAGCACGGTTGGCGTAACTGATGAGATTGTCGACGACCTCGCGCCGGTTCATGGGAAGGCCAAGTCCATCCGCGAGATAGATGACGACCTTGCGGCCGGGAAGGATCTCCTGGCTGCGAACGATTTCGCGAAGAGAGTCGATCGCCGACATCCCGTCGGAGAGGCTACGGGCGAACCGTATCCCATTCTCTACGTGAGCCTGGGCCAGAATGGCACTTCCTAGCGTGACGGAAGCATCTTCTGACGCGGCGTCCCTCGAGAAGAGCGGGTCGCGAGCAATAGTCGGGAGTGGATTCAGAACCGCATTCCGAACAGCGTCTTGAGTGACTTGGCTGACTTGCGGAGAATTAAGAAGATTATTGGCCACCGCCTGCAAGCTGGTAAAAGCGCCGCCAACCACTGCAACTTGAGTGTCTAAGCCGTCTTCTGTATGCAAGCCTTTAGCCACCGCGTCTACAGACTTGGTCAGCAGTTGCTTGTCATCGGTGTAAAGGCGGGCGATTTTCAAGGTTCGCCCCAATCGATAGATTGAGACGTACGTGTTGGGCAGGTTATCGCTCTTCAAGAACTCCGTCACAGCTGTGCGCGCGAACTCCAAGTTCAGGGGAGCAATATCCGCAAAAACGATCGCGACGAAGTTCGCTTGGTGGAGAGACGTCACAGGGGCTTGGTGGAGCGAGGTCGCGGAAACTGGCGCAGCGCCAGGCGGAACAGCAGTGACAGTTCGACCCTCGCGCTCCGTTTGTAACTGCTCGGATCCCTCGATGCCACGGAAGGAGAGAATTTTTTGTGGGACGCCATCTTCGGAAATCTGAATCTCGTCCGGTCGTAGATTGGTGATGAGCTTGTGGTGCTTATCGCGAACGATGATGTCGAGCAGAACCTCGCGCGTGTTGGTTCGAATTGTTGGTGGCCGGTCTTGTGGGCTGTTCGGAGCAGAAGACTGTCCTGAAGCAACAAGGCAAATCAAGGAAGTTGCACAAGCGAAACGTACAACGTGCCGTAGCATACGAACCTCCACGCCAAACGCGCTTCGCCGCGAGGCCGCTCTGATGGAAACTACGTCGGGAAAGGCAGGATTCCCGGTCCAGCAAGCAGATCCGGATTCGCCGTGTATTGTATACTGGATCGCGAACGCACGTGTCGGTGATATGTCGTTCACACCGTTCATCCGGCTTGCTTTCTGTGCTCCGGAATTGTTCTCCGAGGTTGCGATGTCTGCGAGAACGGCCTTCTCTCTAGCCCTCCTGTTGCTTTCAGCAACGGTTCTAGCGGTGGGGCAACGTAACCCTCCGCCCGTTGCCGTGACCACAATGCCTCATCCCGTAGCGACGAGGCCCGACTCGCTTCAGGACACAGGGCTTTACGGCTACTGGTCCAAGATGACCAGTCAGGACCGAGCAGGAGGCGCACTGTTGGGAAAAGTGAGCCTAGAGCACGAAATGTTGCCTTGGGAGCCGATCCTTGTCACTGTCGATTGCAACAACAGGACGATTTACTCGACACAGACAGATCCGAAAGGTGAGTTTGCCGTGGTTCCCTCCGGAGTGCCGGGAGATGCCAGCGTGCAAGGGGATGCACAACGGCTAATGAAGTCGTACTACGAAGGGTGCTTGCTCAAAGCGGTTTTGACAGGCTTTCGTTCTTCCTCGGTCACGGTCACGCAGCGGCATCTGCGAGACGATCCGCAAGTGGGAACGATCACCTTGACCCGAGATTCTTCCTCGCGAGCAACTGCTTTGAGCGCCACGAGTCTATCCGCCCCAACGGATGCAAGTAAGCACTGGACCAAAGCGGGAGCAGAGATGCTTGCGGGCAAACCTGACCGGGCGCGCAAGGAGTTGGAGGCGGCGGTTCGAAGCTATCCAGATTTTGCGGATGCATGGTACGAATTGGGACGGCTGCAGGTGATGTCCAGCCCGCGTGACGCGCATACTTGCCTTGAAAAGGCTGTCGCTGCAGACCCCAATTTCGTGCGTCCCTACGGTCAGTTGGCCGTGATGGCGGCTCAAAACGAGGACTGGCAGGGGGTTCTCGACTACACCGGGCGGTCGTTGCAATTGGAGCCACAAGGCACTATGTGGATCTGGTACTACGACGCACTCGCTAAGTTCCAGCTAGGGAACGTCCAAGCGGCGGAGGCAAGCGCTAAGAAATTGCTTGCCGACGACCCGTTACACAACATAAAGGGAGGCGAGCAACTTTTGGCGGCGGTTCTCGCTCGAAAAGGAGACTACACCGGAGCATTGGCACACCTGCGCAGCTGCCTGACTTATATCCGCGAAGAGTCCGATGTCAAGCTTTTGAAAGATGAGATTGCGCAGTTGCAGCGCCGTGTGGAGGCACCGAACTAGCGTTGGTTCACTTGCTTCGCTTCCGCCGGACTCTGAATCGAACTGCTGGATTGCACTTCCGGCGGTATTGGTAACGGGATCTCGAGCGCTCCCACCCTATCGGTGAGTATGTCTCGCACTGCGACTCGGATCGAAGTTGCTCCCACCGGAACGTCCAGTTCCTGCATCGCTCGGAAGACATTGTTCTTGGGATGCGACGGGGAATCGGAAGACGTATCCTCCGACGCGGTCTCGAAAACACCATTTAGAGCCGCTCCTTCAGAGTTGAATGCCACCGCGGCGAACTCGAGCGGCAGCGGCTTGTTCGTTCCCACCTTAATCTGCTGTGCCGAAATGAGGTAGTAAAGCGCATATCGTTGCACCTGCAACCCCTTGCGCAGTTTCTCGGAAGCTGCCCCATGTTTAGGACGCACATAGGCGGGTTGCTTTGCGAGATGTACCAACTGCTCGGGGCTTGCGGGGGAAGGGAGCCCCTCCGCACGGATGCGAACTTTAAAAATCAGATCACTGAGCAGCGGAGCACCGTACGCGAGGCCTGCGTATAGAGGGCGTTCTCGAGCATTCGTCGTATCGACGTTCGGCACTCCCTCTTGTTCTCCCTGTTTCTCGGTGCGCTTCGCCGGAATGGGAGCTTCGGGATCATCCGCGTAATAAGACCGCCGATATGCCAGGTGGTATCCGGGACGCTGCAATGTGACGCGGATCTGACGCAGGCTTCCGTTGTAATTCGGGTTGCTCGGTGAATAACTCAAGGAGTAGTAGTTAGCGCCTCCTTCGACCGCTTCCGATAGCGCTGACTTAAGGTCGTTGTTGCTGTGAAAGGCCTGTCCTCCCGTCGCAGTTGCCAGGTCATTCTCAACCATATAACCTTCGGCGAGTGAGCTGCTGGCTCCCGAAGCCTGTAAACCGTTCGCAGTACGCCCAGCGGCAGTGGAGCGGTCCGGCGCGCCCCCAGGTGCGGTACCGCTGGCTGCCGGGGCGTTTGTACCCTGCGTGCCTCCGCCGGAACTGGTCTGCTGCACAGACTCGACCGAGTTGGCACCGCTGAAAGGTGTTATGCCGGTCAATGCGCCCTCTGGGTTCGTGACCACTCCTCGGACATTGACGGGGTAAACCGCGACTTGACCCCGAGTGAGCGCATCTAACTCTCTTCGCATATCGTCCCGCAGGTCCTGAGGATCCCCATCCCTAGGGTAGAGAGAAACTGGAAACCTGCCGGAGAGCCACAACAGGTTCTTTCGCCCGGGTAGTCCGTTGAGGAACGTGCCGATGTAAGTAAGCACCTGCATAGCTGAAATTGCGTCACCCTGGCCATAGTTTCTTGACATTAGAAATGACATAGGCAGGTGCGGTGCTGCACTGTGTGGGTCAAGCACCGAGAACAGACGTTCTTTGGAATCTGTAAATCCCTGGATTAGATGAAGGCCGTCCGAGTTGACGAAGATAGCAAAGCGGGTTCCGGCTGGTTTGTTCTGGATGAACTTGAGTACCTGCTGCCGGGCTGTAATTTGATCTTCCTGCTCCATATTGACCATATCGTAAAGGACAACATAAAGAGGACCACGTTGCGGTGTGGCCGGCACATTTATGAATGTATCTCGAGGCAGCGCAGGTGAGCTCGGCGGAAGGGAGATCGAAGGAGAATCAAGTTTGTATTCCTCAAACGAAAGGACGTGCTGTACTTTGCGGTCCTCTCCCACGGAAAAATCTCGCGCGCTCAACCCATGCAACGGCCGTCCATCTGAGTCCCGTACAACAACATCCACGAGAACTCGCCGCACCTTCTCTTTGAAAAGTGGAATGCCAGAAGCTGGTTCTTGGTGAGGTGATGCAGTGCTGCTGGTTTGGGCTAACAAAAGCGCAGAGGAGAACGTAACAAGCAAGTAAATGATCAAGGCGGTCGATGGATGACGATGAGTCATCATGGCTGCGGATTCCCCTTGTAAGTCAACCTGAAGTAACTAGAGTCGTGTGAGCCGGCGGTGCTGCTCGACAGTTCATTAGAGGCTGATTGAGAGGCTGATTGCGCGAAGGGTGGGGTGGAGCAGTGGGCGATGCGGGCTACAAGGGTTCTTATAACGCAGCAAGTTACCAAATTCATAAACTTAGGCTCCGATCTTGGTACGCCACGGGGACGCCCCAATAACGGATTAGTGGAATTATACACAGCGTGGAAGCACAGAACGCCTACTTGCGTCCGGGAGCGGACGCAAGTTCTTTGTGCAGTTGCAAGGCGTCTTTGTTATCAGGATTAAGTTTCAGCGCAGTGGCTATCGCCGCGTCCGCTTCAGCAAACTTCGATTGCATTCCGAATGTCGCCGCCAAGTTGATCCATGCTGCAACGTACTCGGGAGCGGCGCGGACGGCTTGCCGGAAGTGCTCCTCTGCCGCGGAGTAATCACCATCGCGGGAATCGAGATATCCGAGTTGATTGTGGGCGAGAGCCAGATCCGGATCGATCTGAATCGCCTTCTCCAGAGCGTTTCGTTCTGCACTCGTATCGCCGGCGGCATCGAGCGCCACCGACAACTTGTAATTGAGCGATGCATCCTCAGGTCGGGCTTGCAGCGCCTCCCGATAAAGCTCAATCGCTCTCCGGGAATTCCCGGAGGCGAGTGCCTGTTCGGCCTCGTCGGATTTCGCCTTCGCCAAGCTCCGCGCCGCTCTAACCTCGGTAAGTTCCTGATAAGTCTTCAACTGTCTTTCGGCGCCTTCGGTGTCCCCGAGAACCTTCAGCACTTTTGCGAGTTCGAAATGGACTTCAAGGGGAGGATTCTGCAGCGCCAGTACTTGCTCGAATTGCTGCTTGGCACCGATGTTGTCGTTCAGCTTCGCGAGAACTAGGCCAAGGTTGAGATGGGCGATGCCGTTGCTGGGATTCATCGCAATAGACTGCTCCAGATGCTGCTTGGCGATAGAGTAGTTTCCTGCCTGCAATTCCATGACACCGTTGGCGTACAGAAAATAAGGATCTTGCGGGTGCGAGGCAAGCAACTTTCGTGCCAGTGGGGCCGCCCGTACCGCCTCCTGTGCGGTTACCAGAACTTGCAGGTAGAGGCGCTGCGCATCAACGTCGTCCGGGCGCTTCAGCGCGAAATTGCCCGACACCTCCGCAGCTTCTCTGAAGTAGACCTTACTCATCAGCACAGTGGTTAAAGCGAATGTCAACGGAAACGAGGAGGGGTGGACAGCGAGAGCCTTCTTCAGGAGAGCCCCGGCGTCATCCACCATCCCGGATTTTGCGTACGCCTGGGCCAGATCGAGAGCGAGCTTCTCGTGTCTGGTGACGTCAACCGCAGCTGAACGCAGCAATTCGATGGCACCGCCATAATTCGCCTCGGCAATGAGGTGTTTGCTGAGACCGTCGAGTGCGGTGACAGACTTGGGATCAAGCTTGAGTGCAGCTTGCCATTGCACTTTCGCTTCGTCCCCTTGATGGAGTTGTTCCAATGCTTGCGCCAGCCCTACACGAGTCCCAGGAGCAGAAGGGGATATCTGAATGGATTGTTTTAGGACTTCGGCAGCTGCATTGAGATCACCGATGTCAATGAGCGATCCTCCCAGGAGTTCGGAAATGTGCACAGAGTTCGGCTTTAAATGGAGGGCGGAACGAAAAGCCTCCGCCGCGCACTCCTCTTTCTGTCGAGCCTGGAACCATTCGCCGAGGCGGACGAACGCGTCTGCTTGGGGGTGAGCGCGAATCTCCGCCTGGATGGTGGACGGGCCTTGGCATTGCGTCGCGGCATGCGAACTGATGGCGAGCGAGACGAGCAATAGCCCAGACGCGAATCGATGTACGGAAGAAGCACCCATATCTTCAGATCCAGTGATAGCTACTCGAAATGCTATCAAAGGCCAGCGGAGTGCGATAACCGGANTTGATGAGAAGGCCCAGACGCTCACTTCAGAGGACGCGGAGCCAGATTGCTCTTGGGTTCGCCTTCCCGGATCAGCACCAGTTGGTTCGCTGCCACGTTGGCGAAGGTCTCGGATCTTCCGCTGGGCCAGTGAACTTCGATGTCGGCTGTTTTCGTTGCGCCAAGTCCAAAGTGCAGCCGCGGGTCGCTCGCTGACAAGAAGCCGATCTGGCTGGTCACACATTGCGCCTGAATTTTTCCGGCGTAGTGCAGGAGCACGCGCGAGCCGATCGCGCTGCGATTGCTGCGAGTGCCTTCAAGCCGTACTTTGAGCCAGTGATTCTCGGACGGCGCGTCGTTGCGCAGCAGCGAGGGCGGATCGTTGCGGTTCATAATCAGTATGTCGAGATCGCCATCGTTGTCGAAATCACCAAAAGCTACTCCTCGGCTCACGTACTTCGAAGACAGAGTTACACCGGCTTCCTCCCCGATCGCAGCGAAGGTTCCGTTTCGCATATTTCGGAACAACAGGCGAGGGTTGCGGGCGGGATATTTGGCGTAGACTTTTTCCAGTTCAGGAGCAACGGTGCCAGACACGGTAAAGATGTCCGGATATCCATCGTTATCCAGATCCACGAGACCGGTGCCCCAACTGCTGAAACGGCGCTCGCCGCCTAGTCCTGCCGCCATCGTCACATCTTCAAATTCGCCCTTGCCGTTGTTGTGATAAAGCCCGGCAGGCTGATTCACGAAGTGCGTCTTAAGTATGTCGAGGTGCCCGTCGAGGTCATAGTCCCCGATCCCAACTCCCATGCCACCCATCAGGTTGCCGTCGCGGCTAACCGCAACTCCGCGAAGCATCGCCTCTTCACGGAAGGTCCCATCGTGGTTATTCAACAGCAGCATGCTCGGAGTGGCATCGCACGCGACGAAGATGTCGGGCCAGCCATCCTCGTCGGCATCCACTGTGACCGCAGTGAAGCCGTACGAGCCGCGCAGCTGTGCGACCCCAGACTCCTTGGAAACGTCCGTAAAAGTCCCATCCCCGTTGTTGCGGTAAAGAGTGTGAGGTGGAAATCCGAGGCCACCGGGCCCGCAGTTCGTTGGGACGCCCTCGAAGTTGCAGTTCGGTACCTGCAATGATGGCTTGGGAGCGTTTTCGAGATCGATCTCGACGTAGTTAGAAACAAAAATATCCAGGAGACCATCGCGGTTGTAATCAATGAACGTGCATCCAGAGCCGAACAGCCGACGTGGTTCCGTCAACCCGGCTTTCACCGTCACATCGGTAAATGTTCCATCCCCATTATTGCGGTACAGCTTGTTCTGGCCGTAATAGGTAATGTAGAGGTCTTCAAATCCGTCATTGTTGTAATCGCCGACGCACACACCACAGGCCCATCCCGGATCCGCGAGTCCGGACTTCCCGGTCACGTCTGTGAAAGTGCCGTCACGATTATTGTGATAGAGACGATTGCCCGCACCGGCAGGAATGCCTTCCAAAGTACGTCCTCCCAGGATGAAGACATCCATCCAGCCATCATTGTCATAATCGAAAAATGCGCAACCGGCGCCATTGACCTCGACGATATAGGTGTTCCGGTGCGGATCTCCATAGATCGTCGTGCCGGTTAGGCCGGAGGACGCCGAAACATCAACGAATTTTGAAAACGGTGGAAGGGAAGGGGCAGAGGCAACTGACGCAAACGGCCAAATCTTGCCTGGGAGGACAATCGGTGCTAAGGCCGCAGGCAGCGCTCGCAATGCTTCGCGACGGGTCCATTTCCCAGACTTCGAATTCCTCATCTGTGTGGGGTACTCTTGCTCGAATCCTCCTCTCCGATCATCAAGGTTGCGCAGTGACCTTGGCAAGAGTGTCTTTCAAGAGTAGCGCCTGTGGGTTTTTCGGTTCCAATTGGAGGGCAGCCGCTACCGCCTTCTGTGCTTCAGAGAAGCGGGACTGCATACCGAGCGTCGCGGCAAGGTTCACCCATGCTTCTGTGAATGCCGGGGCAGCACGAACCGCCTCGCGAAAGTGTTTCTCTGCATCGCTGGAATCGCCTTGCTGCGAAGCGAGAAAGCCGAGTTGATTTTGTGCGCTCGCCAGCTCCGGATTAATCTGAATCGCTCTTTCCAGGAACGTCTTCTCGGTAGCGACGTCGCCAGAACGGTCCAGAGCAACGGCCAGCTTGAAATTCAACAAGGCGTCGTCGGGAGTAGCATCCAGAGCTTCGCGATAAAGCGCAAGAGCTTGCTGAAGGTCTCCGGATCCAAGCGCCTTGTCCCCTTGCGCAGTTTTGCTGGCGGCCACGGCGCGGTGATTCTTTTCCTGTAGGCCCTGCTGGTAGACCTTGAGTTCCTGTGCGGATCGTTCGTTTTCGCCCAGCGAGTGCAGAACCTTTCCAAGCTGAAAGTGAATCTCCGGTTCGCTCAGTCCAAGCTCGAGTGCCTTTTCCAATTCCACCTTTGCGCCCTGTACATCGTTGAGAGCCGCTAAGACTACCCCGAGATGGTAGTGGGCAGCGGCGATCTTGGGATCGACGGCTACCGCCTGCTTCAGGTGCTCGCGAGCAGATTTCGAATCGCCTGCATCGTGCTCCAGGACACCATTGATATAGAGAAGTTCAAAATCGCGCGGTGAGGCAGCAAGCAGTTTCTGCGCGAGAGGCTTCGCTACCGTGGTATTTCCGGTGAGCACAAGGACCTGGAGGTAGAGGCGCTGAAGATCGGCATCGGACGGATGCGCCCGAATCGCTTGTGCACAAAGCTTCTCCGCCGCTTGGTAATGGTACTGCTTCAACTCCACTGTGATTAAAGCGGTCGTGAGCTTTACCGATGATGGCGAATGCGCGAGCGAGTCAGACACCACTTTTGAAGCCTCATCGAACATCTTCAAACGGATGTAAATCTGCGACAGCCCAACGGCTACGTCCGGATCCGCGGGTGCAGAGCGAAGAAGGGCAATAGCGCCGGCGAAGTCATTCTCGTCTGCCAATTCTTTGGCCATCCCCTGTACTGCTACCGTGGATTTAGGGTCGATTTCGAGTGCTGCCTGCCATTGCTCTTTTGCTTCGGATTTCCGCTGTAGTTGGTCGAGTGCCGCTGCCAAAATCAGGCGCGGTTTGAGTTTCTTGGGAGCAATCTCCACGGATTGTTGAAGAAGCGGGACGGAACTCTGGATGTCTCCGGAGGAATAGAGGCTAAGTCCCAGTAAATAGGGCAGCCGGGCAGAATCGGGCGACAAGTTGAGCGCATTGCGATAAGCCTCGGCGGCACAATCGAACCGGTGATGATCGCCGAACCACGTTCCCGCTTCGGTGTAAACCTCAGCACTTTCACTCGCGTGAAGCTTGGCCTGAAGTTCGCGAGGAAGGTTGCAATCCTGCGCTGCGACAACATGAGCACTCAGCGTCAGGGAAAGAGAAACGAGAAGACCGAATTCGCGGAGAGGTGACGAAGGTAACATCGGGCAGCGCAGGGATGACTGAACTTACGCCCGACGATCAGCATAGTGTTTTCGATCGGAAGCCGCAAGACAGTCTGGAGGCTCTTACGGAAACCGATTTCTGGGCCGAGCCCCCGCGGGATT
>C688J18823_10000025_pt1 | contig 98222 bp, 87 predicted proteins | sample HopSoiMetagenom1_FD_18823 | JGI IMG/M metagenome (IMG submission 18823)
AACAAAAAGTGCGGATGTAACTGGCTCTTAAGGTTCTCAAGTTCGGCATGGGAGAGCTGCGTCTCCAGTTGCGCCGCTATAGTCTGGCGCTCCATAGCGGCCTGGTAAAAGTGGATTGACTGATACAGTCCCACAACTAACCAGTACGTAAGCACGCCTGTAAAGCTCATAGATAGAACACTGACTTCGAACGTCGGGAGAAGGCGCAGCGCACCAGGATCAGTTATGCGAAAAACTGGCCGCAGAAGTCCACGGCTCAGAAAGTATTCGGTGACAGCTCCCAGGGGAGCCATCAGGAACGACATGATTGTGTGGATCGCTATATGAGGTACAAACCTCGGCCCCGTCAACGGGAACCGTTTGGCCAGACCAATCACAAGCGGTGTGTACGCCGCCCATATGTACCAGTAGACAAGTTCGGGCGCGCCCACGATCACCCAGCTGACGTGCGTACCCTGTACCTTCCCCACCACGATCCTGCGCACGGCAAACAACAGTCCTACAATCGTCCATGCACACAGGACCAAAATCCATCTCGTCCGTCCCCTATTTGGTGTGGCCTGCAGCAATGGGTGTGTCGACCCTCCGGCACGGATTATAGCTGAGCCTTCGCAGGAGACATCTCCGAGGGCAGACCGCTTGTCTCACTTCGGACGCCGCATGTCACTTTTCCTGCAAACGCTGTTTCTTCGCGGCGTATGTTCCATACTCGCTAACCCAGTACCGAGGAGTTGCCATGAGCAAGACCGCAATTAGCTCGCCTGAACTCGCGCCGACTGTCAGCGTGGCACTCACCCGTGCTGCTTGTGCAGGCAGACAACGACGGCGTTGTACCTCCCAGCAGGCCGCCGAACTCATCGAAGGCTTGAGGTCGCACAACATCGACAATGACGTATCATGATTCCGAGCGAGATTCATGACATGGCACGCTACTCATCGTGGATGCTGTTGTTCAATGCTACGGATCTGTACTTCGATCGGCAACTAAACAAGCGGAGCGCGCCCTCTCCGTAAGCAGGCCCATCACTACGGTTTTGATCGACGGTGTGTGAGCCCTTCGCTTAGGCTTTTGAAAAACCGGGTATGGCGTGTTTGGAAGGGCATGGGCAGAATTGCCCGCGAATTACGAGGGAGAAAGTGCTGCACATTATTTTCAGCAACGATCTGGCCGGCGCGCGCTCCGGAAGTGTGATAGCTCAGGCGACCTTGGACGCGGGCCCGGCGATGTCAGGAGAATTTCTATGACGCCGGAAATCATGCGCCAGTACCTGGCCGCGCACGCGCCGGAGCTCGAGGTCGTCGAGCTGCCTGAGGCGCATACGACCGAATACATTTCGCGCGAGTGGAAAGTCCTACCCGCTCAGGTGGCCAAGACGCTGACATTGCGCGTCGGGGAAAACGTGATCATCGTCGTGACCTGCGGTGACTCGAGGCTCGACAACCGCAAAGTCAAGCAGGAACTGGGCGGCAAAGGCCATATGATGTCGGGATCCGAGGCCTCCGAGATTACAGGTCATTCTGTGGGCGCAATCACGCCGCTCTGCCTCGGTTCCTTACTGCCCGTATTCTTCGACATTGGGCTAAAGCGTTTCGAGGAGGTGGTGACCGCTGGGGGCTCCACCCACGCAGCTATCCGAATCCCGCTCACTCGATTTGTCCAGCTCACCGGCGCCACGTGGGTCGATGTCTGCAAAGAGATGTAAGCCAATGGAGAACGGGCTCCAGCGACAGTTCAATTTGCACGTGTAGCTTGACAACAATGAAATTCCACCTTTATCAGTTCCACCCAGGAAAGGACGATGTTCAATGTCAACGTTTATCCGTGGCACTTTCCCATAGGCACTCGGCTGGAACGTCTCAACGGCCAACTCTGACCGCTTGTCCCGCTTTGGACGCCGCATGTCACTTTTCCTGCGAACACTGGTTCTTCGCGGCATATTCTCCAGTGGGTAGCACAAGTCGCTTTGCGACATACAGATAAAGGAGCTCCACATGAAGAAGATTCTGATTCAGTACGGGTTGTGCGCGCTTGCAGTCGCTCTGATGGCGCTGTTGGCGCAGGCGCAGCCGCAGCCGCAATCGCAACCGGCAGGATGGCAGGCCGCCTTCGCAAAAGATGCCGGAACGCTTTCCGACAAATTCACCGGACTCGCGCGCGTTATGTCGGCCAAGTACGACTGGAAGCCCGCCCAGGGCGTTCGCTCCGTCGCCGACGTCTTCAACCTGATCGTTAAAGAGAACGGCCTGCTCGCCGGCGCGCTTTCGGGCACGCCGAATACGGGGGCACCGCCCGCGCCCATCACCGATCCGGAGAAATTGCAGGAAGCTCTGAAGGCTTCTTACCTCAATCTGCAAAAAGCGATTACAGGACTTTCCGACAACGACCTGCAGACGACGGTGAAATTGTTCGGAAGAGACTGGACGAAACAGGACGCGCTGATACACGTTCTTGTAGATCAACACGAGCATCTGGGGCAGTCGATCGCGTACGCGCGCAGCAACGGTGTGGTTCCACCGTGGTCTAAGTAAAGCACAGCGGCGTGAGGAGCGTCTTCACGGAGGCTTTACTTGAGGATGTTCGCTATGGCTTGCGCATGCTGGTCAAGAAGCCCACAGTCATGATTGTGGCTTGTCCTGACGCTGGCTCTGGGCGTGGGCGCCAACACGGCCATTTTAGAATGTTTTTACGGAAGGGGGCCCGCTTGCTGGCGTGGGCATCGTTGCCGGATTGGTCTTTTCTGCAGCACAGCGTCCATGATGGCAAGTTTGCTTTATTGGGTGCGCCCCCATGATCCGGCTGTGTTTCTGATCGTGCCTCTGCTTTTGCTGGCAGTGGCCGCGCTGGCTAGCTATCTCCCAGCACGCCGCGCGACGAAAGTGAACCCGATGATTGCTCCTCGCTAGGCATGAACTCACCGTTTGACCTACATGGTAGGTCGGCGGGCGCACGAGATTGGAGTGCCATGGCACTGGGAGCCTCGCCCTCAACCATTGGAAAAATGATTGTGAGCTGGGACGCGAAGTCTAGCCGGCATCGGCGGCAAATCCGGTTCTTTGCCTTTAAATTCGCTCGCATGAAGGAGTAGGAAGCCAATGTCTGTTTATCGGTACGTCCGTCTCGATGTTTTTTCAAATCAGCCATTCACGGGCATTCAGCTAGCCGTGTTCCTCGATGCGGCGGGGATTGACGAGCGGCGGATGCAGCGGATCGCAAATGAAATGGCTCTCCCCGAAACCACATTCGTGTTTCCTCCCGAGACTCCCGAGACCGACGCGCGGGTTCGCATTTTCACTCCATCCCAAGAGCTACCGATGGCCGGGAGTCCGACGATTGGGACGGTTTTTGCACTCGCGGGCGCAGGACGACTGCGTGCGGGCGCCGATAAGACGGTTCTCGGACTCGGCATAGGACCAATAACCGTGGGACTCGAATGGGGTCAGAACGCCTTGCGCTTTGCCTGGATGACGCAACCGATTCCGACATTCGGGCCCATCGTCACAGACAGTGTTGCGGTTGCCGCGGCAGTCGGCGTGCAACCGTGCGATCTTGCAGACGGAAATTTGCCGGTGCAAGTCGCGTCTTCCGGAGTTCCATTTCTGTATGTTCCGCTACGTTCGCGCGCGGCGGTTGATGCCGCATCCATCGAGCGTGGGAGATTGTGCGCGTTACTCCGCTCCGTGGATCTCGAAGAGATCCCTGTATTTGTATTCTCGTGCCAGCCGACGGACGATGATGCTACGGTGTACAGTCGAATGTTCGGGCCCTGTATCGGCATTCCGGAGGATCCGGCCACAGGCGCCGCGAGTGGGCCGCTGGGCGCGTATCTCCTCCAGCACAATGCAGTGTCAGCCGACAATGCCTCGAGGCTCGTGAACCTTCAGGGCGTCCGCATGGGCCGCCCGGGTCGTATTTACATTTCGCTCTCGAGCCGTGCAGGAGTTCTCAAGGAAGTTCGGGTCGGCGGTGAGGCGGTGGTTGTCGGCGAAGGAATGGTCCGCCCTTAGCGGAGTTGGAGTGGAGAGGCTGCTGATTTAGTGCATTACGTTGGGCCGCATGTTGCGGCGCACAACCGCCGGGTTGATTGCGGAGGATTTCCCGTTCCGCTCGACCACAGGAGCAAACTTCCAGGTTTTGACCGACGTGGATTTTCTTGAGGAGATTGACGCGTTCTGCGTACTGCTTGCTGCGACCCATTGCCGATGCCTCACGTTACGACAGCGGACGTCAGCTCAGTCACGGTTTCGGTCAAACAGAGAGTTCATGGACACCAGGGTGGACACCAAGAAAGGTAAGCAATTGAAAACAGGCTGTGAGAGTTAGGCGGCAGCGTTCTAACCAACTGAACTACTCGTTAAAAATGTCCCCTTTTTGGAGTTGTTGCCTATCTTTGGCGCCGCGCTTCATTTCAGCGCCGCTACCTATTCCAAAAGCGTGCCGTATCTCTCCCGAAAATTGAATGTTTCGAGCCGCGTGGACTGTCACATCAAAATTTCAACATCCTCACTTATATCGCATCACTTATGCCGATCACTTTCCTTCGATCCCGCTTCGATCAGCTTTTTTGTCAGCAATACCAGACCAAGAATCTGTGTCCACTCAGAAACAATGTTGCCCACAACCTGGCCCCACTTCGATTCCGAATCAGAATGCGCGTACAGCAGCACCCATCCAATGCCGGTTACAAGCAGAAACACCGTTAATGAATGTTCCCGCAAGGTCTCAAGCAAACGACCAGGTGATTTCTTTCTCGGCTGTTTGCTCTCGCTTGATCCGCGCTCGTACAAATGTTTGGTCGCCAGGATCATCACCACAACCCCGCTCCAATCGGCGATGGCGTTGCCAAAGAACGAGCCAATGTGCTTTTTCTCATCGCTCACGCTATAGAGCACAATCCATGCCAGCAGAATGCAACTGGTCACAATGGTAAGACCATGCCGCTCAAAAAACTTCTGGTTCGGTTTCCTTTGCAGAGCAAACTTCAAACGTTCACCTCGTCCCAACACTGCTGGTTAGACGGCCTTGCTCGAGCAGAAGTGGCCTATGCACTTCATCCCATCATTTCAATTTGTGTCCTCCTGCTCACCAAAACCTGTCCATCGTGTCCAATCCAGCGGGATGGCTGATCCGCTGGCACCCCAGTGATCGCTCAGGTTAACAGGAGAAACTCAATGAGTGCATGTGTGTCTCGATTCATATTTGTGATCGCGCTAGCTGCCACTGTTCACGGCCAGGCCCCAAAAATGAACGAGCCCACAATGGACCAAGCCAATCAACTGTACTCCGCCAAAAACTGGAGCGCCGCCGCACCCGCCTTTGAAACCATCACACGCGCGGAGCCTGCTAATGCCCTGGCTTGGCTGCGGTTGGGTGTTTCCCGCCACAAACTCGCTCAGTACGCAGCGGCGGTTGAGGCTTACAAGCACATCGAGTCTGATCCGCAGATCGGGCCTTCAGCGCTGTATCGTGAGGCAGCTTCGCTGGCCAAACTAAACCGAAACCAGGAGGCGATTGCATCTTTGGATAAAGCCGTGGATGCCGGGTTGGCCCAGCCCGGCACGTTCCAGCAAGATGCTGATCTGGCATCGTTGCGCGATGAACCTGGTTTCAAAGCGGTCATTGAGAAGGCTGATACCATTGCACACCCATGCGCGCATCATGCTGAATATCGCCAATTTGATTTTTGGATTGGCGAATGGGACGTTGTTACCACGCAAGGCCACAATCCGGCCGGAACCAGCAGCATTCAACCCATTATTGATCAATGCGTCTTGCTGGAAAACTGGACCGGCGGCGGTGGAGGCACGGGCAAGAGCTTTAACCACTACGATACGTCCAGAAAAATATGGATGCAGGATTGGGTCGACAGCCAGTCCAACAGCATTCACTTTGAAGGCAAGCTGGAAGATGGCGTGATGAGCTATTACGCGGACAGCCGCAAGCCCGACGGCACGCCCATCCAGCGCCATCTTCAGTTCTTTAAACTCGATGCCGATCACGTACGCCAATTCAGCCAGCAATCCAGCGATGGCGGAAAATCATGGACGCCCGAGTACGACTTCACATATAACCGCAAGAAATAAAGCCGCGATTATCTTTTGGGCCGCGGTGGCGTTGGCTCCGGCGGCTTGTTCGGATCGTTTCTGCCCGGCAACTCGCCGGGCTTCACGCTGACTTCGCCGCTCGTCACCTCGTCATACTCAGGCTTCCGCATTCCCTGCAGATATTTATCAAACCATCCGACGATGTGCTCAAGGCGCTCCACACGGTGCCATGGCTGTCCTGAGCGGGAAAGCTCGTGCGATTCTCCAGGGAAGCGCACCATGATTACCGGACGCTTTAGGAATTTCAGCGCGCGGAACATTTCTTCCCCGCCTGCTCCGGGCGGCGTCCGATAGTCGGCTTCTCCCAGCACCAGCATCAGAGGCGTGTGGACATTTTTTATGTATGTAATCGGCGAGCGATTCACATAGTCCTGCGGATCGTCAAAAGGCGGCGCTTTGAACCATGATGGCTGAAACAACGTGAAATCCGCGGAGTACCAAAACGCGGCCCAGCTTGCGATATCGCGTTGCGCCACGGCTGCGGCAAAGCGGTCCGTATGTCCAACGATCCAGTCCGTCAGCAGGCCGCCGCCGCTGCCGCCGGTAACGCCGAGCTTTTTAGGATCGATATAGCCCCGCTTCAGCACTTCGTCCACGCCGATCATCAGGTCGCGCATGTCGTCGCCCGGATAGTGATATTGAATAATGTTGCCGAACTGCTGCCCGTAGCTCGTGCTGCCGCGCGGATTTGGATAAAGCACCACGTATCCCTTGGCAGCCATCCATTGAAATTCGTGGTCAAAGACAAAGCCATAAGCCAAGTGGGGGCCGCCATGAATGTTCAGGATGAGCGGATATTTTTTTGCAGCGTCAAAGTCCGGCGGCTTCTGTATCCACGCATGAATCTTTTTGCCATCAAAACTGGTGTACCAGATCTCTTCTGGCGCTGTGATGTTGAGCTGGGAGAAAAGCTTGTCATTGATGTGGGTCAGCTGGCGCGGTTGAGCGCTGGCCTGTGCGCGGTCAATCCAGAACAGATCGCCGATATTCGTCGGCGTGGAGATGAGCGCAACCAATCCCGATGCGTCTTTATTTGCGCGAAAGCGTTCTACCGCCTGATTGCCACGCGTGATTTCTGAAATCCTGGCTGACGCAATATCTACCTGAATCAGATTCGCGCGGCCTTCACGTGCCGTACTCACGATCAGGCTGTTGCCGTCAGCTGACCAGACAACGTGGTCCGGACCTCCGGCGCGCGGCGTGCCCTGATCGCCGCTCACTCCGCTGCAAACGTCAAAGTCGTAGTTCGCTGTCAAGTTGCGTGGCTTGGCATCGGCGGCCAGGTCCATCACCCATAGATCGGGCTGGGTATAAGAGAGCACCGGTTCATTCACAGAGGCACAGAAGGCCAGGCGCTTGCCGTCCGGACTAAGTGACAGTTCGCGCGGCGCCATAGGAATGGTGGCAATCTTTGCCGGTGTGCCGCCCGCCGGTGCCACGGAATAGATGTCGGCGTGAGGCTGCTCATAAGAAGGATCGTCCACCTGCGTGGTGGTGTAGTAGATCTTGCTGGAATCCGGCGGCCACATCACGCCGTCTTCCTGATATTTGCCGGTGGTGAGCTGCTTCGGCTTTGCGTCGTCTTCAGAGCTTTGCGGCGCGGCAATCACCCAAATGTGCTGCGGATGCTTAAAGTCCACATAGCCGGCCCCGTTGAAGCGATAGACCGAACGCGTGATCACATGAACGTCACTCTCATGGTCGGCGTCCGCGGCGTCCGCCGGCTTGGGTGTGGCAGGACCGGCTTCCGGCTTCTCTGATTTCTCGTCCGGTTTTTCTTCCGATTTTGAATCGGACTTATTTGCAGCTTTATCTTTCGCCGCTGAACTATCTTTCTTGCGCTGCTTGGCCAGGTCTTCCACAGACGTGTCACTGGTGAAAGCGATCATCTTGCTGTCCGGCGACCACACCGGCCCACCCGCGCCACGCGGCAGATCGGTTATTTTCCAGGATTCGCCGCCTCCGCTCACCGGCAGCAGATAAAGCTGCGGAGATTGTCCCCGTCCCGGCGCTCCGGCCCCGCCCGCGCCCATTGCCGCCGGACCTGCAGCTTCAGGCGTGCGCACAAATACCAGCCACTTGCCGTCTGGCGACCAGCGTGGTGAAGAGTCGTGCTTGCCATCGGTCATGCGGCGCGGCTGCTCGTCGCCACGCGTGCTCACGCTCCATATCGCCGTGTCATAGCCAGTCTTCTTCTCGTCGACTGTGACCTTTACAAACGCTACGTGCGAACCATCCGGTGAGATCTGCGGATCGCCAAGCCAGTTGAATTGGAAGATGTCTTTCTCGGTGATCGAACGTTTTTGCGATGATTGCGCTTGAACTGATTGCGACGGAGAGAGACCGGCAATCGCTGCGGCCAGACCTAGCGCGATTGCTAACAGACGGGGAGCACGATGCATGGAGACTCCTTGGAAGAAACCTAACTTTATACGAGAGCAGGGAAGAGTTTGTCGAGTAGAATGACAAGCCTTATGCACGTTGATTACGAAGTTTCAGAGAAAGATTTTTTGGAAGCGCAGAAGCTTGCAATTAAAAAATCGCCCTTCAGGCTGGTCCGGTGGATACGTTGGGTGCTGCCTCTCATTGGATCAATGACTCTGGCTTTTCTCGCCTATGCTGTGGCAACCCAGGGATTCAAGGCCAATATGATCTGGGGATCGATCCTGCCATTCTGGATGATCTCAATGCCTTGGATGACACGCCGTGCACAACGGAAGCTCTATGCAAAGTCCAAGCATTTCCAAGGCCCAATGTCACTGGACGTGGACGATTACGGAATGACAATCAAAGGCGATGGTGTCGATTCGCGGGTAGCGTGGGCAAACTTTGCCAGTGTTTGTGAAGACGATTATTCGTTTGTGATCTACCAGGGCAGCGGCATATTCCATCCGTTTCCCAAACGGATGATGTCGGCAGAGCAGATTGCGGCGTTGGCGGAATGTTTTAAGAGGAATATTGGAAAGGGATGAGTTTGTGTCGCTGCGCCTGCGGCTGCGCGACCCCGTCGCGTGAAAACCGCACGGTCGAGGACGCTATATAAGAAAATGAGAGTCTTACTGATGCATGGGGGATGTGGAAGGAGTGATTTGCAGCTATCTGGAAGAGCAAGGGAAGAACCTTGCAGCAACCGTGACCGATGGTGCGACCAACCGGCTGGTCACACGACACAGAGATGTGACCGGCAATCCAATCTATGGACGGCCATTGTTTCCCTATCCCATGATCCACGCTCCGATCAACGAGAACGGAGTGATTCTGCTGTTTGGCATCCTGGCAGCGCGGCTGGGATATGCCGTGGCGCGCGTGAAGGCTGAATTCCCGGATTGTGATGCCTTCAGGGAATTGGGACCCAACAAATGGCAGCCCTTACGGATTGAATTTGAGTACGAGAGCCGGAACTTTTTGATTCACAAGCATCCGCTTTTAGGTTGCGATTTGATTGTGTGCTGGAAGCACAATTGGCCGGAGTGTCCGATAGAAGTGCTGGAGCTGGAAAGGTTGTGATGGGGCTGCCAGCAAGGGGCTGATTGGCATGCGGATATACGGAGCGGCCGATGGCTATGGGGGACAGAATGAAAGCGACCATCGGCAGGTAAAGCCGCTTATTCCGCCGATGGTTTTGATGTCGGGGCCAAAGTCCGCATTTTTAAAGCACTTAACGCGGATCTAAAGATCGCTTTTCCGCCGAATCGGACTAGAGCACCTATGATACTTCCGGATCATACTTTGGAACTAAGTAGAAGGTTAATGCAAAAAGAACTTCTTGTTCGCTATTGACAGCTGCTCTGTTCGGACTAGACTTGGTCAAGCCTCAAAACCTTTTCCTCCCAGGAGAATCTAGAATGCAAGTTACTCCCCCCTTCCACATTCCAACCCCTTCAAAGAATGTATTTCTCACAACAATTGCGGCCCTTTTGTTCTTTGCCGCCAGCAGCAGCGCGCAGGTAGTGCGCCAAATCAATAGTTCAGGCACCTCTCAGCCCGTGCCAACGCAAGTGGGATCGCCCGGAACGCAAACCCCCGACATACAAGGCCAGGAAGTTGATACGGCCCTGGACGGCAACGACAGTGATGACGATCTGGGCGTCGATATTCAAGGCAATGTCTCCGGTAAAACGGCGCTCAACCGCCCAATCGCACCCGGCCCAGGCCAGGGACCCGTAGTCCCGGGGAATGGAAAAGCCAAGTCAAATCCTGAGATCGTTACCAGCTTTGATGGCCTCAACTTCTTTAATCAGCGCTTTGCCAACAATGGCAACCAGTTTTCCGTTGAGCCGCCTGATCAGGCGCTCTGCGCCGGCAACGGCTTTGTGCTGGAATCTGTGAATGATGTTCTCAACATTTACGGTAGTGACGGCAGCTCACTGCTGGGCGTGACCGATCTGAACACTTTTTATGGCTATCCGGCGGCGATTGATCGGACGAAGAGTCCATTGCAGTTTGGGCCGTCCATTACCGATCCCACCTGCCATTTCGATGCGGCAACGCAACGCTGGTTCCATGTTGTGCTTACCCTTGATCGCGTTTCCCCGACCACGCAGAGCCTGAATGGCAAGAACCATCTTGATATCGCGGTGAGCAACACCTCCAACCCGCTTGGCAGCTGGACAGTGTTTCATTTGCCGGTCCAGAATGACGGCACCGATGGCACCCCGGACCACAACTGCCAGGCCCGTGTACGGATTAATGGCGTACTTACGCTGATACATGCACAATGTTTGGGCGATTACCCTCACATCGGCATGGACGCCAATGGGCTGTATATCACCACAAATGAATTTGAGCTCTTCACGCCCGGAAGATTCCGCGGCGCGCAGATCTATGCCATTTCGAAGCAAGGACTGATATCCGGCGGGCCTGCCAACGTAGTGCAGTTTGATACGCTTGCGCTGTCGCCCACATTGCCGTTTGGGATTCAGGGCTTCACGGTCTTTCCGGCTCTCTCTCCCGGGACAGATTTCCGCACCGACAACGGCGGAACAGAATTCCTGCTGAGCTCCCTGGCCGTATTCTCCAACACCGGAGCCTTTAACGAACTGGTGAGCTGGCAGCTCACGAACACGCAGTCGCTGAACGGCGCAAGTCCGGCTGTGAACCTGAGCACCGGAACAGTCAACACGCAGACATATGCCGTTCCCTCAAGTTCGTCCCAGAAAGCTGGTCCCTTCCCGCTTGGCCAGTGCCTTGCTGACAACTCTATTTCAACTCCGTTTGGTACGGGCTGCTGGCGCTTCTTCTTTACTGCCGGCGGGCCGTTCTCCAATCCAGACACCAGACCGCCGAGCAATGATTCCCGCATGCAGGAAGTCTGGTACGCCAACGGCAAGCTCTGGGCCGCGCTTGATACCGCTGCCACAGTGAACGGTGCCAATCAGGCCGGCGTCGCGTTCTTTGTGCTGCATCCGAGCGGAACGTCTGCGAATGTAATTACCCAGGGCATCATCGCTTTGCCTGGTAACAATGTCACCTATCCGGCGGTGGGAGTAAATTCCAGCGGACGTGGCGTGATTGCTTTCACCGTCTTGGGCAACGATCATTTCCCCAGCGCCGGTTATGCCTCGCTGGATGCGAAAGTCGGAGCCGGTGATGTGCATATTGCCGCTGAAGGAGCAGCCCGCCAGGATGGATTCAGCGGCTACTTCCCTGAAGTGAACCCAATCCGTCCGCGTTGGGGCGACTATGGCGCCGCCGCCGTGGATGGAAATACCATCTGGTTTGCATCTGAATACATCTCACATTCTTGCGATTTGGCTACCTATGTGGCTACTAACTTCACGTGCGGAAATACGCGCGGTTCAATAGGCAATTGGGCCACGCGCATTACCCACGTAAACGTCCAATAGCTTCTGGATCTTAGAGCGCGAGGGGCTGGAGAAATCCGGCCCCTTCTTTTTTCGCGATTTCCCCCCTGCGTGCTTTCACGTTCTTCAGTCAGCACATTTAGAAATCCTTCGGCTATCTACGCTTCTCTGACTTTGGTAACTTTTCTGCGCGGCGCGTATGGGACAAAATAAGGCCAATATGTCCCTGGCCCCGGCCCAAGATCACACCGAACAACTTCAAACCAGTGTGCCTGCGGACGATGTTGCTCCTTCGCGCTCGATCCTATTCCGTTTTCGAAAGATGCCGATCTGGACACGCTACGGCGCCATCACCATTCTATTAATCGCAATCATCTTCGCTGTCTATGCAGCCGTACCGGTTGAACAAGCTCATCTGCAGATCATCTGCCAGCATAGCTTCCGGTCCGCGCAGCTCTCTGTCCTTGTCGATGGTTCAGTGGTCTACAGCAGCAATATGAATGTGGCTTCCAAAAAGCGGCTTGGGATATTGCCCAAAGGCCAGTCTGGACCGGAAATTTTTTCCAAACTGATCGATGTCCCCACAGGCAGGCATGTAGTGCAGGTACACATCAGCGCACCGGATGAAGGCTTTGATCAGGCGCGCAGCGCCGCTGCTGACTTTACTATCCGCCGCGAAAGCATTCTGCAGGTTAATGCCATGCGCCGCAATGCACTGGCAGTGAGTTTTGATGGCGCAACTACATCAGCTGTGGCCGCGACTGGGTCGTCCACGCCGGATTCTCATCCGCTGCCCACAGGCGGAATCACGATCGTCTTCAGCATCCTGGGGACAATGCTTTCCGCCAGCGTCAGCTTTCTGGTGCAGGAGTTCTGGCGCTCGCACAAAAATCGGATTAGCGGTTAGCAAAAGCCAAAAGCCAAAAGCCAAAAGGCAAAAGCAAAAGCAAAAGCAAAAGCCAAAGCAAAAGCCAAAGCAAAAGCAAAAGCAAAAGCAAAAGCAAAAGCAAAAGCAAAAGCAAAAGCAAAAGCCATTGCGTCCCTTGTGGCTAGTTTTATTTCTTCCCTGAAGTAGACAATTCCGGCGGCGGATAATACACCTTGCTCCCGCCGATCTTCTGCACTTCATCGCGGAATGTTGTCCCGTAATCCTTCTCGCTGGTCAGGGCATAAGCCTGGCGTTTGTAATTCCAGCTCTTAGGATTCAGCCGCTGCGCTTCCTTAAAGTGCGCAATCGCTTCCGTCTGGTGGCCGGACTTATAAAGCTGTTCACCCAGGCCAAATTCAGCCGCTCCCTGTGCGATGTTTGGATCCTGCGCTGCCATCTTTTCCCGCAGATGGTCTTCACTCATCACGTAAGCGCTCTTGTCGCCTTTTTCCACCCAGTCTTTTAGCGCATTCAAATATGGTTCAGAATCCATACCGGTAAAGTTCTTGAAGCGATCATCAACAAACGCAACTTCATTGGGCCGCACGATGCGCCCTTGCTCATTGAGCCAGACGCCGGTAGGCACGTTCACCATGTTGTATAACTTGGAGACAAGGTGCTTCTCATCGATGAGCACTGTATACGTCAATGGACCAATTCTCTTCGCGGTCTCAACTGTCTCTTTAGGCAGATCAGGCTTGGTAGCGACGTAGTGCACTGGATCGATCCATGGTCCGGCATCTTTGGCTCCGCCAGTATCCTGCGCCACGGAAATGATTTCAAAATTCTTGTCTTTTAACTGCTGATAGATTGCCTGCCATCCTGGCAGGTCAAAGCGGCACCCTCACCAACTGGCCCATGTAACCAGCAGGACTTTCTTCCCTCGAAAATCAGAGAGCCGATGCAGCTTGCCATGCAAATCCGGCAGCGTGAAGTCCGGCGCTTGCAGTGAACTGAGCTGCTGGCGCTGATCGGAGCGCAGCCCAAAATACCAGGTGGAAAGCGCAGCGTCATGCGCCACTGGCTGGTGGACGAGTTCGGCAAACGCCGTCATGTTGAACCACGTCACTGGCGGCGTATTGCGGATAAATTCCTGCTGACGAGCTTTGGGCAGCGGAAAGCAAAGCTCGTCGCGACAGACGCCTTGTGGTTTTACCTCAAACCGCGTGGCGCGTTTGAGATCGGCGGTGGTGATCCAGAGCTGGCCGGCATCTTCGCGCGCGGAAGCGAGGTCGGTGGCCGCATCGTCATAAACAATAGTGGCATGAATTTCTTTGGCCGCGGCGGGCATCGTGGCAAACAACAGAATAAGGAGCAGCCCCGAAGACATGGTGGCTTTCATAATGAGGTCTCCACTTGCGGCGCAATTATAAATCCGTTCCGCATGACTGCAAACGCGTGTCTCAATTGACAGGAAGGGCGTTCAAGGCCCTGGACACGGAAAGCTCCTGGTTGTCTTTCCCGCTGGAAAGGGCCTTGATCTATTGAACTTACGCGGACGGCTGTTAACTGCAAAGTTAACCGGTGCAGGGCCAAACGTAACAATTCTTAAACTTTTGCAAAGCGCATCTATTGATAAAGTAAATGGGTCTTACAAGGGCCGCTTTTCTGGACTGCTGAAGATGAAGAACTTGGGGAAACAATTCGCGTTGTGGGGAATGCTGCTGGCCGGCACACTGGCCTTCGCCCAGCCGGTACCGCGGCTCAGTAATATGACGCCCGCGCTCTCGCTGCTTCCGCCTTCGATGATCACCCCAGCAAAGCCGTGCGTTCATCCCACCGAGCCATTTGATATCGATGATTACAATGGCCCGCTCAGCCAGGTAGTCGGGCGATTTTCGCAGCGGCTGGAAAGCACCACGGTTCACCTTCCGCGCCACAAGAGCGACCTCCGTCCCTGCGCGCTTTCCTCTTCAGACAAGTTTCATATGTTTGTTGAAAGCACTGCTGATCCGCTGAACTATGTGGGCGCTGCCTGGGATGCCGCCACCGCGCAGTTGGATAAGGACGATCCCAGCTATCGGATGGGCGCTTCAGGCTATAGCAAACGCTTCGGCGCCGCCGTTACCGACAATGCCACCAGCGACTTCTTCGGCATCTTTCTTTATCCCGCTCTGTTCCGTCAGGATCCGCGCTATTTCCGCATGGGACAAGGCTCCACGCAGGCACGGATTGGGCACGCGCTGGCGCATAGGTTTGTGACCCAGAGTGATTCCGGCAAGCTTATGCCGAATTATTCTGAGTGGTTTGGGACCGTAAGCTCCAAAGCGCTGAGCAATATTTATCACCCCGGGAACCCGCGCGGATTCGGTCCCACGGCAAGCCGCGTCGGCTATAGCGTGGCCAATGACATGGCCTGGGACGTCCTTCGCGAATATTGGCCGGAGATCGCGCGCAAATTCAAGCTGCCCTTCCGCACCCACAACTAAACTTAGAAGCCGCGTTCAAAGAACATATCCGTATAAAAAAAAGACGGCGCCGAAGCGCCGCCTTCAAAGCATTCATCTTTTAAACTAGAACGTAAACTTTGCTCCTAGTTGGAACTGCCGGGTATTAAACGCCGTTCTGGGTGCTCCAACCGCGCCGCTGGGTCCGGAGATGCCGTCGCCAAAGTGCGTCGGAACCTGACTAGGAATGAAATCCGGCGCGCCGTAAACGGAAAACACTTCATCGATGTTCGTATGGTTGAGAAGGTTGAAAGCGTCCACGGAGAGATTCAGCACTTTGCGCTCGCCAATGTGAACCGCTCTCGCCAGCCGCAGGTCCACGGTTTCCAGATTATCGCCGCGATAGCTGTTGCGCGGCGAGTTGCCCACGCGGTCGGTTACCGGGTTGCCGTCATTGTTCGCGTCAAAGCCCACAAACAGCGTAAACGGACGCGCCGATTGCAAGGTGACAATGCTGCTCAACTGGAAGTTGCGCAGAAACGTGCTCTGCGGCGCGTCAGCGGTAAAGTTCGCTACAAAGCGATGCCGCGCATCCTGGTTGGAATTGGCGCGTTCCAGGTTGCGCTGCGCGTTGGATTGCGGCGTGCTTACGAATGTGACAAATGTGCCATCATCCAGCGTATGTGAAAGCGTGTAGTTCGCGTTCAGTGAGAAATACTTTCCCGCCTTCTCGATTACCTGCAATGTCAGCCCGTGATAGATCGAGTTGCCGGTTGAATCGGTAAAGTAGAAAATTCCATTTGTTCCCGGAGATCCCGCCGGCGGCGCGGGGATGTTGGGATCGCGAATGGCAAATGCATAAATGTCTTTGCCTGTGCCAGGCTGCACGCCAACCGGCGGTCCCACGTTCAAATTAATAGGACGCACCAGTTTGTGTCCTGCAACAAAAAGATAGCCGACGCTTACCGTCAGCCCGCCGCCAAGCGAGCGGTCTATTTCCAGATTGGCCTGCTCCGTATAGGGCGACCGCAGATTACGATCCACTGCCGTTCCGCCCTGGGCAAAGAGCGAGTTGTTGGGGAATGATCCGCTGTTGATCAGGTTCTCAAATGCCGAGGTGAGCAGTGGTGGCGGTACCGTGCCCGGAGGTAAAGGCAGAGGAGGTACGGTGGGACATCCGGCTAGCACGCAGGGCGTGGGCAGAAAGATGCTGTTCAGCAGGTAGGTCCCTGTGGTCTGGTTATTCACTCTTGGCAGTCCGGCGATGATTGGCGGCCGCTGCGGCGCTGGCACAAAGAAGAATGTCAGGCTGTATTTGTCATTAAAGAGGCCAAAACCGCTGCGGATCACCGTCTTTGAATCTGGCGCGTAGGCAAAACCAACGCGCGGCTGGAAGTTGTTGTGGTCGCCATTTACAAAGAATCCGAGTCCGGCTTCCACGTCATACCTGAGGCCGTAATTCACCGTGAGCTTTGGCGTGACTTTGTATTGGTCCTGGGCAAAGAAACCGAAATAACTGTGGTTCACGTGAACAAAGAAATTCGATGCTTCTGAAGCCAGGAATGCCTGGTCCCAGGTTGTGGGGACTGAAGGCGATGCGGCGTTGGGATTGAAAGGACCTGGACCGATAGGCGCGCCCCAGAAGAAAGCCGCAAGGCACGGCGCCACCAGCCCAACCAGCGGCGCGGGACATGGCGTTGATCCCCAGTCAGTCTTGCCTGACGCCAGCAGATCACCGAGGCTGGGGAAGATGATGCGCGCTGGCGTGAAGCCTGGCCAGATCACAAAATTGCGCACGTAATTGGTATCCACTCCGAACTTGGCATAGTGCTTGCCGTGGACCCAGGAGAAAGTGTCTGACGCTTGAATGCGCGTTTCGTTGTAGCGATCGAATGCCCCAAAGTTATGGCCGAACAGCAGCAGGTTTGGGACATCAAGGTTCGGCTGGCCGGTTACACCCTGAAAACCATAATTCCGCCGCGCCCATTGCAACAGCAGGGAATTCACTTTGTTCTCGGTTAGCGTGGTCGTAAGCGTTCCCACCAGGTCCTGATCGCGCAGCGATCCGTTGCGTCCGCTGCTGGGCGCGCCCACACCGCCGCCGTCCAGCGTCTCACCCACCAGCATGTTCAGATTGGTGGCGTCCTGGATGGAGTAGCGTGCTGAAAGCCGGTTACTATCCGTTAATTGGTGATCGACCTTAACGAACCCGTTGTCCACGTCGGCGGTCTTAAGTACGTTCAGGTTTTCCGGCGCAATGCCCAGGCTGCTTTTCAATGCATTGATTGCGGCAATGTTGCTCACCAGCAGGGAAGGATATTGCGGCGACTGTCCCTTCCTCTGGCCTTCATAGTTCAGAAAATAAAAAGTCTTGTCTTTCTTGATGGGGCCGCCCAGTGTTGCTCCAAACTGGTTCTGCCGGAACGTGTCGAATCCTGGCGGTGCCAGCAGCGGCTCAGCATTCAGCTTATTGTTCATGAAGTACTCATAGACCGATCCATGAACGTCATTGGTCCCGGACTTGGTCACGATGCTCACAATCCCGCCCAGCGCGCGCCCGTACTCTGCGGCAAAGCTGTTGTTCACCACGCGGAATTCGCTTACTGCCTCCTGTGATGGCGTAGCGCGCTGCGAACCGGTCGCTGTATTGATGTTGTCGGCTCCATCCACGGTCACGCTGTTATTGAGGTCGCGCTGTCCGCCAAATGAAATGCGCGTTACAGAAGGATCTGTAAATGTCGATTGCAGGCTGATTCTTCCCGTGGTCACGCCCGGACTGAGCAGGGCAAAGTCCGTGAACAACCGCCCGGAGATGGGGAGCGACTGTATCTGCTGTGTCTCAATCACCTGGCTCACTTCCGTTCGTGTGGGCTCGATGGTCGGCGCTTCAGTGTTGACAGTAACTTCCTGCGTGGTTCCTGCCACTTTCAGGCTCATGTCTATCGTGGCCACCTGCGCGACGCGCAACACAATCCCTGTTTGGGCATACTTGGCGAAGCCTTGAGATTCCGCCGTCAGTTCGTAATTTCCCGGCGGCACGTTGGTCAGGATGTAAAAGCCCACGCTGTTCGAGGTGGTCTTATAAGTCTGGTTGGTATCCACATTGCGCAGCGTGACCGAGGCCTTGGGAATCATGCTTCCGGTCTGGTCGCGGACTGAGCCATTGAGTTGGGCCTCTGCGGCGCTGCTCTGCGCATATGCCGCGTTGCAGGACAGAAAAAGAAGAAGAAGAACGAACATGATCACCGCGAAACCACGTTTCATATTTTCCTCCAGCTGGGAGAAGCGGGGCTTACGAACGTTCTACCTGGCCGCCTTAAGCAGACATAAAGTCAGGACGAATCGGGGCACCCATCCCTGAGCGGGCCATTGTCTAATAAGCAAAACAAATGTCAAGGGTAATTTTTATATCAAAGTAATTTGTTTCGGAAGGCGAGAGAGTTAGCGAACAAATGCCGCATAAGAGGGGAAATCCCAAAAAAGGAAAGCGGGGACGCCGCGCGATAGCGGCGCGGCCCCATTTGTTAGCGTGATTGTCGCAGGCTGACGCAGCTCGGCTTTATTAAATGCGTCAGGGGGCCGGCGTAGGCGTGTTCGTCGCCACCAGCGTTGGCCGATCATAGAGTTGAATGCGCATCGTTACCTGTTTGCGCTTGTCAAATGCCGCCTTGTCCACGGGAAAAGAAAAGATCGCCACGCCATTAAAGGATGTTTTAGTGGGAATTTTCAGGTCTTCTTTCAGCCAGTCGGCCTTCGCCTCTCCCAACGCGGGGAATGCCTCGACGTAGCGCGGTGCATCCACTGACGGCGCAGCGTTGTCAGTATATTTTTTGCCATCCGGCGCCTCCACCTCGGCCTGGATCGCCTTGATCCATAGCGGGCCTTCCACCTGGTTATCCAGCTTGATCTGGATTGCCACCATGGTATTGCTTTCCTGCGCGGCAGAAACCACTTTGGTAATGGCCAGCGCGGCGCTCGGCTTTGTCCTGTTTGAAAGCGCCACCACCGCCACCAGAATTCCCATCACCACGGCTGCTATCAGCAGCGGCACGATCGGTGGCAAGGTCCACTTGGCGCTGTCCATTTCTTCAGTGATAGGAATGTGCCCGCGATTGGGCTGATCGTCCGCCTTTGGTTTCACGGTAGCATTGGCGTTGGGTGGATTGCTAAGCGGTGGAGGTGTGGGCTTGGTGTCGTCAGGCATAGAGTTGCTCTGGAAACAGCATACTCTTGTGAGATGCTGAAATCACGGCCAGCCCATTAAGAAATCTTCGCCAGCACCGGCCTGCCCCTGCGCACGATCTTTGCGAATTCCGCTGTTTGCAGCGTATTCAACACATCTTGCTTTGTCAGCCAAGCGCGGCGCAGCTGCAAAACTCCATAACGGATTTTCTCCATGTGCGACGTATGGTGCGCATCGGTATTAATGATAAATTTCACGCCCTTGGCTTTGGCCATCCGCAGGTGCTGGTCGCGCAGATCGAGCCGGTCAGGATACGCGTTCTGCTCCATCGCTACACCCGCTTTCGCCGCGGCGGCAAATACTTTGTCATAGTCGTAAGCAAAGCCATCGCGACGCAGCAGCATTCGGCCTGTGGGATGTCCCATCAATGACGTGTTTGGATTCTCAATCACCCGCAGCAGACGGTCCGTCATCTGCGCCGGCTCCTGGTTGAAATGGGAATGCACGCTGGCGATCACTATATCCATCTGCTCCAGCACTGAGTCGGAAAGATCAAGCTCGCCAGCGGCCAGTATGTCCACTTCTATACCGGCAAGGATCGTGATGCCATCAATGGCCTTGGAAGCTGCGCGTATCTTCTTGATGTGCGCTTCAGCGCGTTGATCATCCAGTCCGTTCGCGAACGCCAGGTTCTTAGAATGATCAGTGATGGCCATGTATTTATAGCCGCGCTCTCGCGCTGCCTGCGCCATCTCTTCAATGGTGCATTTTCCGTCCGTCTCGACGGTATGCATGTGCACATCACCCTGAATATCAGCCTGTGTGATCAGGTCCGGCAGCTTGTCCTCTGCCGCTGCCTGTATCTCGCCGCAATCTTCGCGCAGCTCCGGCGGAATAAATCTCAGACCCAGTTTGTTGTAAATTTCTTCTTCGGTCTTTCCCGCCACGCGCTTGTTATCTTCCACACGCACCAAGCCGTATTCGTTGAGCGTATAGCCCTGTTTGATCGCGCGCTGGCGCAGTTGGACATTGTGATTTTTGGAGCCGGTAAAGTATTGCATCGCAGCGCCAAACGAATCCGGCGGAAGCAGCCGCACATCCACCTGCATGCCGCTGCGCAGCTTGATACTGACTTTGTTCTCGCCCTTGGCCAGCACTTCAAGAATTCCCGGAAAGTTGACAATGCGATCTATGACCGCACTGCGATGCGCATCCGTATCGCAGCATGTTCCCGTGACAAGCAGATCAAGATCGCCCACGGTTTCACGGCCTCGCCGCAACGACCCCGCAGGAGTCACTTTCTCTACTCCAGGCAGCTCAGCAAGATAACCCGCCATCTTGCTAGCAATTTCATCGGCGGTGTTGAGCAGAAAGCGTCCGGTGAGTTGGCGATAATTCTCAATCGCCTTCAGAATCTTCTGTTCTGACTTTTCACTTAATCTCGGTAAAGTCCGCAGCTTGCCTTCGCTGGCCAGCTTGGCCACGCCTTCAACGTCGCAGATTTGAAATGCGTCCCAGATCAGCGCAATGGTCTTTGGTCCCAGCCCGGAAATTTTGAGCAGGTCCAGCATTGACGGACGAAATTTCTGCAGCATTTCTTCATGCATGCTCAACTTGCCGGTCTGCATCAACTCCCGGATATTAGCCGACATGCCTTTACCGATCCCCGGAATGGCCAGCAACGCTTTTTCATCCTGATAAAGCTCTGCCACCTGTTGCGGCCAGCCTTCCAGCGCCTCTGCCGCGCGCTCATACGACCGTATGCGAAACGGGTCCGCCGACGCGACCTTCATCAGATCGGCCGTTTCATAAAAGATGTTGGCAATGGCTTTGTTGTCCATGAAATCACATCTCGAGCTAGCGAGAGAACCCTATTGTAACGATTATATTGAGGGTACAGTTCAAATGAGGTTATTCTTCTTGATGGAAGAACCTGAAAGCAAATAGGGTTCCCTCTCCTTCGGCAAGCTCAGGGTCGGGATTAAAAACAAATGCCCACCATCCAGGTCAACGGCGTAAATCTCTTTTATAAAGAGTCCGGCAGCGGTACTGAAACCATCGTCTTCTCGCATGGGCTGCTCATGGACCACACAATGTTTGAGCCGCAGCGCGCCGTATTTGAGAAGCAATATCGCGTGATCGCTTACGACCATCGGGCGCAGGGGCAATCAGAAGACATAGGCCGTGGCTATGACATGTCCACCATCGCCGATGACGCAGCCCTGTTGATTCGCGCGCTCAAGGCCGATCCCTGCCACTTTGCCGGGCTCTCTATGGGAGGCTTCGCCGGCATGCGCGTGGCGGCGCACCATCCCGAGCTGATACGAACGCTCACGCTGATGAACACCACCGCGACTAAAGAAAAAGCAGGGAACCGCATCAAGTACGCTTTTTTGGCACAGATGGTGAAAATATTCAGCCCGGCGCCGTTTACGCCAATTGCCGTCAAAGAACTTTTTGGCCAGACCACACGAAGAAGTGCGGAACGTCGACCGATGTTGGAACAATGGACTGGGAAGCTGCGGGCGCGTCCACGTAACATCGCTCGATCGTTGCAAGCGGTAATGAATCGCCGTGAATTCCGCGCCGCCGAATTAGCGGCTATATGCTGTCCCACGCTTATCATCACCGGCGAGGACGACACGGCCCAGCCGCCACACAACTCAGCAAGCTTGATCGCAGGAATCAGCGGCGCTCGCCATGTGAATATTCCCGGCGCAGGGCACAGCAGCTGCCTGGAAATGCCGGAAGCGGTGACCGCGGCAATGCAGGAATTGTTGCAAAGTGTTTCTGCTAACCAGAGCACCGCCAGGCCATCTAATTCCTGAGAGGTCAGAATGAAAATTCGGCTCGCCGTTCTTTTGCTGGTTCTTGCCGGCAGCTTGTTCGCCCAGCAACAGAACACTCCACCCGGCACGCCGGGCCAGATTAAAGATGAACTGATCCATATAGAGCACGAAATCGGCCGCGCTAACCTCCAGTGCGACTATCATTACTTTGAGAAAATTGAAGCGGAAGAGTTCATCTTTACCGATGCCTCAGGAAATGTTTCAAACAAACGTCAAGATCTGGCAGGAGAAAAGGATTGCCATAAATCCGACGCTACTTACGACATAGATGACACAGATGTGCGTCTTTACCCCACCTCCGCTGTGGTTACGGGCCGCGTGACCATCACTAGAAAAGACAAAGAAGGCAAGGTCGTGAAGCGGCAGAGCCGTTTTACTGATGTGTTCGTGTGGCGCGATGCAACGTGGCAGCTCGTTGCAGGCCACTCATCGCGGATCCCGGATGCCGCAGCACAAAAATCAGGATCATAGGCGTGGCGATCATGGAGCGGACTATTCCGCGCTTAGCTATAATCGGAGCAAGCTATGAAAAGAGTTTTTCACGCCGTTCTTGCCTGCGCACTCCTGATTCCAAGTGTGACTCTCGCGGTTGCCGCACAAACACAGCAGCCCGCCCAGCCGCAGCAGTCTGACGATATCCCTGTAACTGACGGAACCTCCGGCCCTTGCTCCATCGAGCTAACAGTTACTGACTCTGACGGCAAGCCGGCGTACGCGGCCAAAATCGATGTTCACATGGCATATGGAGCGTTTGGCGCGCACAAACTCGATATGGGTGTTTACACGAACGCTCAGGGCAAAGCAAAATTTACCGGAATCCCAATCAAGGTCCGCAAGCCGCCAGTCGAATTCAATGCCAAGAAGGACGATCTCGTCGGGCTGGCTACCATGGATCCAGCTACGGAGTGCCAAGCGAAGCACGACATTGTGATGGACAAAAAGAAGTAGTTGGTATTTGGTAATTGGTATTTGGCTCTTTCTGGAAGATCCGGACAATTTAAGGGTTGCAGAACAATCGTGAGCGTGCAGCTAAGTACTAAATACTAAGTACCTGAAACTTGCTTCATCCATCCAGTTGGGACTGCGCGCCCTTTGAGCCATCCCGTCGATTTTTGCAATTCAGTAACCTTTTCCACATCCTTACCTGAAATCCACAGCACAAAATTAGCGACTATAATTGTGTATAACGCTTCCCATGTCTGAATTCGTCCATCTCCACTTACATACCGACTATTCGCTGCTCGACGGAGCCTGTGGCGTTCCGCACCTGGTCAAGAGAGTGGCCGCGATTGGTCAGAAAGCCGTGGCCATGACAGACCACGGAAATATCTACGGCACGGTGGAGTTCGTCGACGAAGCGACAAAAGTAGGGATAAAACCGATTGTGGGTTGCGAGCTTTACGTCTGCAAGAAAGATGACCATCGCGCCCCGCCGGAAGGCGATACCTATAACCATCTGCTGGTGCTGGCGGAAAATGAAGAAGGCTATCGCAACCTGATCAAGATCACCTCTGAGGCCAGCATGCACGGCTTCTATTACAAGCCGCGCATCAGCAAAAAGTTTCTGGCGGAACATTCCAAGGGGCTCATCGGACTGAGCGGCTGCCTGGCAGGCGAGGTGTGTGAAAACCTGCTTGAAGGCAAGTATGACGCGGCCCGTGCCGCTGCTGCTTTTTACAGTGATCTCTTTGGCAAAAACAACTTCTTCATGGAAATTCAGGACCAGGGGCTGCCGGAAGAGCATCGCATTCATGCTGATCTTTTTCGATTGGAAAAAGAGCTTGGCATTCCCATGGTGGCCACCAATGACAGCCATTATCTGTGCGAGGATGATGCTCACGCGCAAGACGTGCTGGTCTGCGTGCAAACCGGCAAGTCAGTCAACGATACAAACCGGCTGAAGTTCCACGGTAACCAGTTTTTTGTGAAGACCGCGGACGAGATGAAGCAGCTCTTCAATGGCCGTGAAGACGTGTTAAAGCAATCGCTGGCCATTGCTGAGCGCTGCAATTTCAAGCTCAATAAGGTTAAAAATCCTTTCCCTGAATTTACGGTTCCGGATGGATACACGTTGGACAGTTATTTTGAGCACGTCGCGCGTGAAGGCTTTGCCCGCCGATGGGAAGGCCTGGGACCAATTGAAGCCGCGGGTCGGCTCAAGAAGTCGCGAGCGGATTACGATCAACGCCTTGCACGCGAAATCGCCATTATCCAGCAGATGAAGTTCTCCGGATATTTCCTCATCGTCTGGGACTTCATCCGCTACGCGCGTGAAAATTCCATTCCTGTAGGTCCGGGACGTGGATCGGCCGCCGGAGCGCTCGTTGCTTACGCCATGGGCATCACTGACATTGATCCTCTGCAGCATGAGCTGCTGTTTGAGCGCTTCCTGAATCCTGAGCGTGTGTCACTGCCTGATATCGATATCGACTTCTGCATGAACCGCCGTGGAGAGGTCATCAATTACGTCACGCAGAAGTACGGGCGTGAAAACGTGGCGCAGATCATCACATTCGGCACCATGGCCGCAAAAGCAGCTATTAAAGATGTTGGCCGCGCCATGGATATTCCCTACGCCGACGTGGATCGCATTGCCAAGATGATCCCGAACACCATCGGAATCACCTTGCCGCAGGTGCTCGATGATCCCGGTCCGCTTCAGGAAGCCTACGAGAAAGAAATTCAGGTGCGTGAGCTGATTGATACGGCGCTTAAGCTGGAAGGGCTGGTGCGCAACTCCGGAGTGCATGCCGCCGGCGTGGTGATCTCACCCAAGCCGCTCACAGAATTGGTCCCGCTGCATAAAACGAAAAATGATGAAATCGTAACCGCCTATGACATGAAGGCGATTGAGAAAATGGGCCTGCTCAAGATGGATTTCCTTGGGCTCACGACTCTCACCATCCTCGACGATGCACTGAAGCTGATTGCGCAGCGCGGATCGGCCATTGATCTGGAGAAAATTCCCCTCGACGATCCCAAAACTTACGAAAGCGTTTTTCACACCGGCCTAACCTCCGGCATCTTCCAGTTTGAATCCGGCGGCATGACGGACGTTCTGCGGCGCTACAAGCCAAATTCTATTGACGACCTTACGGCGCTTAACGCGCTCTACCGTCCCGGCCCAATCCAGGGCGGCATGATTGATGATTTCATTGATCGCAAGTGGGGTCGCAAAAAAGTCGAATATGAGCTGCCGCAGTTGGAACAGCTTCTGAAAGAGACACTCGGAGTCATCGTCTATCAGGAGCAGGTCATGCAAATCGCCAACGTGCTGGCGGGGTATTCGCTGGGTGAAGCCGACCTGCTGCGGCGAGCGATGGGCAAGAAGAATATCGACGAAATGACAGCCCAACGCCAGCGCTTCGTAAAGGGCGCGGTCGAGCGCGGCCTCCCGGAAAAAAAGATCGTCAAGATCTTTGACCTGATGGAGCAGTTCGCCGGTTACGGTTTCAACAAGTCGCACTCCGCGGCTTACGCGCTGCTGGCCTATCAGACGGCCTATCTCAAGACGCATTATCCAGTAGAGTTCATGGCGGCGCTGCTTACCTCGCAGATGGGCAATACAGACAATGTGGTGAAGTACATCAATGAATGCCGCGAGATGGAAATTCCCGTGGAGCCGCCCAACATTAACGTGAGCGACGCTTATTTCACGCCGCATGATAATGCCATCCGATTTGGGCTGGCGGCGGTAAAGAATGTTGGACGCAATGCCATTGAGTCAATCACCTCTGCGCGCAAAGAGATTGGCCGGTTCAGCTCGATCTTTGAATTCTGCGAGAAGGTCGATCTTCGCCTGCTGAACAAGCGCGTTCTGGAGTCTTTGAATAAAGCCGGCGCTCTCGATGACTTTGGCTATCGCGCACAGATCATGGCGGTGCTGGATAAAGCCATGGAGCGGGCGCAGAAGACGCAGCGCGACGCGGAAATGGGCCAGCACGGCCTCTTTGGCGTCTTTCAGGAAGAAGAGTCGAACGGCTCAGGCGAGAAGCTGCCTAATGTTCCTGAATGGGACGAACACCAGCGCCTGGCTAATGAGAAAGAAGTTCTGGGCTTCTTCATCACCGGCCATCCGCTGGAAAAGTATAAGGACAAGCTGGAAGATTTCAGGGCTTTGTCCGTCGAAACTATCAGTGCAATGACCAAGGGAACTGATCGCGATGAGATCAACACCGCCGGCATGGTTTCAAACGTGCGCGTGCTCAAGTCTCGCAAGGGCGATCTTTACGCGCAAGCCGTTCTGGAAGATATGACCGGGACGATTGAAGCCGTGGTTTTCCCTGACGCCTATAAACGGCTGGCAACAATCCTGAAGCAGGAAATTCCCATGCTGGTGCGCGCAAGCGTGCGGGTTGAAGAGGGATCTAATCCCAAAGTCATCATCACCGGCCTGACACCGCTGGAAGAAGCCAAGCCAAAGCTGCCGCGCTCCATCCGCATCCGCGTGCCTCTGGATACTGCTACCGAAGCCACCGTAGACGCCCTGCATGCCATTTGTGACGAGCGCAAAGGCGAGGCCAAGGTGTTGTTTGACGTGGAACGTACCGGCGACTTCATGGTGGTGATGGAAGCGGAAAGATATAATATTTGTCCAGACCGCAGTTTTATTGCGCGCGTTGAGGAATTGATAGGGCGCGGCGCGGTCAGGGTGATAGATTGAGCTACTAGCTGCTAGCCACTGGCTACTGGCTGCAGCAACGCGAAGCCGAAAGTGGATAATCGCGGAACGAGAAAGCCCCTTTAGGTGCGGTACAGATGTTTGTGAGAACTCCCTGACGCGGCATGGTCAGGGAAATATTATCGGGGTCCTTCGACTCGTCCTCAGTCGCAAGCTCCCTGCGGACATCGCTCAGGATGACAGAGGAAGAAGGTTTTGCCAGGAGCTAGAAGCCAGCAGCCAGGAGCTATATTTTTGGATCCAGCAGTCAAAGCGCAGCGGCAGTTGGAAGTTATCGAAGGGCAGGTTGCCCAGCTTGAAACACGCGCCGGCGCTGACCAAGAAGCCCGCCTGCAGTTGAAACACCTGCAACACCAGATCAATTTTCTTCGCGAACAGATCCGTCTCCACATCAACGCCTGGCAAAAAACAGAGCTGGCGCGGCATTCTCAGCGTCCGTTCACCATGGACTATGTCGAGCGCCTGTTCACCGACTGGAGTGAGGTCCACGGTGATCGCGGTTTCGGCGACGACGTGGCGATCATGTGCGGCATGGCGCGTTATCGCGGCGAAAACGTGATGGTCATCGGCCATCAGAAAGGCCGTGACACCAAGCAGCGCGTGTATCGCAATTTCGGACAGGCGAATCCTGAAGGCTACCGCAAGGCATTGCGGTGCATGAAAATGGCGGAAAAGTTTGGCCGTCCTATCTTTACTTTCGTTGACACCCCCGGCGCGTATCCGGGCCTGGGCGCGGAAGAGCGCGGCCAGGCGGAAGCCATTGCGCGCAACCTGCGTGAGATGGCGCGGATTGAAGTGCCGATCATTACCACCATCACGGGTGAAGGCGGCAGTGGCGGCGCGCTGGCCATTGCCGTGGCGGACCGCGTCTTCATGATGGAAAATTCGGTTTATTCCGTCATTTCGCCTGAAGGCTGCGCTTCCATCATGTGGCGAGACGCGTCCAAGAAAGAGATCGCGGCGCAGGCATTGCGCATTACGGCCCCTGACCTGAAAGAAATGGCAATCATCGATGAAATCATTCCCGAGCCTGACGGCGGCGCGCACCTTGACCATGACGCCGCGGCTGCCCTGGTGGATGAAGTCCTGTTTAAGCACTTTAACGAGCTGAAACACCAGCCGGTGCAGCAGCTCCTTGACGGCCGTTACAATAAGTTCCGCCAGATGGCCCAGTTTTATACGGAATAAAATTTGCCTCCTCCCGGTACGATCGTCGCTCACGCGCCCTGCCGGGTTGACCTGGCCGGCGGCACTCTCGATCTTTGGCCGCTCTACCTTTTTCATCCCGGCGCAGTCACCGTAAATTTTGCCGTCAACATCCTTACCCGCTGCAAAGTCACTCGCCTCACTGACGATAAAATCCGTTTCAAGTCGCTCGATACCAAGGTTGAAGAAGAGTTCCGCAACTTTGGCGAGCTATGCGCCGCGCGCAAGTTCAAGCATCCGCTGGCTGGCCATCTGGCGCGCTTCTTTGCCCCCGACGGCGGCTTTGAAATTGAGACGCACTCTGAGTCTCCGGCAGGAGCGGGAATTTCCGGTTCGTCCGCGCTGATGATCGCCACCACCGCGGCGCTGGCGCGTTATACCGGACGCAAGCTTGACCGCGAACAGATTCGCGTCATCGCGCAAAACGTTGAAGCGCAGCTCATCAAAGTCCCCACCGGATGCCAGGATTATTACCCCGCTTTATATGGCGGCGTGAGCGCCATCCATCTTGATCCCGATGGCATTCACCATGCCGCCGTGCGCGTTGCGCCGGAGGAGTTGGACCGGCGATTTGTGCTGGTCTATACCGGAGCGCCGCGCAAATCGGGGATCAATAATTGGGAAGTATTCAAGGCCCACATCAACGGCGACAAGAAAATCTTCCACAACTTTGATCGGATCGGCGAAATTGCTCGCGCCATGCATCACGCGCTTTCCATGGCCGACTGGAAACAGGTATCCAAGCTGATCCGCGAAGAATGGAAGCTGCGCAAGACCAACTCTCCCAGGATCAGCACACCGATGATTGAAAAGCTCATTGCCGTTGCGTTGCGGCAGGGCGCTCTGGCAGCCAAAGTCTGCGGTGCAGGCGGAGGCGGCTGCGTGGTCTTCCTGACTGAACCGGAGAACCGCGAGCACATTTCGGCGGCGCTCCGCAGCTATGGCGGCCACGTTCTGCCTGCCATGGTGGCCAGGGACGGATTGACCGTAAGTGGCCGTTCTCTGGGGGCGGAGTAGCTCCCACCCCTACTCGTCGTCTAGGATTCTAGGCCACTCACTCGGCGCATGGCCCAACGCATTTACCTGTCTTTCTGTTGATACTGCGTGCGACACACATTTTCAGACTTGGCCTAGCCTGAGTTTGTTGCACACGTATCCTCTAGACCCTACGCTCAGCTAACTAGTGATTCAGTGCACAGAAGCTGCCTGCGCGGTCCCAGATCGTCTGCACCAGGTAATTGCGCGTCCCAAAAACGTGATTGGCATGCGATCCATTGGGCGCGAGGAACGTTGTGCCGTAAACAAAGTTGCACAGGTCGGCGTTCTCCTGTCCGTTCTTGGTGAACCACGCGTTCAAATCGGGATCGGTAACGGTTTCTGAGAGCTCGTGAATCAGGTCGTCGGCAACGGCATCCATTCCAATATCGCCATTCGGACTGGTGGTGTCTCCAAAGTTGGCCACGTTGCCAGAGCAGCTTGTCTGCAACGAGCCCGCCGGAGGATCCGGCGCTACGGCATACTTGATGTCCTGGCCAACCACAATGCTGCTGGAATGCGTGTGATACGCGCACCAAACGGATTTTGGCAGCGCTACGTCCGGCGAAATGGTGAGAATGTAAATGCCGTTGGCATCGGTCGGCAGGTGCCCATTGGCAATAGCGTTATGAATGATGGTGGTGTCAAAACTTCCTGACAAGCTCTTGCCCAGCGAATAGGCATCGTTGAATGAATCTGTTGTGGGCGAATAGTTCAGAATGTTAGAAACAGTGGCGCCGGAGCCGTCAGAATACTCGCTGTTGACGTTGAACGCTCCCGAGCCGCCCACGTTTTGAAGGAAATTGTCGAGGATGGCGTGCTGCGTCGCGGTGAAGCTCCCGTAATAAACTACATAAAGGTCCTTGGGAGCGACCATTATCGGGCCGCCATGATAGAGAATGACCGGCGTTCTGTTTGCGGCCGCGTTGGCCTTCTTCTCTTTCTCAAAGGTCTGGCGATGACGATCAGGCTGGTTCTGCCCAGCTTGGTTTTGCCCAGCGACGACTGCAACACAGCTCAAACTCAACAGGAAACACAGCCAATATTTCATTTTCTCCTCCGTCGGAACCTTCGCAGGATGCGTCGGTATTGTAAAAGTGGCAACGAGTATATCTCAAGATCGGGCGGGGCGTGTCTTACCCGGACGGACTAATGAACATTTGACCAGGAACCGCTTGAAATGTTCTCTGCCTAGGCAGGATTGAGCGGGCCGAGCGCACCCGTCTCTTTGAAGGGATCATGAGGATTTCCTATGGCTTATCCATGCCGCCCGCAGCTGTGGTTGAGATTGACACGACGCGCTGCGATGGTGCAATTGCCTCGAGCATCCAAGCGCCGGAGGCGCGACCACAGATTGGCCCCATCTATGAGGAAGTCCGGCTGTGGTATCGGCAAAACAGAACCTGCCATGGATCAACAAGGATGACGCGGATTTCAAAAGCCAAATGGTTCGATTGGAACTTTTTGATCCGTGTAAATCAATGTTATCAATGCTATCTGTGGTGAGGTTTAGGATACCCTGCTCTAATCGCTTTCCACTCTGGGACGAAATGCATGAAAATCGCACGTTTTTCCTCAGTTTGGCATCTAATTTGATGGCTGCTAAATAGGTTGAAAATTCGCGTAAATTAGCGAATCATGGAAGAGACAAGCAAGCAGCCATAGGTGCCCCCTCATGCTACGCAGTGCCGCATTCTCTTTTTCCTTGGTTTTAGCTACCTCTGGCTTGGCTGTAGGCCAAAGCCCGGTTTCGGCGCCGTCTAATCCTGTGCAAGTTCCGCAGGGCCCGCCACGCCCGGTGATTGTCGTCACTCCCGGCAACTCATTGGATTCACATACGCCAAAGCCCCCTGACGCCCAGACGCCGCAAGCAGCCGACACCACTCCACACTTGAAACCAATCGATCTGGACAATCGGGAAAAACTGGCCGATGGCACCAAAATGCAGCTCATCCGGGTCATCGATGCAGAGTTTGTTCATGTGCGCAAGAACTTGCCGTTAGGCGAGAAGGACCTTGTCATCGCGCCGGATGGTTTGGTGAAACCAGGTGACGCGCAACTCTATAGGCAGGCGCAGACTTACGGCGCCGCTGCTAAGATCGGCGACCGCGTCCAGATTACCAACATCGTTTTCAAGGAAAAGTCGATTTACTTTGAACTCAACGGCGGCCCTAAAAAGAAAACCAAGTGGTACCAGCATATTGAGATTTCCGGCATGGGCGGCAGCGCGGGCGGCACAGATCCCAACCAGGCCCAGCCTACCGGCGCAGCCGTGACGCTGGAATTCAAGAAGCATGTTCCGGAAATGACGGGCGCTGAGTTGAAGCAGATGCTTACTCCCGTGCTGGATTTTTCCGTCAAGACCGCAGCAGAAGTTTTTGTCGATACGCTTCCGCCCAAGATACGCGAAGCGGTGAAGAAGCATGAAGTTCTGGTGGGCATGAATCATGACATGGTGGTCATGGCCAAAGATCGCCCGGAGCAAAAGGTCCGTGAAAAAGACGACAAGGGCAAAGAGTATGAAGAATGGATTTACGGCGCTCCTCCAAAGGACGTGGTCTTTGTGCGCTTCGCCGGCGATGAAGTAGTCCAGGTGAAGACTGCAAAAGTCGGCGGCCAGATCACGGTCAAGACTGAGAAAGAAGTCGACGTAAAAGACGGCGTGCCCACGCTGGCCGCGCTGAAGTCGAGCGACAGCCCGCAGGACGTGAGCGGAGCGCCACAGCAGGCGCAGCCCACCCATCGACCAACCTTGAAACGGCCCGACGAGCAGCCGGATCCCATGGTGCAGCAAGCCGGAGGCGCTGCACCTGTCCAGCAACCACCAGTGCACCAGGACGAACCGCAGTGGGGCACCAACGGCAAGGAACCGGTTTCCGGAACTGATCAACAGCCTACGCAATCTCAGGACAAGACTTCGCAGGACCCTGTGAAGACGCCTCCGCTTTAGAGAGAGGCTGACGCAAGATCAACCTGCGGTTTACACTAGAAGTGTGAAGATTGCTCTCGGGCAGATCAACCCAACAATCGGTGATTTCACCGGCAATTCCAAAAAGATCATAAAGTCTTCGCGCCAGGCCCTTGCGCAGGGCGCGGAGATGATTCTGTTTCCTGAACTCGCCGTCTGCGGATACCCCCCGCGCGACCTGCTGGAAAAACCCGCTTTTGTGGAGCGCAATCAACAGGTCGTAAATGAGATTGCGCAAGCTGTTCCGCAAATCACCATCGTATGCGGCTTTGTGTCACCCGCCAAAGTTGAAACCGGCAAATCTGTGATGAATTCCGCCGCCGTCTTACGACAAGGTGCGGTGCAGTTTGTGCAGTCGAAAATGCTGCTGCCCACCTATGATGTTTTCGATGAAATGCGATATTTCGATCCTGCTGATTCGCAAAAGCTGCTTCCGTTTGGGGGCAAGGAATTCGCGCTTACCATCTGTGAAGACGCATGGAATGACAAGCATTTCTGGCATCGCCGCCTGTATCGCGTAGATCCTGTCGATGAATTGCTGCATGCCGGCGGCAACATGGTGCTGAACATTTCCGCATCGCCCTTCCATCTGGGAAAACGCGAGCTGCGCCGGCAGATGCTGGCCACCATCGCCCGTGACAACAAAGTGCCTGTGCTATTTGTGAACCAGGTGGGCGGGAATGACAGCCTGATCTTTGATGGATCCAGCATGGTCATTGCGCCGGACGGGCGCATTGTGGCCCAGGCAAAATCCTTTGAGGAAGACCTGGTTATTTTCGATTCGGAAACCATGCAGGGTGACATGCATGAACAGGTCCCTGTGGGCATGCCCAGCGCGTATGCAGCTCTTGCGCTTGGCACTCGTGATTACGTTCGCAAATGCGGCTTCAGCAAGGTTGTGATCGGGTTGAGCGGAGGCATAGACTCCGCTCTTACTGCTGCCATCGCGGTAGACGCGCTAGGCAAAGAAAACGTGACCGGCATAGCGATGCCCAGCCAGTATTCTTCCGAGCACAGCATCCAAGACGCGCGTGAGTTGGCGTGCAAGCTGGGAATTCGCTTTGAGGTGATTGCCATTGGTGACATTTTTGATGGCTACCGCAAGGCGCTGGCTCCATTATTTGCCGGTACGCCGGAAGATGTTGCGGAAGAGAACCTTCAATCCCGCATTCGCGGCAACATACTCATGGCATTTTCCAACAAGTTCGGCGCGTTGGTGCTGACCACCGGAAATAAGTCCGAAGTAGGAGTCGGCTACTGCACGCTCTATGGTGACATGGTGGGCGGACTCGGCGTGATCTCTGATGTCCCAAAGACCATGGTTTATGACCTGAGCCGATACGTGAATTCTCTAAAGCCGGTCATTCCGCAATCCACCATTGATAAGCCTCCTTCGGCCGAGCTTCGTCCCGGCCAGAAGGACTCTGATACACTGCCGCCATACGAAGTCCTGGACAATATTCTGGAAGATTATGTGGAAGATTACCGCACAGCCGAGCAGATTGCTGCCGACCGCGGCTATGACGTTCGTGTGGTGCGCGATGTGATCCGCATGATTGAGCGCAGTGAATACAAGCGCCAGCAGGCCGCGCCAGGACTAAAAATCACGCCAAAGGCCTTTGGTCTTGGCCGACGTTTTCCAATCGCACAAAAATCGGAAGTTTAAAAATTCATGATGAAATCCCAAATCGAATTAATGACCAAATCAATGACTACTGCTTTCTTCACCCTCATTCTTTTTGCTGTAGGCATGCTGAATGCTCAAACCGCTTCACCGAAAAAATCTGTAACCCACACTGCGAGCGCCGCAGCTACGCCTCAAGCTGCGCAAAGAAAAGCCGCGCTGCCCACCACTGAGGAAATAGAAACCTCAATGAAACGTACCTTTGGCTACGATCCGGGCGTTAGCTGGCAGATCCTTGATATCCGCGAATCCAGCATTCCAGGGCTTGCGGAAGTGCTGGTCTCAATGAATAAGCAGCAACCGGTGCATCTCTATCTTGCTCCGGGAGCTCAGACTGCCATCGCCGGACAGATGCTTCCCTTTGGCCCGGATCCATTTGCTGCGGCGCGCGCCAACTTGAAGGGCGCATTTGGGCCCAGCCGTGGCGGCCAGAATCCGCCCATCGACATTGTGGAGTTCAGCGATCTGGAATGCCCGCATTGCAAAGTGGCCCAACCAGTGCTTGAAAAGCTTTATGCGGATTTTCCGCAGGTGCGCTTCACCTTCCAGCAATTTCCTTTGCCCGCAAGCCTGCACCCTTGGGCCTTGAAGGCGGCACAATATGCCGATTGCGCCGGGCAAATGAACAAAGATGCGTTCTGGAAATATGTTGATGCTATCTTCGAAAATCAGGGCGGAATTGCGCTGGCCACAGCCGACGATAAATTGAAAGAACTGGCCACAGCCAGCGGTTATGACGCACAAAAAATCTCCGCCTGCGCGGCTTCGTCGGAAACAGATGCCCGCATCAAGAAATCACAAGCATTGGGAGCGACCCTGGATATAAACGAAACCCCAACCGTTTTCATCAACGGCCGCAGGGTACCTGGGATTGCCAACATCCCTTATGACAATTTGAAACAACTGGTGCAGTTTGAAATTGATCATGCAGGGAAGTAGGCGCGCCAGGCGGAACATGCGAAGGCACGATGAACCTACCAGGAGAAGATTCCTTATCAATGTCATCAGTGAAAATCAGTGGTAAGTGCGTTCTAAGGACCCACGTTCCAGAAAACACTGCTGCCGCGATCATGGAAGGGTTTGCGCACCACATGCGGCGTAATCACGATCAGCAATTCATTGTGGATGTGCTCTTTCGAATTCGTGCTGAGCACGTTTTTCAGACCGGGAAGATTGCTGAGTATCGGAAATCCCTGGATTGACCGTAGCTCCTGCTCAGTCATCAGGCCCATCATCACTGATTGTTCGCCATCGTGTACCGTGATGGTACCGGAATAAGAACGGCTGGTGATGTCCGGGATGCTGTTGATCCGCAAAGTTCCCAGTCCTTCAATTTTAAGGTCCATCAGCAGAGTTATGTCACCGTTGGAATGGTAGTGCGGGGTCGCCTTCAAGGTGATTCCCAGATCCACATACGTGAACTGAGGAGTATTTCCCACCTGAACCTGGCCGCGCGTACTGACCGCCACATTGCTAAACGTGCTGTTCACGATTGGGAAGCGTGTGCCTACGCGAAAAGTGGCTGCCTCACCATCGATTGCCCGCAGCGTCATGGCTTCCAGATTGGTAGCGACAGAGGAATTAAAGGCCAGCTTTGCGCTGATAGGCGGCGCGGTGATTCCGGTCAATCCATTGCCTTTGCCGAAAATCAGAAAAGGTCCTAACAAAGGAGAGCCTGCCAGATTGGCCAGCGCTGAAGGAGAGATTGTACTGGGATCGATAGTCCCAGTACGGTTCAGCTGGTCGATTACGCTCTGTGCGTCTGAACCCAGCACTCGTCTGATTTCTGAAGGAATGTTGAATATCTGAAAGCTGGTGGGCAGGTTCAGGCCCATATCCCGCGTGCGGTCGGTATCAATCTCATATTCCCGCACATCAAGCATCACTTCGGGCTTGGCGTCCATTAGGTTATCAAGCAGGCTCGCCGCTGCTTCCACTTGTTCCCTGGGCGCCCGGACAGTGATGGTGTTCTGGGTGGGTTGAATGCTGACGAGCTTCATATCGAAAATGGTGCGCATCACGTTGACCAGGTCATTCAGATCTGTCTGTGCCGACACATTGCCAACATAAAAAGTACGCAAAGCCAGGCGTTCATATTGTTTTCTGGTTTCGACCGTGTCACTGGCCACCATGGCGTCATGGCTGGAGATGGGCGACCAGAAAGACTTCGTCATTTTGCCGGCAATGTCAGTTGCCGTGTAGAAATCCACATTATCAAGGTCAAAGCGGACGACGCGGCTGGTGAGGTTCTGGTCAAATTCCATGGACACGCCAAAAGCGGCGCCGATCTGTGTATAAAGCTGCCGGGTATCGCCCTGAAGATGAAAATTCTTCCGTCCCGGCGCAGGCTGCAGGTTGATCTGATCTACTGAGGCCAGCAATTGCAGCACGTGCTTGTGTTCAGCGTCTCCATTGGGCGGTTCTACATCATGCAGGCGTTGGGCTGCATAAGTACTCTGAGGATCAATGGCAAGCGCCATGCGAAAGCGCTGAGCAGCGCCCACCGGATCGCCTGCCGCAGCCAGGTGATTACCCGCCTCCATGTGCTCGCCCACGATCTGCTGCCGCAGCATCTCGCCCATGGTCATAAATTCCACATTGCCGGGCATCAGTTCCTGGGCTTTAAGCACCGCCACCAGGGCGTCATCCGGTTTGCCCGCCCGCTGCAGGTCCTGCGCATTCTTGAATTCCTTTTCTGCAGCCTTTTTGTCTTCCTTGGACACCCCCGGATTTGCCACGTCAGACTTCGGCTTATCTGCGGCCATGCAGGCCAGGCAGAAAAACAGCGACAGAATGGCGAACCAGAGTTTCATGCGGGAAACATCATTGTACCGTCATTAAGAACGATTCATGGCAGGAATATTGCGGCCAAATTACTGAAGTTTGCCAACAATCAATCTGGTAAAGGCCAGCAAATCTGTGCCGCAGGCAAAGCATGCGTCTGGATCATAGGCCTTGAGCTGGGCAAAAGAGTAAATTCCGGTCGCGAGCACGATCACTGGGACACCCACCGCCCGTGCCGCCTCAATATCGGAAGGCGTGTCCCCAACGACAGTAACAGACGCATTAGCCCCGAGCCGCTGTCGGGCCAGGTCAATTCCATGTTGGAAGATTTCCGCACGCAATTCTCGGGGAAAGGAGAATGACGCGAACGTGAACATTGGCCTTAGTCCGGCTTTCTCCAGCTTGAGCCAACCCACAGCCTCCAGATTCCCTGAAGCTGCTCCCAGGAGCTTGCCCTGGCCTTGAAGATGGTTGATCAACTCAAGAATCGACGGGCAAAGCTCAGGATTCAACTGTTCGCGGTTTTGCTGTACCTCGGCGCACATCCGGGCCACAATCTGCGGCATGTGCTTGTCAATGGCACGATTTGGCAACCCCGCGCGGTGCAGTACGGCGCGCAAGATGCCTACATCAGTATTGCCGTGAACGGGTACGCCCTCAATGCTAGCTTCAATGCCCAGAACGTCGCGTATGGCATTGCGGAAGGCAAAATAATGGACCGCATCGCGGCTGTTCAGCAGCGTGCCGTCAATATCGAAAAGAAAAGCGTCGGCGCTGTCCCAGTGGAACCCGGGACGCACGAACGCTCTTTCTCCGTTGAAATCTGGAGCTACGTTTGACACGTTTAAATTGGATTCGATTACAAGGCTCGCGGGTCTTAACGGACCAGTTTTTGTTTGTCCAGCAATGGCGCTTTTTCGCTTCGAACAGGCCGCCGACCGCCATCGCGCAGCTGGCGGACGTCCAGCTTCAACTCAGCGATCGTCCGGCTGAGTGTGTTACGGTGCATGCCTAATTCACGGGCAGCCTTACACTGGTTTCCCCGGTTCTGCTGCAGGACGTTCATGATGAAGCGCTTCTTGAATTCACGCACGGCTTCAGAATAAAGAATGCCGGTGCTATACATTTGCGCTACGAGTGCTTCGAGCTGGTCCTTCACAGAGTCTCCTCGCTTTCCAGATGCGCTTTTATTTGTCGCTTCGCTCCAAACCGCCTGGCGGCTTACTCCGGCTGCAGCTATTTCTGCTCCTGCTGCACACCGCTCGGCGCGTGGTCGGCCTCGCGACTTCATTATTTGTTTGTCGCTCCCGGACTGGGCCCAACGCGGAGTTTGATGATCCCGGCGCGAAACTTCTCGCGGACATCGGACGGCGCCAGCCAGCTTGCGCCTCTTCCCGCCACCAGAAAGTAACTTGCCAGTTGTGAGCCAGACAACTCTTTTGACTCAGGTACAAAAGCCGTAATCGCCATTAACCCGGCGGTCACAATCACCATCCCGCGAACAAAACCAAACGCTGCTCCCAGCGCGCGATCAACCGATCGAAGTCCTGCTTCGTGCACCATCCAGCGGGCTATCCTTGCAAGAGCGCCCGCCAGCAGGACCACCGACACAAAAATCGTAAGAAAACCCGCCAAGTCCGCAAACGCCGGCAACTTGACGTACTGCAAAAACCATGGGGAAAGCTTGCCGTACCCCCACGCCGCCAGCAGAAACCCGACCACTGCCCCTGCCAGGCAAATCACTTCAAAAAAGAACCCCTGTGCCGCCGCCAGAAGCGCCGAAAAGAGCATGATCACGAGGATGATCCAATCAAGCGCGTTCATGCCATTGGGCTTCTCAACCTGCGGGCAGCTCGCGTCCCGCCAAAATCCTGTATGCCTCTATATATTTTTCGCTCGTCTTGCGCGCAACGTCTTCCGGCAATGAAGGCGCGGGAGGCTGCTTGTTCCACTTGATCGCTTCCAGATAATCGCGAACAAACTGCTTATCAAAAGATTCCTGCGCTTTGCCCGGCTGATATTTATCCGCTGGCCAGAAACGAGATGAATCCGGAGTAAGGACTTCATCCGCCAGGATGAGGCCTTGCGATGTCTGGCCAAACTCAAATTTGGTATCGGCGATTATGATGCCGCGACCGGCTGCGTAGTCGGCTGCGGTCTTATAAATCTTTAACGTTAAATCGCGCAGTTTCTCTGCCAGATCTTTTCCGGTGCGCTTGGCCATTTCCTCGATCGAAATGTTTTCGTCGTGGCCGGTCAGCGCCTTGGTGGCAGGTGTGAAGATTGGTTCGGGTAGTTTGTCGGATTCTTTGAGGCCGGCCGGGAGTTTAATACCACAGACAGCGCCGGTTTGCTGATACTCTTTCCATCCCGATCCGGAAAGGTATCCGCGTGCCACGCATTCAATATCAATCATCTGCGCTTTGGTCACCAGCATGGAGCGGCCGCGCAGGTCATCGGCATATTTTTTGAGCGGAGCAGGATACTGGTCAACGCTGGCGGTGACCAGATGGTTCTTGACCACGTCTTTCAGAAAATCAAACCAGAAAAGCGAGAGCTGCGTGAGCACGCGGCCCTTTTCCGGAATGCCGGTCGCTAGAACGTAGTCGAACGCGGAGATGCGGTCGGTGGCGACGAACAGAAGTTGTCCGTTCAAACTGTATAAATCGCGTACCTTGCCGCGAGCATGGAGTGTGAGCTCAGGAAAATCTGTTTGTAAAAGAATTCGGCTTTGTGCGCTTTGACTTGTCATGGCAGAAATACGTGGCGAGGTCGTATTCTAGCCTCTCAACTATTTTTGTCAACCGTGGAAATGGCAAATTTGAAAGATGCAAATGAATGCATCGCGCAAAAAAGAGCTGCGAATTGCACAAGCCGTGAAACCCGCATAAATCAAGGATTTTCTTGCATTGATTTTCACGGGACTTTGTAGTACCGGTTTACTAAAAATTAAACGTGCGCTGAAAAATATTTTTAAAAACAGGAAAATATTGATCTGCAGAAATTCGCGGAACGCCCTTGGCAGGCGCCAAACTGAATGTCGGTTCAGATAATGCGCTTGATGAAGAAAAAGTCTTTGAACCCGATTGAGAAAAACTACGGGCGTATCTCAACCCTAGTCCCCACTGAAACCAGCTTCCAGATTTCTTCAATCTCTGCGTTGGTCACGGCGATGCAGCCATCCGTCCAATCAGTTTGGCGGTGCAGAGGTCCCAAATATGCAAAAGGCATGGCCAGACCATGAATCATTATCGCTCCGCCGGGTCGTGCTCCCATGGCGCGCGCTCTTTGCTGGTCTGCCGCACTGGGGTAGGAGATGTGCAGCGACAAATGGAACTGGCTATGCTGATTCTTTGCGTCGATTATGTAGTTGCCTTCTGGCGTTTTGTGATCGCCTTCAACCCGTTTAGGGCCGATGGGGACTGATCCGAGAGCGACTTTATAGGTCTTAAGGACTTTGCCGCCGTTCAGCAAGGTCATTGTGCGAGCAGATTTCAAGATAACAATCTTGTCGGCTTGATCTGGAGCCGCAGCCGCCCCGCAACACAGTCCCAGGATGAAGACAATCGTGAGCTGAACGCGGCAGTCGCGCATAGTCGCTTTGAAGATTACGCCGAAGCTGCCCGCGGCACTCCGCTGTCTGCGCCGAACTTCACGGAAACGATCTTCGACACGCCCGGCTCCTGCATGGTCACTCCATACATCACCGGCGCAATCGACATCGTCTTTTTGCTATGCGTGATGATGATGAACTGCGTCTGCACGGACATTTCCCGGATCAGTTCGGTAAAGCGCCCGATGTTGGCCTCGTCCAGCGGCGCGTCCACTTCGTCCAGGATACAGAACGGGCTGGGCTGATACTGGAAGATGCCGACGAGCAGTGACAACGCCGTGAGCGCCTTCTCTCCGCCGGAGAGCAGCAGCACGTTTTGCAGCTTCTTGCCCGGAGGCGAGGCCACCACATCAATACCGCTTTCCGCCGTGTTCAGTTCGTCGGTCAGGCGCATGAACGCCTGGCCGCCGCCAAACAACTTGCGGAAGGTGAACTGGAAATTCTCATTGATGCGGTCAAACGCTTCCTGGAACTTCTGCCGTGAGAACTCGTCAATCTCTTTGATGGTGGCCTGGGTGTTCTCAATGGATTCCAGCAGGTCCTTGCGCTGCGTCTCCAGGAATTGGTGGCGCGTCTCAGTCTCCTTGAATTCCTCCAGGGCCATCATGTTGACCGGGCCCATATTCTCGAGCTTCGTGCGCATCTCGCGGTAGGCATTTTCGTCCAGGGCAAGCTGCTCACCTTCGACCAGTTGAATTTCCGTGTTGGCGCGCAGGTCATCAGCGCTGATGCCCAGCTCGTTCAAGCAGGATTCAGCCATGTGCGCCAAGTCAGACTGCAACTTCGCCAGCAGCGTGCCGATCTCGCCTTTGCGTTCGCGCGCGGCATCCAGTTCAAGGCGCGCTGTTTTTAGCTCATGATCGATTTCGGCGATGCGGGCGCGAACCTGATCGGACTCATGCTGCAGCTGCACGCCAGTAGCTTCGGCGGCTGCTTTTTCCGTGCTTAGGGCTTCCAGACGGTCTGCGATCTGCAGGTTTTCCCCTTCGCGCTGGGTCTTTTCAGCCGCCGCTGACTGGATTTGAGTTTGCAATGACGCAACCCGCTGTTTGGCTTCCGTCGCCAGAGCCTCAATCCGCTCCAGCGCTGACGCGGCTGTACGGCGGCGTTCTTCCACCACGGCCAGATGCGCTGCTGCCTGCGATGCGTTCTGTGCCGCTTCATCGCGCGCGGTCTTCAATGAGACCACCCGCTGCTGCGCGACTTTCATCTCGTCTTCCAAGGCTTGACGCTTCTGCTCCAACGCCTCGGCCTGTTCGCGCTTCTCCGCAACAACCAGTTCTTTCTCGTTGCGGGCGGAGCGGGTCCGCTCAATCTCCAGGCGATAGGTGTTCAACCGCTGCTCGGTGCGCGCCAGATCAGATTCCATTTGCTTGAGCGCATGCCCTGAAGTAAGGGCCTGTTTTTCCGCTTCGCGACGCTCTTCTTCCAGCGTGCTGAGCAGCTTGCCCAATTCCGTGAGCTCGCGGCCCAGGGTCTGCACCCGCGCCTGCTCGTTCCTGATGGCTGCTTCCAGGTCAGAAGCTATCTTGCCGATCTCACGCAGTTCGCGCTTCAAAGACAGCGGGCCTTCCTTGCGCTGCTTGCCGCCAGTCACGGTCACGTTGTGGAAACACTCGCCGGTAGCGGAAAGGAAATAGGCATCAGGATTTTCCAGCGCCAGGTTGCGCGCGATGCTGGCGTCGGCAGTGATGTAGCCATCGCGCAGCTTGGGCAGCACGACTTCAAGCGACCGGCCAAAGCCATCCAGCACGCGAATACAGTTCTTCAGCGAGACAAGTTCTTCATGCCGCTCTGAGGTCGGAGCCGGCGCATTGCTGGCGACGAAGGAAAATTTGGCTTGCGCGTCTTCCGGATGAACAAGGAATGTTGCGCGGCCGTCAACATCAGACTGCAGCAGACGCATGCCTTCATTGGCCGAGTCCCAGGATTTCACCACGACGTAATTCAGCTCATCGCGCAGGAATTCTTCCACCACGCCTTCATAGCGGGTTTCGACTTCAAGAAAATCTGCCAGCACTCCAGCAGGCGTAAAGCCGTGCCCCATGGCGTTCGACTGGAACAGCCGCTTCACTGATTCCGTGGAGTAGCCGTGCTCGTTGATCACCGATTCCAGCGAGCTCTTTTTGCCCAGCGCCGTGGCGTATTCGGCGCGAAGAGTATCAAGATTGCGCTTGCCTTCTTCTTCCTCTTTGCGCTTGCTCTCAATCAGGCCGCGAATTTCCTGGATGCGCGTGCCCAATGCCGTAGCAGTTTGCGTGATGGTTTCAAACTCAAAAGCGATCTGTCCACGCTTGCCGCCGAAACTTTCAATATCCACCTGCGCTGCAGTGGCTTCGCGATCCAGCCGCATGGCCTCGCGCTCCAGGGCGGTCATGTGTTCTTCCGCCTGGATCACCTGATTGCGCACCTGCGACGCCGAAGACATGGCTTCCATTACGTTCTGGCGGCGCGATTCCTGCTGGCGTTCAAGATCGGAGAGAGCGGTGGCTGCATCGTGCGATGATTGCTGCGCTGCCTGCCATTCATGCTGCGCGGAAGCAACGTCTGACGCGGCGGATTCGGCAAAGCTGCGGTTGGTCTGGACTTCTTCAGTCAGTGAAAGCAATTGGGCCTGCGCGCGCTCAAGTTCGGCTTGCGCAGCGGCGGAACGCGCGTCGAGTTCAGCGCAGCGCTCCTGGTTCGAGCCGCGACGAGAGATGGCACGCTCAGTCTCGACGGCCAGGGCGTTCATCGTCTGGCTGTTGTGTGCAATCTCGCTTTCAATGGCGTAGCCGCGCTGGGTACGCTCGGAAAACTCCCCTTCTTTGGCGCTCACGGCTTCCGCATGTCCGCGAATCTCTTCACCAACAGCTTCCAGTGAATCATTCAGGCCGGTTTCATCGCGGCCCATCTGGGCGAACTTGCTGGCCAGCACCACGCGTAGCTTTTCTTTCATCTCATCGCGCAGGCGGGCATAGCGCTCAGCCTTGGAGGCCTGGCGCTTGAGCGAGTTCATCTGCTTGGTGACTTCTTCAAAAATATCGTTAATGCGCGCCAGGTTCAGCCGCGACTGCTCCAGTCGTGCTTCTGCCAGCCGCTTCTTGGTCTTGAACTTGGTGATGCCGGCAGCTTCTTCAATAATGGCGCGGCGATCATAGGGCTTGCTGCTCAGGATCTGGCCAATGCGGCCCTGCTCAATGATGGCGTAAGACTCCGGGCCCAGGCCGGTGCCCATAAAGATGTCCTGGATGTCGCGCAGGCGGCAAAGCTTGCCGTTCAGCAGGTATTCGCTCTCGCCGGTGCGGAACAGCCGCCGGGTAACCATGATTTCTCCCTTGGCAAATGCCATGGGCTTGAACTTGCGGCGACGGATCTTGAGGACCACAGCGCCGTTCGTCTGGGCAGCTTGAGCATCAGGCTCAGCGGCGGATTGCTGCCCCGCGCTGGCGGAGGACGGCGCTTGCACGGCCTCAGGGGATGCTTGCGCGGCTTCCAGATCGTTGGGCTCATAACCCAAAGGTCCGCCGCTCTCGGCGGACGGAGCTTCCGACGGCTCGCCTTCCATGCCTTCTTTCCAGTCGAGCGGGCCGGGCTGCACTTCAGCCACATGCGCATCTGTGGCTTCTGCGGCGGTGGCGCGGACAGAGGCCTCATCCCAGTCGTCTTCTGAAGGCATGTCATCCTGGACGTCGATTTCAGGCTGGGCGCTGATCTCGCCCTCATAAACCTGAGGATCGATCAACGTAAGCGACACTTCAGCCATGCCGGTAGGCTTGCGGTCACGTGTACCGGCAAAAATCACGTCTTCCATGCGCACACCGCGCAGGCTCTTGGCGGATTGTTCTCCCAGCACCCAGGAAATGGAGTCAGCGATGTTCGACTTTCCGCACCCGTTGGGGCCCACCACGGCGGCAATGCCTTCGCCCGGAAACTTCAGCTCCGTGCGATCACAGAAGGACTTGAATCCAAGGATTTGCAGCTTCTTAAGTTTTAGCAACTTCCTACTCCTTCAGGAATGGCCAATGGTCGCACGACTGTGGCTGGCAGGTGCGTTTTTCTCTTTCAGGGCTACCGGCTGGAGTAGCTAACCCGCGTTCCAGCTAGAGTACCCAGAGAGTTACCGGGGGTCAAGAGCAAAGCCCACAATATGTTGTGGATAAGTGCTCCAGACCACAGGATGTCGCACCGCTTGTGCAGCCAATGGCCAAAATACACCTGTGAGGATCTTTTAAGAGGACGGAAGAATCGCGAGAGCTACAGAAACTGTAGCGCGAATGGTGCAGAGAAGCAAGACGGGTTACGACGCGAATTGGTACACCAGAGTGCAAGGGGCTAAAGGATTAAGGCCTTTACAGGCTCTTGCGCCAAAGGGTAAGGGCGTTGACGAGGGATTCTTCTAGCCAAGGACGGAAGCGGCGTTCGGCGCTCTCGAAAGGCTCAGCATAACTGACAAGAAAATGATCGGGTGATGCTATCTCGCTTTCTCCTTTGGGCGTTTGAAAAACTACCTGAAATCCTATTAATCCCCTAAACTTGGAGCCGATAGCGCAGGCTTGAACTTCAATCTTTGCCAATGTTTTTGGTACGACCCTGACAATCTCTAAGGCGCATCCATCTCGATATTCGGAGGAATTTGATTGGTTTGACGGTAGAGACACGCGAAGACTGCGGAAGCCATGTTTTAACACGTCGAATTGGAACCCACCTCCCATTGCTGATACTTCCGTTCTAAGTGTATTTGAGATATCCCAAAGTCGAATTCCTGCTCTGGCAAGTAGGCGCTCCGCGGATTCTTTTGCTTTCAACCAAATTGCAGGATCATTTCTACTGCCAATCGCTCTCAACGTTTTCTTTGCAGCTTCGATTGCGTCATCAACCGTATGAACTCCAACAGTCTCAGTCAGTGTTCGCATTGCTTCAAACAGGGCTCGTTTTTGAAGCTGAATGAAAAATGAAACCAGCGACCTCAGGTCATTTTCATCAGCAACTTCCAGAGCATCAATATATTGGCCCCGGTCATCCCTGGTTACCACCACAGGAAACCACCCCGCTTTAATAAACAGCAAGCTCGCCAGCACCCGCGCCAAGCGGCCGTTGCCGTCTTGATAAGGATGAATTTGCGTGAAGCGATGATGCAGCCAGGCCGCCTCAACTTCCACTGGTACCCCTTTTTTCTCATGTTCCGCGTGAAGCGACAGCAGGCGCTCCATTTCTGAGTCCACTTGTTCAGGTGGACAATACTGATGCATGCTGCCGTCAGGCTTTTTGGGATTGTTGGGACGTTCTTTGTATTTGCCTTTGGCTAGCTTGGATTCGAACAAGTTCCCAAACTGATCGACCATCATTGTTGTTTCCTGATGGCGCAACAGAGCCGCATGCAGTTCATGGATGTAGCTTTTGGAGAGCGGACGGCTGCCTTTTACGAATTGAAACAGGCCTTCTAAAACGTCGGCATGGTCCTGAATAATGGCGGCAATGATTTCCGGCGGCTTTTGCCCTGGATGGGTTCCGATGAGATCAGCGTCAATACCGCGTTCGATGAGAGTTTGCGTAATTCCGCGATCAATGTCGTAAACGCCTTCAATTTGCCCGGTTTCAATCGACCACTCGCGGCCTAAGCGCTTGTTAAACTCAGCTAGAGCACCGCTCTGTTCGAGATCGGCACGCTGATCGTTCCAGAACTGAAGCAGCGGCCCGAGTTCTCCGTCCGTTAGAGAACTCCAGTCCTGCGGCAGGTCGGCGATTGGCTCCCAGACAAGGACCATCGAGTCCTTTTTACCAGATCAGGGGCTAAAGCCCGTTTCTTTTTATCAACTGAACGGCGCGGCTGAAGCCGCGCCCTGACACTTGTTCTCAATCTGGATGACCTATCGTTGGGCTGCCCTTTCGCCATATGGTTCTCGGAGTGGGTTTTCGATCACCCGATCACGCGCGATCACCAGATCACCCGATCCTTCTACTCTCCGAGCTTTTCAAAGAACGTGATTATCGACTCAATCCCACGATAGAAGTTGGGGATGTGGAACTTTTCGTTGGGCGCGTGCAGGTTGTCATCGGGCAGGCCGAAGCCCATCATCACGCTGGGGATTTTGAGAACGTCCTGAAAGTCTGTCACGATAGGAATCGACCCGCCGGAGCGGATAAAGACCGTATCTTTCTTAAAGACCTCATGCAGCGCCTGCGTTGCGGCCTTGATGAATGGGTTATTTGTACCAACCACGCAGGCAGGGCCTTTGCTGAAGACCTTGATATTGGTTTCAATTCCTTTGGGCGTGAGCTTCTTTACGAACTTAGTGTATTTCTTTAGGATGTCGTCGGGGTCTTGATTGGGTACCAGGCGCATGGAGACCTTGGCGAATGCGCGGGCTGGAATTACGGTCTTGGCGCCGGGAGCGGTAAAGCCGCCGGGCATGCCGTGGACTTCCAGCGTCGGACGCGCCCATGTGCGATATAGGACGGAATAGCCGGGCTCGCCGGTCAGCACTTTTGAGCCGACTTCAGTCTTGCGATAGTGCTCTTCATTGAAGGGAAGCTTTTTCCAGGCTTTGAGTTCGTCTTTGCTCGGGCCCTTCATGCCTTTGTAAAAGCCGGGAATCAGGATTTTGCCTTTTGAGTCTTTCAGCTTGCTGATGATTTCAATGAGCGCAAAGAACGGATTGGGCGCAGCGCCGCCGTACATGCCGGAGTGCAGATCAGTTTTGGCGCCCACGGCTTCAATTTCGGTATAAACCAGGCCGCGCAGGCCGACGCAGAGCGTGGGAAGGTTCGGCGCAAATAATTCCGTATCGCAGACCAATGCGAAGTCTGCTTTCAGCTTGGTCTTTTGCGCGCGGATATAGGCTGCAATGGATTCACCTCCAACTTCTTCCTCGCCTTCAAAAATGCACTTTACGTTGATCGGCAGCTTGCCGCCGTGACCGCGCATGAGCGCTTCAAGTGCCTTGATTTCCATCCAGAGCTGGCCTTTGTCGTCCACGGCGCCGCGCGCGTAAATATTCTGGTTGCGCTCAGTGGGTTCAAAGGGCGGCGTGAGCCATTCATTCAGCGGATCGGGCGGCTGGACGTCATAGTGCGCATAGCATAGGACGGTGGGCTTGCCCGGCGCATGCAGCCAGTCGCCGTAAACCAGCGGGTGGTTCTTGGTGGGGATGACGTCGACGTTTTCCATGCCGATGCGGCGCAACTCGTCGGCCACGAACATGGCGGCGCGGCGGACATCTTCTTTGTGCTCCGGCGCGGTGCTCACGCTGGGAATGCGGAGCAGGTCTTTCAACTCGCCTAAAAACTTCTGCTGGTTCTCTCTGGCGTAACTGACTGCGGATGAAGCCATATGCGTCCTCCGGGACAGATGAATGAACCGATAAGTATATCTTGTGGCGGGATTTGGCGGGCACGAGACCACTCAGAAGTGAGGCCGAGTTCTGCGACCCATTTTTCGATGTAGGGGCGATCAACAGTCGCGTGCTGTTTCTTGAACACGGCAGCACCATCCTCAATCTGTCGAGAATCTGTCGAGCTGATTCACCCATCTTTCCCCAATCTAGTTTCGAAAGAATGAATCTTCGACGGAAGCAACATAGATCGTGCTCTCATGAAAATTAACAGGTTTTCGTCTCTCGAATGCTTCACGTGCGTAAGCGCCAGATTTTCGGAAGATGAAATCAACCTTCCAGCCGGTCTGGTTATCGATTGCATTAAACATCGACAGTTCGCGGTGCGCATCGGTCGCAGCCTTCAGGTCTGCGTAATAGTCTTCTTCGTTTAAACGGGAAACCAGTGTCTTCAAGCTCTGCTGAGTAGGCTCAATAACGATGTCGATGTCGTGAGTCGCGCGGAGAACTCCATAGTAAGAACTGGCAAACGAACCAGTCAACATATACGGGACTGCTGCTGAATCAAGGACCTCCGCAACACGCCGAAACACTTGCTGGAATTCCATTTACAAGCTCGATGGTGCGGCGCCCGGAGGAAACAACGAACGCAGAAATTCACGCCTCACGCGCTCTTCCGGCCAATCCGGATGGGCGTCGCGCAGGCCTTGTTTGGCTAGTTCATGAGCAAAGTAACTCATCTCAAGCGCCATCACCAAGCGCTGCTCTCCCGTCATACGCTCGTGAATGAGAGACTGGATCGCTTCGATTTCAGGGCTTGTATCGCTGATGGCCATAAGCAGGATGTTACCACTGCACCCTCTATAATAGATGCGTGAGCTCTGATTTTACTCTTCGCAAAATGGCTGAGGCCGACTTCCCCACGCGCTGGGGACAGTTCCGCATCATGGGCTTTGAAGGCCAGTTCGGAGCAGGTTCTTCGGCCGAGCGGCGCAAGGAAGAAGCTGTCGCCCTTATTTTTGGGGATATTCATGCCGCTCCGCCGCTGGTCCGAATCCATTCGCAGTGCCTTACGGGTGATGTCTTTGGCTCGTTGCGTTGCGATTGCCGCCAGCAGCTTGAGATGGCCTTGTCGATGATAGCGCAGGCCGGCGCAGGCGTGTTGCTGTATGAGCTGCAGGAAGGCCGCGGCATCGGGCTGATGCCCAAGCTCCAGGCATACGAGTTACAAGATCAGGGTCGAGACACGGTGCAGGCGAACGAAGATTTGGGATTCAAAGCCGACCATCGCGAGTTCCAACTGCCGGCAGAAGTGCTGAAAGCGCTAGGGCTCAAGCAGGTCAAACTGCTTTCCAATAACCCGCAGAAAGTAGCGGCGCTGGAATCTGCTGGCATTGAAGTGGTCGAGCGTGTGCCGTGCGAAGTGGAGCCTCACGCGGCTTCAGAGCGCTACCTGAATACCAAGAAGGAAAAGCTGGGACATTTGTTTACCGAAAGATAGCTTTCAGCAATTGGCACTCAGCATTCAGCCCCTAAAGATACCTTGAATCGACAAAAACTCTCCCAAATCACCTTGAATCAATGCCGAAGTTCATGGAAGGCCAAGCTTCCAACACATTCCGATTACGATGAGGTCTCGTGTCGCTATTTGAATGGAGCATAAGGTGTCCGCAATCTGGATGTATGAATACCTGACTGGCACTCAAATTCGGGTTGCTTCTATCTCTCTAGAAAAGTTTATGCTTGGTTTCTCAAGTCAAAGTGGCTAAACTCCCGGCGATGCGATTCCTATTCATGCTTTTTACGATGACTCTCTGTTGCACGTGGGCCAGTGCGGGCACGTCGAGTCTTGAAGACCGCTTGCACAAGGAATACAGCGGGACAGAGCAGTTACTACGCGATTTCAATGCGGAAGACAAATTGAAGTTCGACGCGCAGGGAAAGCCGATAGGCAAAGAGACGCCGGCCCCGTGGACACTGGCCGCTCCGATCGCGGTTACCAAGGTGGAATTGAAAGAAGACAAGCTGCTCCTGCACGGGCCCAGGCAGCTCCTGGTGTTCAACAACAGAACCAGCCTGGCCAGGCGCATCAAGTCGGACGAATGGGTCTCGATTGAAATCGAAACCGCCAGCGGCCCCAATCAGGAAAGACTGTTGCGCGAAGCGCTAGCCAAAGTCTTCATTGCAAAAGATGAACCCCTTGCGCCTCTGCTGCCCGACTATTGGCGTGACTATATTGTCCGAGTCGATGCCCGCAATACGATAGATCAGGCCTGCGCGCAATCGAAATTGCCCAACCCGGACCTGCCAGTACAACCGGCCAGTGTGATGGAAGGAAAGAAAATCCTCAATGTGGAGCCGGTCTATAGTGGCATTGCCCGGCGATATAAGATTGATGGCATGGTCGAGATGCGGGCTGTGATCGACAAGAGCGGGAACATAAGCCAGGTGTGCCTGACGATGGCGGCTGGGGCCGGCTTGGACGACACGTTGGTAGAGGCGGTGCGGCAATGGAAGTATCGTCCTTATATGGTCAATGGGCAGCCGATTGACGTTGAGATGATAATCAGGACGAATTTCCATTTTTGACTCGCGTCGGCAAGGTTGGAGCCCCTGAATCAGCCTGACGGAGAAAACATTCTCGCGATTCCCCTACTCCGTATTTTTGAAACACAATTCTAGTGAATGATTTTCGCCAGGGCCTCCCGGTTTTTTGCTGGCAGATCCATTAGCGCCGATTTCACTAGCGCTCGATAAACTTCGCTGGCACCCGGTACACGCTTGAGTTCTTTCAAGTGGCGAAGCACGGTATTGATGTCGCCGCGCTTGATGGGCCCGCTGAAAGCTGCCGCTGCTCCGCGTTCGGCATAGTTCTTTAAAGTCTGGCGTAGGATTGGCGCCATCACGCGGCGGGTCTGGCTGGCGGTGAGTCCTGCGCTGCGGCCCACGCGCTCTGCCGTTACCAGAGCGGCCACGATCAAAGGCGATGAAAACGATCCCAGCGCATGATAGAGCGGCTTGGCCGCCTTCTTGATCGCAAAACTTTCCGCGCCCAGATCGCGTACGATCCTGCGCGCTACGGCCACGGCACGACTGTCACCTTCTACGGCAAACGGGACTTCTTCCATTCGTGGTGTCGCGCCGGGCACAAACGTCATCATCGGGTGCAGGGAAGCGGTGTACGCGCCTTTGCGCTTCAGCGGAGAAAGGACATCACTGCTGAGCGCGCCGCTGGAATGGAATACGACCTTGCCCGACCATCTCGGTTTGTGCGCAAGCAGCTTTGCTGTTTCACCCAGCGCGTCGTCGGTATGGCAGATCCACAAAATGTCTGAGGTTGGCCCTGCATCGCTCAGAGATTGCGTGCGTGCTTCCAGCGCTCCAGCCAGCATGGCAGCGCGCCGCCGGGAAGAAGCCGTCTGGCGCGCGGCAACAAACTCAACTCGATATCCGGCTGCCTTGAGCGCAGGCCCCAGCGCCTGGGCCAGATTGCCCGCGCCGATCAGGGTGATAGTCGCTTTGCTCAAACGCCTGTGTGCCATTCCACGCGAGAATATCAGAAGACATAGCAGAACACCTTTTGAAACGCGGAGGAATGGAGGAAGCGGAGGAACTTTGAAGTCGGATTTCTGGAAAGGCCAATCTGTACTCAGTTCTTAGATGAGCAGCCAGATCGGATTCCCAATTCCTCCGTTGCCTCATCTCCGCTGTGTTCAAGGTTTTTGTTTTTTAGCGAATGAAGACTTTAATATTGTTGACATGCCTGCAAGCCGCAAAAAATCCAGCCCGCTGGTCCGCGTGGTTTCCTCCAAGACCGCTTTTCGCGGGCCAGTATTCAGTGTGATGACCGATGAAGTTGAAGAACCCGGCAATGTCCGCGCGCGGCGCGATGTGATCAGGCATTCGGGTTCCATCGTCGTACTGCCGCTGGATGATTCAGGACGCACGCCGCTGGTTTTGCTGGAGCGCCAATATCGTTACGCTGCAGGCAGACGCTTGTGGGAGCTGCCTGCAGGACGCGTTGATCCGGGTGAGAACCATCTTGCGGCCGCCAAGCGCGAACTGATTGAAGAGACCGGTTACACCGCTTCGCAGTGGCAGAAAGCGCTTTTCTTTTATGTGAGTCCAGGCTTTCTGGATGAGAGCATGACGGTTTATCTGGCCAGCGGACTCAAAAAGGGCATCGCACAGCCCGAAGAAGATGAACGCATAGCAGTGCGGTTTTTCCCGCTGCGGCAAGCCGTTAACATGGCGATTACGGGCAAAATCATTGACGCTAAGACCATTGCGTCGCTTTTTTGGCTGGAAAAAAAATTAACCAAAACTAAATAATCGAGCTTCTTTTTTAGATTTCACTTTATAAGAAGTTACACATTTAACGTGCAGGTGCAGGATGTCTTGTTTGCGCTAACCCGTTGTTTTCTGAGTACATAGACAGAGTTGACATCACTTGCGGATGAAGGCAAAATAAGCGCAAAGCCAAAGTATGGGTATAAGACGTAGAGAACGGGGAGAAGGTTAATCTCCGGTGTTTTACGTCCCTTCCCAAAAAGACTGGCAAACCCAGAGAAGAAACTGGTCCTCGGGCCACAATTCACCGTGTCCCCAGGGACAGCCCGGAGTAAGGAACGTGTCTCGAATTAAAGGTAAAGTGAAATGGTTCAATAACGCAAAGGGCTTCGGCTTTATCGGCCGGGATGACGGCCCTGATGTGTTCGTCCACTACAGTGCCATCCAGTCGGAGGGATACAAGAGCCTCCAGGAGGGCGATGATGTTGAATTCGAAATTGTTCAGGGACAGAAAGGTCCTCAAGCAGAAAGCGTAAGCAAACAAGCTACTACGCAAACTGCCTGATCGATCGTCCCAAACTGAACTAATTCGAGGGACCCGGTCGACCCCACTACCGGGTCTTTTTGTTTGCTGCTCGCTCCACGCCGCTCGAACCTTGTTCGCGTGGTTGCTCCCTCGTGTACCTAAAGCACGCCGCTCGTCGCCCATCAAGTCAGCCTGCCATCTTTGGCGACAATGATTCCTTCGTGCTAAATACAGGCCATTTAATCCAGTGCCACCTTTGAGTTACAAGCTCTTTTCTATGGAAGCAGAGTAGATGTGTCCCTAAACTCAACATCACTGCTTACCACTTGGCTGTTTACCGCCCTGAAAAGAGAGATTACAAACTTTGTCAAAAAAGACTGTGTGCTTGTGTGCTTTCATGGTGCTGCTGGCTGGGACATCTTTTGCCGGAGTCACCGTTCAATCTCCTTCCAATACCAGCGTCAGTTCGCCTGTCCATTTTGTTGCGACGGCATCTTCCACTCACCCCATTACCGCAATGCGGATTTACGTTGACGGAATCAGCGTTTTTCACAACACCAGCGGCAGCCTGGATACCTTGTTGACCATCGCCAAGGGCCAGCACAATACCGTGATTCAGGCCTGGGATTCCACCGGCGCAGTCTTCAAGCAGGCAATGGTCTTGACGGTCGGAAGTTCGTCTTCCCCAACGCCGACTCCCACGCCTTCGGCTTCACCAACTCCCACACCTTCGGCTTCGCCTACTCCGTCAACTTCTCCCACACCAGCTCCTTCAGGCGCAACCGTGAAAAGTGATATCGACCAGATGCCCGGCTGGGAAAACTGCACCGTCTGTGCCGGAGCAAATGCTTCCGGTCCTTCAGCCGTGTATTCCATGGCGGAAAACGTGCTCTCTCCCGCGCTCGATGGCAAATCAGCCCAGTTCAATCTCGGCGGCAGCACGTCGTACTCTGATGCGCTGTGGTGGAAACAGCTAGGCGGAAATAATGCCATCCAGAATTTCACCTATGACGTGAATTTCTACATCACCAATTCCACAGCGCCGCAGGCCCTGGAGTTTGACGTTAACCAGTCCAACAACGTCTATAAATTCATCTTCGGCACGCAATGCAACATCAAAGACGGCGCTCAATGGGACGTCTGGGGCAACGCTTCCGGCAACTGGATTCATACCGGAATTCCTTGCACTGCTCCCGCAGCCTTCACATGGCACCATCTCACCTGGCAACTCCAGCGCACAGCTACGCAGGTCATTTATGTGTCGTTGACCTATGACGGCGTAACGCACTACGTGAATCGCACGTATCCGGCGCGGCCTAACAATGTGAGCGAAATCAATGTGGCCTTCCAGATGGATGGAGACAATAAGCAGACTGCTTATTCCGCCTGGCTGGACAAAGTCTCCCTTACTTACTGGTGATCTCTCGCAGCAAATCTTTCCCAGGACCACAAGTGTCCCGGGCTTTTTATTTGCTGCCTGCGCGTGCGTTGTTCGATGACAGGCTTACTCGTACCCAATACTCTGGCTTTGGCGGAGGCGTAAATGCGGCCTTCGCCAGCTTGGGCCGCAGGCATGCGTCGCTGGCAGTTTCCGGTACCACCAGCATCTGCTGTACCGATCCACTCTTGCTTACCTGCAGGATCAGCAGCGTTGGCGCCGTCCCGCTGCCTGCCGCACTGCAATCCTTTACCGCGCGCATGTAACGGCTGGAAAACTCCTGTGCTATCACGCTGTCATATCGTTGGCCTTCCGTCGTAGCCACATTGGCAGCCACCGCTTTGTAAGCGTCCATGATCTTGCGGAAGGGAACCGCGGAATCCCTGGCCCACGTTTTTACCTTGTCGAAATATTCTTTCGTTCCCCACGTGCCCGGATCCCAGCGATCGCCAATTTGCGTCATTGTCTCGTCCGTTACCATGTAATCACCAAATCGCGCCGCCATCTGCGTCAACTGGTTCTGCCCTGCGGAAGTCACGCCGTACTGCGCCACCAATGCCTGATATCCCACCATCGCTCGTGACCATGAAAGATGCTGCAGAATGTTTCCCAGATCGCGGTCGCCAATCATCGACTGCGTGATCTGCCAGTAAAGAATGTCGCCGGCTTTTCCGCCCGCCTTATTGGCTGAATCCTCGGCAAACTTCTCTACGTCCCCTTCTTTTCCGCGCCATTTCGGCATCAAGCCGCGCGCCACTTCCTGGTAGCTGTAATAAAACTCCGGCTCGTACGCGCTGGCCCGTTGCAGCAGGGCTGCCAGATCTTCAGCTGCCCAGCCTTTCAGCCGTCCAATTTGCAGCATCACGTAATACCACTCAGGACACTTTCCTTCACCGCCCTGCAACTGCTTTTCCGCCAGGTTCAAGCGCTCCTGCATCAAGCGGCCGCCTTCCAGCGTGACTGAGGCTGCGTCGCCATTTCCGCGCGCCTGCCATGCATAGTTCAGATAGCCATAGCCCAGCGCCACTTTTGCCGTGATCGATTCAGGACGTTGCGCGACCCAGCGCTTCAAGCGGTCCAGTGTGTCAGCCCATTCTGCTTCCGTCGCCGGCGGCTTTACCTTGGGCGTTTCCACCGCGGAATAGAACGCATAAAGCTTCCAGCCGCCGCCGGGAAATCTTGTTCTGCCCAGGCGCTCAGCCGCAGCCACGCTATCCAGGACCAGAAAGTTCTCCTGTTCCATTTGCGTCCGCACGCGGGTGCCGAATGCGGCCTCATCTTTCTCCCCCAACAGGATGGTGATCGCATTCAAATCGGCCGTCGTCGGCAAGGTTCGCGGCTTTGCCGCTGTTTTGTCCGCCGGAGAGACCGTATCCTCGCCCTTCGACGCTCGAATTCTGCGTGCAACGTCGCCCAATGAATCCTGCGCGACCACCCGGACGCCGGGTACTGCCAAAATCGCTGCCAGCAACACATGTTGATAGAGAGACACTCTCCGCATGACTCAAGCATAGCCATCCAGGCCGGTGAAAGACAGTTACAGGAGTGCTAAGTCATTGACCGGAAAGGTCACTGCCGGATGATCATCACGTATCGTCAGAGCAGGCTGAGTGGTTCCACTTTGGCGTAAGTTTCAGCGCATTAAAGGCCCGGTTTCTCTGCGTCTCCGCGCCTCCGTGGTGAGATTTTGATTTTCAATTACCCAATTACCAAAATTACTCAATTACCCAATCTTCTTCGACCTCTCCCACGCTTTCGCATACTTCCAGCTCACATACGCTGCGTGGTTCATCAGCACCAGCAGGCCTTCGCGGCCGTCCAGAAAGCCGCCGCGAAAAAAATACGCCCAGATAAATCTCACCAGCGGACGCAAAACGATATTCACCACGCTGAACCCGACTTTCCGTTCCCGCGTCACCATGTCCGCACCCAGTGACGAATACCGGTTCGCATGCTCGATAAAACTTTCCAGCGTCGGATAGGCATGGTGAATCATGTCGCCCGTTACGTGGCCGAGTTGGCCCGACATCTTCATGTCTTCATGCACGTCGCGCAGTTCAAATGTCGCCGCCCCGCGCCGGATCAGCCGCAGCTTGGGATCAGGATAATAACCGCTTCGCTTGATCCACTTGCCGAAATAGAGGTTGCGGCGGTTCATCGTGTATCCGGCAAACTTCGGCGTGCCCTCGGCCAGCAGCACCTTGATGCTGGCCGCCAACTCCGGGCTGACTTCTTCGTCGGCGTCCAGTGAGAGAATCCAATCACACGTTGCCTTTTCCAGCGACGAGTTTTTCTGTCGCGCAAAGCCTTTCCATGGCTCCACAAACACCTTTGCCCCGAATTGCTGCGCCAGCGCCACGGTTGCGTCCGTGCTGCCTGAATCCACCACAATGATCTCGTCGGCAATGTCTTTTACGCTCTTCAGCGTGCGGCCGAGGTTCGCTTCTTCGTTGAGCGTGATAATGCAAACGGAAAGACTCATGCGCGGAAGGATAACAGGAGCCCAAAGCGCCGGTCACGCTCAGTTGCCATGCTGAAGCTGTGGCTCTTGTAGAATGGCACAGCGTTCCACAGCCATGAACTATCGAGAGCAGGAAGAATTCTTTTTAGGCAGCCGGATTTGGGGCGCTATAGTCTGCGCTGTATTTACCGCCATGGCCATTGCGATGCGCTTTGCTTTTGCGGGCCGGTGGCGTACCAGTCAAACAACCGTCTTTCTGCTTGCCGCCATCGCCGTCGCCGTTTTGATGTACTACACGCCGGACTATCTTCATCTCAGCGTGGTCCCTGAAAAAAAGCGCCGATGGGAGATCAATCTCCGGTGGCGCATCATCGCGGCCATTGTCTTGCTGGGCTTGCTGCTGGCCTCGTCCAATAGTGGCAGGTTTTTCACCTTGTTTGCCGGAGCATTGCTTGCCGGCCTGAATTGGATTGCGCTCAGGAAAATCCCTCCGCGAAATCTCCCCATATATTTTTGGATCACCGATCTCCTCCTGCTCTTCCTTTCCCTGGTGCGTGCGGACGCGGGCTCCGCGGCCCTCCTTCTGATCGTGCTGGCATCCGCAGCCCACATGGCGATTGTGAGAAGAGAAGACCGGCATGCTCTCTGGACGGGGATTGTCTTGCTTTCAGGACTCGTTGTGGTTTCGTTTGCCACCGGTCCTTTGGGACGCAACGCTTTTCTTTCCGGCTCGTTGCTGCTGTTGGTCGCGATTTTAGGGACCGTCTGGCTGGTGTACCGTGCCCGCCGGCAGCACGCAAAGAACATTGCTGCCGCCTTGGCGGAATTGGTCGCCTTTACCGGCTACTCGTCAGATCGCATTCGAGAGTTGTGGGCCACCAGCAATCAGCAGCTCGCCGCCAACTGGCAGCAGGCCAGGCCGTCGGACGACAATCCGCAGCAGATGGCGGAATGGTACCGGCAAAATTCGGAGCTTTATCTCTTTGCCATTTCCGCTTACAACCTGGAGTACAAGCGCATACGCTCCAACATGAAGGTCCTGCGGCTGGCGCGTGGGGCCACTCTTGATTACGGTGCGGGCAACGGAGAAATCCTGCTTGAGTTGGCGCGACGCGGCCAGCGCGCGGCTTATTATGATGTGGAAGGCGCTACGATGAAGTTTGCCCGCCAGCGTGCCGCGCGGCAGGGACTTGCTATCGACTTCTTCCATAGTAAAGACGCTCTGACCCAATACGCTCGCGAAAACGGCTTCGATACCGTCTTCTCCTTTGACGTTCTGGAGCATCTGCCCGATCTTCCCGGAGAACTCAGTTTTCTCTCTTCACTGCTGAACCCGGGCGGATTATTTGTCTTCGACGTTCCTGCCGGTTCCACCAGGTCCCATCCCATGCACCTAAACCACAACCTGAACGTGCTGGAATACATGCGCGCCAAAAACCTGGTGGACGAGCGCAACTTGATGCTGCGGCTGCCCTTTCGCAAAGAAGAAAAATTTGTCTTTCGCGCACCGGCAAAGACCGCTCAGCCTGCGCCCGTCTCGCAACCCCGCTAATCGCGAGCTTGTCATCTGCCGTCTTCGCCACTAAACTCGCCCAAGCACTTCTCCAAAAGAGAGTACCCTTGGCGCCGAATCCACAAGGCGACGCATTCCCGCTGACCCAGCACTCCGTGGTGGCGGCGGCACAGGGCCGCGATCCTGAACAACGAAGCCGCGCCATCGACGCCATCACCACCTCGTACTGGCGTCCTGCATACAAATACGTGCGGCTGCGCTGGCATGTTGAGCGTGAAGATGCCGAGGATTTTACCCAGGACTTTTTCTCCCGGCTGCTTGAGAAGGATTTTCTGGCTTCCTACGATCCCGCAAAAGGGAAGCTGCGCACCTTTCTTCGCACATGTATCGACCGCCTCTTCATGAACCAGCTACGCGACGCACACCGCCAGAAGCGCGGAGAAGCCGCGATCCACATCTCGCTGGACTTTGAAGAAGCCGAGCATGAATTGGCCGCTTCCACACAAACCGGCTCGGCGGAAGATTATTTTGAAAAAGAGTGGGTAAGGACCCTTTTTGCGCTGGCCGTGGAGCGGCTGCGCACGCAATGCCGGCAAGCAGGAAAGACCACCCAGTTCGCCGTATTCGAACGCTATGACCTGGGCGATGAAGATAATCGACCGTCTTACGCGGTCTTGGCGGAAGAGTTCCGCATTGCCGCGACCGATGTAACCAACTATCTGGCTTTTGCCCGTCGGGAGTTCCGCCGTTGCGTTCTAGCCCAGCTTCGTGACATGACCGGCAGTGACGAAGAGTTTCATCGCGAAGCCCGGTCGCTGCTGGGAGTCGCATCGAAATGAAGTTTCTCCCAGACCAGGTCGTCGTCCGCCTGCAAACCGGAATGCAGACTCCCGACCTTTCCGGCACGCGCTATCGCGCGCTTGAACTGCTTGGTCAGGGTGGCATGGGCGCAGTATGGCTGGTGCAGGATTCCATTTTGCAGCGTCCCGTGGCACTCAAAATCCTCACCGCTGAAAACAGCTCGGCTGATCTAGCCGCGCGGCTCATGCAGGAAGCCGTGGTGCTCGCTCGGCTGGAGCATCCCGGCATTGTTCCTGTGCATGACGCAGGCACCCTGCCGGACGGACGCACCTTCTACTGCATGAAACTTGTAGAGGGCAAGACGCTCGATCATTACGTCCTCAAACTGCCTCTGCGTGAAAGGCTGCGCCTGTTCCAGCGCATCGCTGAGCCGCTGGCATTCGCCCATTCCCGCGGCATCATCCATCGTGACCTCAAGCCTTCCAATGTCATGGTCGGCTCCTTCGGCGAAGTGCTGATTATGGACTGGGGATTGGCCAAGGTCTTGAATGTAACCGGCGCGCCGTCGGCGCAGGTCCCCGGCGCCGTCGAAGAGTCCTCGCTGACGAAACAAGTTTCAGAGCAAGTCATGGATGCTTTTGGAGGGTTTTCACCGGCGAAACAAGTGTCAGGGCACGAGTTTACTCGTGCCGTAAAACCTGGGGCTTCAGCCCCTGAAAATGCCACCGCGCATGGCACCATTCTCGGCACACCCGGATACATGGCCCCGGAACAGGAACGCGGCGACGTGAATCTGATCGACCAGCGCACAGACGTTTTTGCCCTCGGTTCAATCCTGCAATATTTATTGCAGGAACCGCCCGGCTCGCAGCAGAGCGACTCGTATTCGCGCCCGTTGCGCGCGATTTGCGCCAAATCCATGTCCGCTGAAATGTCTGACCGCTATCGTACCGTCCAGGAGCTGGCCGCTGATGTAGGCAGATATCTTGACGGCATGCCGGTCAGCGCCTACCGCGAAAATATTTTCGAGCGCACCGCTCGTCTGGTAAGCCGAAACCGTGTGGCAGTAGTCCTGGTGCTCGCATATCTCTTCATGCGGCTGTTATTTATTCTTTTTTCGCGGCATTGATTTATGACCTAAAGGTTCCTGCAAAAGCGGGTAATACGTTGGTAGAGACATCATCTCAAAGGAGTGAGCAAACATGAGCAACAAGATTGTGCTGGGTCTGGTGTTGGGCGGCGTCTTAGGCATTCTGGACGGCCTTACGGCATGGTTCACTCCGGCGGTGCGCGCCGGGATCGTCGGCATTGTTTTTGGGTCGATGTTCAAGGGACTTATCGCGGGCGTGCTTATCGGAGTCTTTGCCCGGAAAGTCCATTCGCTTGCGCTGGGCATTGTGTTTGGTCTGGCCGTTGGCGCGTTTCTGGCGTGGATCATCGCATTCATGCAGCACGGCTATTATTTCCAGATCATGCTTCCCGGCGCCATGGTTGGCTTGATCGTGGGTTACGCCACGCAGAAGTATGGCGCTTCAGGCCAGTTGCAGAGAGCATAACCGCAAGCACGCAATCAATTGTTTACTCACGCCGCAGTGCCACCGTGGCGCACGCGAAAGCTTCGTGTATTTACGTTCATTCATCCAAAATACCTAAAGGAGGCCATCATGCCACGTGTTATTCATTTTGAATTTGCCGCAGATAATCCTGAGCGGGCAGCAAAGTTTTATCGCGAGGTTTTCGGCTGGGAATCCTCCCAGTGGGGCGGTCCCATGGACTATTGGCTGGTCAAAACCGGTTCTGACGGCCCGGGGATTGATGGTGGCATTCTTCGTTACCAGGACAAGATGCCGCGCACCATCAACAGCGTAGAAGTGAATTCGGTCGATGAGTACATGGAGAAAGCCACGCGCAATGGCGGTAAGGTGGCCAAGCCCAAAATGTCGATTCCTGGCGTCGGATACCAGGCATATTTCCTGGATACTGAAGGGAATGTCGTCGGAGTGTTTCAACCGGATCCAGCAGCGAAGTAAGTTGCGGAACGATTTCGGCGGCTATCGCTGTTTGACCAATACATCCGACAGCAGCCGCGCCTTCAGCGCAAGCGTATGCGCGCGCGCCGGATCGTTTTCTGTAGTGGCAGTGCGGCTTTGTCTGATGAATTCTCTGCTCTGCGCCCGCATGGCTTCTTCATCTTTCGATAGCGTCCGTGTGATTGCGTTCAGGTTTGCTTCTGCGCTCTGCAGAAGCTGGTCGGTTGAAGCCTGGTCGTTTCCGCCGTTAGATGGGGTTGGGCCGGGAGAAATCGGCTGCGGTGTGGGCACGGGTTCTGCTGGAATGATTTTCTTCGGCGGATTGTTGTGCGCGACCTCGGACTTATCACCGGACTTCTTCGCTGCCGTATGGTGCGTATGTTTGGACTTGGTCTTTTCCGTTGTTTTAGGCTGCTCTGCCGGCGTTGCTGAAGGTTGCGCCTCCTGCGGCTGCTGCTCTGCCGGTTGCGCCTCTGTGGCGGCGGGGGTAGGCGTAGCCTGCGGCGTTGCCGTTGGAGGCGGCTGCTGCGGCATGACGAGTACCGGCTTTTTATGCTCGCAACCTGCTGTAATCAGCGCGAGCAATAGAACGCCGGCGACTGCCGGATTTAGACGAAGTGTTTTCATGCCTTGCTGACTGAATCCTCTTTTGCTAGTGCGGGCACATCTCCATTGGCAGCGGCCTCTGCCAGCGGGAAGCGCAGGAAAAACGTGGTTCCATGATCGATGATCGAAGTAAATTCCACCGATCCATGGTGCATCTGCACCACGCGGTAAGCCATGGCCAGGCCAATCCCGCTTCCGCCCGTCTTTGTAGTGAAGTATAGATTAAAAATCTTGTCGCGGATATTCTCCGGAATGCCTGCTCCCTGGTCGCGAACACTGATCAGAGCGCTATCGCCATCGCGTTTCACCGTCAGGCGCAGAGTGCCGCCTTCCGGCATGGCTTGCACGCCGTTGAGTACGATGTTCAATAGCGCCTGCTTGACTAGGTCGGCATCAATGCGCACAGGCAGAGTCTCCGGCGCGACCTCGCGTTCTATCAGCACCTGGTGCTTTTCCGCCGCCGGCGAAGCCAGGCTCACAACGTCTTCCACCAGCCTGCGCATGTCCAGATCATTCAGGCGCAGCTCCACCGGACGTGTAAAGTCCACCAGCGTTTGCACCACGCGGTCCAGCCGCTGGATTTCACTGCTGATCACGTCCACGTGGCGGCGCGTGTCCGGATCAATTTCCTTCATTTTCTGCCGAAGCACTTCCAGGTGAACCACAATCGCATTAATGGGATTTTTCACTTCATGCGCCACTCCCGAAGTCAGCCTGCCGATTGCGGATAGCCGCCGTGAAAGCTCAATCTCATTCTCAATGCGATGGACGGATTCGGCATCGCGCAGCGTGAGCAGTGCGCCAATGCGTTCGCCGTGTTCCTCAATGAAGTCGAGCGAAATCTGTATATGTCGTCCCTGGGCATCTTCTATTTCTTCCTGGCCTACGGCCTCGCGTGAGGCAAATGCGTCCAGAACTTTTCTGCCCAGAATCGATTCGCGCGAGAAAATCTCTTCCGGCTGGCGTCCCAGCATCTCTCCGCGCGCCTTGCCGATAAACCGCTCTGTCGAGGCGCTCACCAGCACTGCGTTGGAATCACTGGTAAACAGCATCACGCCGTCCTGAAGGTTGGCCATCATCTGGTCCAGGTTTTCCTTCAGGGCAGAGAAGACCTCTTTCACGTCGCGCATCTGGCGGCCCAGTCGTTCGATCTTGGTGGAGACAGTGCCATATTCGTCGGAACGCTTTTGCGGCGTCGCCACCAGATCAGCTTTGCCGGAACTGATTAAATCCAGCCGTCGGCTGATGGCTGCTAGCGGTTGCAGTGCCAGGTTGGAAAGTACGGCGGCCAGAATCATGCTGAGCAGGATGGCCGTGCCGGAAAAAATCAGCGCGCGGCGAATCTGCGGCTGGATCTCCTGCTTCAGAAATGCGGTATAAACGCCGACCCGCACTTCGCCAAACGGTTTGCCCGTAGCGGTATGGACCAGCGGCAGGCGAACGTCATACGCCCGCGCTGGACCATAAATCAGCTTGAGTTGCTGCCGGATGCCGCTCTGCAATACCGTGCGGAAATCCTCGCGCGCCGGAATAATCGTTCCCTGTAGTGCCGGATTGGTGTGCAGCATCGCCAGACCATCGGCGTCAACAATACTTACATCAAGAATATTGGGTGAATCGCCAGTCACCGACTCCAGCAGAGCGGCGATGCCTGTATCGGATTGCAGCAACTCCTGTACTGCTGCTTCAACCTGTTTGGGATCGTTCAGGTCAACTTTGGAACTGCTCAGGTCCACACCCATCGCCGGTTTTGCGACGGCGAAGACATGCAGTTTAATCACATCTGCTACCTGGTAAACCTCGTCGATACGCTGATGGACAACTTCCGATATGTAAAGAGTCGCAAGAGTGGCCACAATCGCTACCACCATTGCGGTGATCGCGAAAACCAGTTTGGTTTTCAGGCTCAAGGCAGGCATTAATTCACTTCTTAGCACGCAACTTGCTGTGTTTCATTTGTCATCTTCAGCTATCGTCACGGCAAATGCAAAGGTCTTTTAGTTCGCGCCCTCGCTGGCTACGGCGGAAGCGCTTCCATACTCCTTCAGTTTATTGTGCAGGGTTTTCAGGCTGATTCCCAGGACCTCCGCGGCGCGGGTTTTATTGTTATTGTTCGCTGCCAACGTTTTCAGGATCAACATTTTCTCCGCTTCGCCCACAGTAGTCCCTACTTCCAGCCGGATGCCCTCGCCGTCACTGGCGGGAACGCGCACCCCCATAGTGCCGAAGTTCGGTGGAAGATGCCGTTGATCCAGCAGAGAGCCGTCACAAACGATCACACCGCGTTCCATGGTATTGCGCAGTTCACGCACATTGCCCGGCCAGTTATGGCTCTGGAACATTTGCAGAACGTGGTCTGCCACTCCTGCCACTTTGCGGCCATGCTTGGCGTTCATGTCGGCAAGCAGTGCGTCCACCAGTTGCGGTATGTCTTCTTTGTGGTCACGCAACGGGGGCAGATGGATATTGAAAACGTTGAGTCGATAGTAAAGGTCGCCGCGCAACTCGCCCTTGGCGACAGCCTCTTCAGGAACTTTATTGGTGGCCGCCAGCACTCGCACGTCGACAGGCGTTTCTACCTTGCTGCCCAGCCGGCGAAGCTTGTGATCTTCCAGCACGCGCAGCAGCTTAGCTTGTGTCGGCGCAGGCATTTCGCCAATTTCGTCCAGTAGCAGCGTGCCTTCTTCAGCCAGTTCAAAACAACCGGCACGGCGTTCCATGGCGCCGGTAAATGCGCCTTTCTCATGGCCAAAAATTTCGCTTTCAATCAGCGTTTCCGGAATGGCGGAACAGTTGATCGCAACAAATGGTTTGTTCTTGCGCGGGCTCAAATCATGAATCGTGCGCGCGACCATCTCTTTGCCGGTGCCGCTTTCTCCTGTTATCAGCACGGACGCCGTGCTGGGCGCAACCATTTCAATCAGGTGAAAAATCTCCTGCATCGCGCGAGACGACCCGACCATCTGGCCAAAAACGCCGGTATCGCGCAGCTTCTTTTTCGTGACTTCCAGCTCTACCGTGGTTCCACGCTGGCGGGAGGCATTCTGCAAAATCTGCCGCAGACGCGTTGGGTCCACCGGCTTCTGGATAAAGTCGTAAGCGCCCGCCTTCATGGCATCGACTGCGACATCAATGCTGCCCTGGGCCGTCAGCAATACCACAGCGATTTGCTGCGGCTGGTCAGCAAGACGCTGCAACAATTCCATGCCGTCCATCCGCGGCATCTTGAAGTCGGTGACAACAATGCCGGGGGACCATGTGGCTACCTTTTCAAGCCCTTCTAAACCGTCTTTGGCGGTGTCGGTTCGATAGCCCCATGCGGAGACCAACTCAGCCAACCCTGAGCGTTCGTTTTCTTCATCTTCCACAATCAGGACTTTTTCTTGTGTGCTCAAACGCTTCCCCTTGTTAGAGATTATCACTGGCCCCGGCAGCAACTCTGGCTTAGATGACAAACCGTGTAAAAAAGTCTATCAGGCATCTAACCCTTTGACCCAATTGAACTTAAAATCCAGAGTAGACGCTTTTCAGGTCTTTTGCATCTTACGTAGTGATATCGGAATCTGTTGTTCGCGACCGGATTCCCAAAGCAAAGTCTTTCAGGCCCGATGTTTGAGTTTAGCTAATCCAATTTCAGGGATTTTCAACTTTTAGACCAAGAGAGGATTAAAGATTGAACATGAAGATATTTTGTATAGCCGCTATCGTGGCAGGCTTAGTCGCGACGGGCGCTACTGCGCAGACCTCGGCAGGCGGTTCGGGATCCGGAGGCGCTTCAGTTACGCCCGGTCAGGCAAGCGCTGGAGCCAATACCAGCCAGAGTGCACAAACTCCAGCCGCATCGACCGGTGTGAATGGATCGGCAGACGCTCAGGCGTCGCACTCGAACGCGCAATCGTCGCCGTCAAAAGAGAACAAGAAAAATGACAAAGGTTCTGCCGCTGCCGGCAGCAACAGCGCAGCTGGAGTGAACGGTGCTTCCGGAGCGCTGGCCAGCGGGACCACGTTGCAGGCGGAACTCACAAAGCCCATCGACGCTAAAAAAGCAAAGCAGGGTGACGAAGTCACGGCCAAGGTGACGCAGGACGTAAAGAGCTCCGGCCAGGTGGTATTGCATAAAGGAACCAAACTCGTGGGGCACGTAACCGAAGCCCAAGCCAAGACAAAAGACAATAACGAATCCAAACTGGGCATCGCTTTTGATAAAGCGGTCTTAAAGGGGGGAGAGGAGATGGCGCTTACCGGCGTCATTCAGGCCCTGGCCGCTCCGGTGCAAGGCTCGCTTGCTGCCAGCGGCGATGAGGCCGGTAATCTTGGATCTGGAATGGGCAGTGGCAGCGGCAGCGGAATGGGCGGCGGACGCACCGGCGGAGGCATTGCTCCCCTGGGCGGAGGAGGCAATCCAGTCAACTCAACGCTTGGCTCTGCCACCAATACAAATACAGTCAATAACACTGCCGGATCAGTGACGAACTCAGCCACTGGCGCAGTGAACGGATCGGTGAATCAGGCGACCGGCGTTGCAGCAAATGGAGCAATCAATTCCGCAACCCGCGGCGTAGTTGGAATGCAGGGAGTAGCTCTAAACACAGCGGCTACAGGCAGCGCTCAAGGCTCAGTAGTGAGTTCTGCCACTAAAAATGTGAAGTTAGATACCGGAACGCAAATGATTTTGCAGGTAGCCGGTTCTGCAGTCGCCCACTAACTTCCGCCCGCTCTTTCAGCGGTCAAGTTTCAAACTTGGCCGCTGTTTCTTTTGCCGATAAGGAACAAACTCCAGAGTTGCCGCCTGCATTGTCATCTAACTCCAACGTATGATGAAGTCATAAATCCACAGACTGCGGCATTTTCTGCAACCCGGTGTTGAGATTCTTCCATCTGTTTACTTGGTGGACTTTGTGGGAAGTTAGTTGCACAATGGTGGCTAGCGTAATGAGCTTCCGGTGCTTCGTCCCCCCTTCGAGGTGCAGCATGAAGAGCTACTGGATCGCAGCCGCGGCTTTTTTGGTGAGCGCGTGGCCTGGTTCGCAAGCGATTTTCGCGCAACAAACTTCAGCAGACAGCAACCCTGTCCAGCAAGCTCAATCTTCTTCGTCTTCCGCCAGTTTAAAGAATTCGGTAGAAGCATCCATTACTGCTAAACCCGCTCACGCACCGGCATCCACCACCGAGACCACTCCTGCAGCGGAGCCTCCCAAGCCTAAAGGCTCATACATGCTTGTGGAACTGAGCAAGGGACTTAAAGCCAGGAAACTCAAGGTAGGGGACAAGGTGAAGGCGGAAGTTTCGCAGGATGTTGTCGCTCATGGCAAGGTGATCATCCCGGTTGAAACCAAGCTGGTTGGCCACGTGACGGAAGTAAACCCCAGAGACAGTGCACATCCCGAATCGCGCCTGGGAATCGTTTTTGATCGCATCTTGTTGAAGCACTTCCGTGATATCGATTTTGAGGCCGTGGTGCAGGCCGTAGCCCAGCCGATGATCAGAAAATCCCGTGTCGATGAACCCTCGCAGATGCTGCCGCCTTCGATGGTTGGAGTGTCACGAGATGCGCCGGCCGCCGCCCCCAGCGGACGTGGGACAACTTCGAGCCGCACTTCGGGTGGGCTTGGTGGTGGCGCAGCCAGCGCATCGATGACCACATTCCAAACTCCCCTCACTGTAAAGCAATCCCCCTCCACGCATGTAGACAGCTCAGGGGCACTTCTGGAAACAGCGGCAAATGGTAAGGCAATCAGTGTTGGCATGCCGCAAGGCGTTTTTGGATTGAAAGGTTTGAGCCTGAGCACCGCGCCGGGCGCCAGTACTCCGGGGCCGGTGATCGTATCGAATTCAGAGGACGTGAAACTCGATTCCGGCACACAGATTCTCCTGCACGTCTTAAAAGTGGAAATCCCGACCAACGTGAAGCCGCAAAAGAAGCCGGCAAGCTAGGCCAATTTTTTTCGGCGCGCGACAAGGCTCCTTCCTCGCGCGCCGATTTGTTTTCGCCGACGATCCTCCGCATGAATCCTCCAAATTATCTGTTACTTCTTAAATCCATTGCCCTTCGGTAACTTGTTAGAGCAAAATCGTCATGTCAATCTCAGTACTTCCAATTCAGGGGAAAAGACTGTCCAAATTCATGCGTCTGGCGACCATTTCGGCTCTGGTGATCACCTTGTGGATGTATGCAGCCCTTGCGGCGGAACAACCGTGGCAGCCCGTTGGCCCTGATGGAGGCAACGTTCGCAGCCTGGCAATCGATCCCAAAAATCCCGACCGCATCTTTCTCGGCACCAGCGCCGGCAATCTTTATCTCTCCACGGATAAAGGAGCGAGTTGGTCGCGTTTTGCGCGACCCGGCAACTCCACGGAGATGGTGCTTGATCACATCGTCATTGATCCCACAGACTCAAGGAATATTTTTGCCGCCGGATGGAATGCGCAGCTACCCAACAGTGATGGCGATCTCTACCGCAGCCATGACGCGGGAAAGACATGGGAAATCGTGGCTGATCTGCACGGAAAATCCCTGCGCGCGCTGAGCATGGCAGCTTCCGATCCAAAGATTCTTGTTGTGGGCGCACTGGACGGAATCTACCGCAGCCGCAATGGCGGCCGCGATTTTGAAAGAATCTCTCCGGCCAATCATGCGGAAATCAAGAATATTGAATCCATTGCCATTGATCCGGTGAATTCCGATGTTATCTATGCCGGCACCTGGCACCTGCCCTGGAAAACTGAAGACGGCGGCAAGACGTGGCATAACATCAAGAAGGGCGTGATTGACGACTCTGACGTTTTTTCCATTGTGATTGATCGCGCACAGCCCGCAAATATTTTTATCAGCGCGTGCTCCGGAATTTATCGCAGCGATTCAGCAGGAGAACTTTTCCGCAAAATCCAGGGCATTCCTTATTCCGCGCGACGTACGCGCATGCTGCAAATGGATCCCACGGACCACAATGTTGTTTACGCGGGAACCACTGAGGGCCTATGGAAGACCACGGACGCGGGCGGGACCTGGAAACACATGACCGGCTCCAACATTGTGATTAATGATGTGCTGATCGATCCCCGGCAGCCCTCACGCGTGCTGCTGGCCACCGATCGCAGCGGCGTGCTGGCCAGCGACGATGGCGGCGCGACATTTACGGCATCCAATCACGGCTTTACTCATCGGCAGGCGGCGGCATTGTTGGTGGACCGCAGCAACAGCAATGTCCTGTATGCCGGAGTTCTGAATGACAAAGAGTTTGGCGGCGTGTTTGTTTCCCGCGACGCGGGACAAACCTGGAAGCAGAACAGTGATGGGCTGGATAGCCGCGATGTTTTTGTTCTTCGGCAGGCCGCAGACAACACACTGGTCGCGGGTACAGATCATGGCATCTTTGCGCTTCCGCCCAATGCTCCTCGCTGGATAGTGCGCGATCTGCCTCTGGCCAAGCCGCAGACCGCAGTGCTTAAAAAAACCTCAGCTCGCACGACGTTGCCAGCAGAGCTTGCTCCTAGGATTACCGTTCTGGAGTTGGGCGCCGATAAGTGGTTTGCCGCAACATCCAACGCGCTTTTTGTCAGCTCGGATTCCGGCACGATATGGCGAGCGGAATCGTTGCCCGGCATTGGCGTTCCGGTGAGCATCAGCGTGGCGGGGAAAGTAGTGGCGATTGCCAGCCGCAACAGCGTAGCCGTCTCCGTGAGTGGAGGTGAAAGCTGGTTGCCGACGAAAACGCTGGATGCTGATTTTTCCATCAACTCCGTTGCCGTGGACAACAGCGGCGACGTCTGGCTCGCGGCGCGAACTGGACTTTTCCGCAGCACGGACGCAGGTGATTCCTGGAAAAAGATTTCGTCGCTTCGCCTTGCCGATATACAAACGATCCACTTTGACAATGAAAATCATCGCGTGCTGGTGACGAGCGGACTGTCCATCAACATCTTTGAATCGGCTGACAATGGCCGGAACTGGAATGCCATAACTACGGGATGGCGCATCAGAAATTTGCGTGTGGCCCATGGCCGCTTAATCGGAACCACGGCTTTTGACGGTGTGGTGGTCCAGCCTGAAGTTACCGCTGCGGCAGAGAATGTCTCCGGAAGCGGTGCTCGCTAGTCGCCCGACAGCAAGAAACAGGTACTCTGCCAGCGGTAAAAAGTACACAGTTTTAAAAATAATCACCCTATAAACCTAAGAAAATAAAGCCGCATTTTTGGCATGTGCCGTGCATTTACCTTGGTGGCGGTGCCCCCCACACTGCCGGGGGTACGGGTATGAAAAGAAACCTATTCTTTCTGATTTTGCTGGTCATGGCAGGACTGGCAGCCGGCTGCGGTGTGGGCGCGCAGCCACCCACGGTTGCCACTGACACGTCGGCAACGCCTCCGCAGCAGCTGCCTTTTGTTGAAGGCAAGGCGCTCGTGGTCCCGGCAAACACAGCTATCTACGTCCGGCTGCAGCAATCCATTTCCAGCGCGACAGCGCAATCCGGACAGAACTTTTCCGCCGAACTCGACGAACCTCTGGTGGTGGAAGGTCAAACTCTGGCGCCAAAAGGCGCGCCCATCACAGGGAAGATAGTGGCCGCGCGTGAGTCCGGACACCTGCATAACGCGGGCTACCTGCGCATCACGCTTTCTTCCATCACGCTGAATGGCAAGACTGTGCCGTTGCAGACCAACAGCGTGTTTGTGAGCGGTGGAAGTTATAAGAAACGCAACCTCGCCTTTATTGGCGGCGGAGCCGGCGGTGGCGCGCTGCTGGGCGCATTAATAGGCGGCGGCAAGGGCGCAGCCATCGGATCAACCGTGGGCGCGACTGGAGGCACCACGGCTGCTTACGCCACAGGGAAAAAAGAAGTTGGATTCATTGCCGAACGTCGTCTCGGTTTTCGGCTGACCCAGCCGTTCAACGCCAGCTAAATAATTTTTTGATTGGTTAAAAGTTAAAGGGGCCGCTATCGGCTCCTTTTTGTTAGGAATGATATGCCAGGATCGCAGCGGCAATTCAGCTAAAGCTTTACGCCCAGTTGCCAGAATAAAAAGCTCCAAACGTCCACTGCATCGTCCACCAGTTTTACAATCGGCTTGCCGACTCCGTGACCGGCCTTGGCATCCACGCGCAGCAGGATTGGCCGCTCAGGACCATTTGCGGCTTCAGCCTGAAGCAGCGCCGCCATCTTTACCGCGTGCATGGGATCGACGCGGGTATCGCTTTCCGCCGTCATAAATAAAACTGCCGGATACTTCGTACCTGCTTTGATATGGTGATAAGGCGAGTAGGCGCGCAGATACTCGAATTGTTGAGGATCGTCCGACGATCCATATTCTGGAATCCACAGCTTGGCAATCTGAAAATTCTGGTAGCGCAACATGTCCAGCAGCGGAACCTGGCACACCACGGCGCGGAACAGATCTGGCCGCTGCGTAAGCGCCGCGCCCATCAGCAGGCCGCCATTGCTGCCGCCCTGGATGGCCAGATGTTCTGCGTCAGTATATTTTTCCGCGATCAGATATTCCGCTGCCGCGATAAAGTCGTCAAAAATGTTTTGTTTTTTCTCCAGCATGCCGCTGCGATGCCAGTCTTCGCCAAACTCATTCCCGCCGCGCAGCTGCGCGTCAACATACACGCCGCCCTGCTCCAGCAGCAGCAACATCACATTGCGATTGAAAAATGGCGTCCGGCCGACATTGAAACCGCCATAGCCGGAGAGCAGCGTAGGATTGCGGCCATTCTTTACCAGGCCTTTTTTACTCACCACGAACATCGGCACGCGCGTTCCATCTTTGGAGTTGAACCAAAGCTGCTCCACCTGATAGCGACCGGGATCGATGCCGGACTCCACGCACGCCCACTCCGTGGCTTGGCCGCTGAGACTGACTTCAAACACCGTGGGCGGGATTGCGTAAGAAACGAAGCCGAAAAAGCCTGAATCGCTATTCCAGTTGCCACCCAGGTCAAAGATGCTGCCCCGCGTAGGCATTGCCACCTCTGCCAGCGGCTTGCCTTCGAGATCGAGCAGGCGGAGCTGAGAACTGGCATTTCTGATGGAATGCACAAAAAGTTTTCTGGCGATAATAGCAGCGCGGCCTTCAATCACCGAATCGCTTTCCGGGATAATTTCTTTCCAGTTTCCACGTTCAGGCGCGGCGCACGCCGCCTTGAACACGCGAAACCGCGGCGCACCTTCATTGCTGGTGACATAGAGCTGGCCATCCAGTATTTCACCGTGATAAAGAAAGTTTCCTCCGGTGGTGATGCGCTGAAACCGGCCCTGCGGACCAGCTGAGTTTCCTAAGGAAAGGTCTTTGAGGTAAAGCTCCGTTTTAGTCCAGCCTTCGCTCACATCCACCAGAAGCCAGCGGCCGTCATTGGAAAGGGAGACGTTCGGCCAGTGCTGCGGAGCCAGCTCGATGCCATCGGACGGAAAGATCAAAGTATCTTGCGTTCTGTCTGCGTTGCCGGATGAGCTAAGCTGGTGGAAGAAGACGCGCCGGTTGTACATCTCCTCACCAGCGGGGACGTCACCGGGGCGCGGATAACGCGTGTAATAGAAGCCCGAACTGTCCGGCAGCCACGCGACGCTGGCAGCGCGGGTACGTTCAATTTTTTCAGGCAGCAGCCTGCCACTCGCTGCTTCAATCACTTGCAGCGTGCTCAACTCTGATCCGTTGGGCGAAGTTCCGAACGCGACATAGTTACCGTCCTCAGAGGGATACCACCAGTCAAGTGCGATGGTGCCATCCGGCGCTAGAGCATTAACGTCAATCAAAGGTCGCTCTTCACCTTGTCGCCCTTCGCGCACATAGACCACCGCCTGGTTTTGCCAACCGTCACGACGTTCATAAAAATAATTTTTGCCGCCGATGCGCGGGGAGGCTACGCGCCCAATCGTCAAAAGCTGCTGCACGCGATGCCGCAACTCGTCCCGCCCGGGGATGTTTTCCAGCATAGTGCGCGTGTACGCATTTTGTGCCGCAACAAATTGTTGTGTCTCCGGTGCGGCGGAATCTTCAAGCCAGCGATAAGGGTCGGCGATTTGTTGACCATGGTATTCGTCGATAATCGGGGTTGTCCTTGCTCTGGGTGGTGCGGATGAGTTTAAAAGCGGAGATTTGGATTGGTCATTCATTTATATGAGACGTTAGTGAAATCGTTCCAGCGGACTGCTTTTAGTGCGCGAATTGATCATTCGTGCATCCGTTCTTTATCTTAATCACTTGCGTGAGTTTGGGGCAGCGGTCTCCGAGAAAGATGAGAGTTTCCAGGTACCTGTGACGCCATTTCATGATTGCTAAACGCTCCAAATGCATGCTATTTTTAAGAAGACAATTCAAGCGGCCGACCACCTCTCTGGCGGCCTGTTTGCCCACTCCTCAGTAGCTCAATGGCAGAGCATTCGGCTGTTAACCGAAGGGTTGTAGGTTCGAGTCCTACCTGAGGAGCCAGTTCTTTTCCGACCCGGTGGATGAAATCTGGGAGCTGCCACTCACTTCAGAATCTTATTAATTTTTTTGTTCCGCTGGCTTTTTTCCAGTGTCTCATTCCAGTAGCAGGCTCATTCGTCGACTGCAGAAGAGGGATTGCGGGTCCCGGAAACTCGTGGCCCTCTTGCTTTTAGCCAATTTTTTTGAAGGATGGCGAGCACTTATTACACAGGGAGAGCTGTGTTCGTTGAAGAGTACAGGTTCTAAATTGACACCTTAATTACTTTGACTCAATTGACACTTTTCATGAGCGCAGAAACAATGGATAACAAGCGATTGCTACATCCGTAGTTTTCAGTGCGCTGGCGGACAGTCCGGCGCGGCCAGGGAGTTGTGAATGATAGTGCAAGGAAAGAAGCGGTCTATCGGGACGAGAAAGCTTTGCGTTGCAGTGCTGGCGCTGACTATTGGCGCTTGTTGGGGATGCGGCGGCGGAAGTGCAAGTGCCGGCGGTCCAACCCCCACTCCTACGCCCACCCCGACCCCAATTCCCACTCCTACGCCCACCCCCGCTCCACTACCGCCGGGGACAATCGGAATGGCAGTCCTGAAGACCAGCGTTCCGCCCGGAGGAATCTTCCAGTTCCAGCTTTCCAATACTGAGCCCAAGCCCGTGGCGCATGGAAGCACACGTCCGCAAGTCCCAACCGGACCGGTGCGCGGGGTGGCAGTCAACGATCCATCTGGAAAAGCGGCGGGAATCGCCGTGATAGATACATCAGTCAGTCCATCGAATATCAAGATCCAACTCAGCTCACCAGATGCTCTTCTGGGAACAGATATCACCTATCCCGTGATTACCATGTCGATGCCGCTAAGCAATACGCTCACCCCAGGAGCGACATTCCCGCTCAGCATCGATACGGGAAATACTTCATGGTTTTCCGATGCTACAACGCCATACACCACTTTGGAATTTGCTCCCGGAACATTGACGATTGCCCCGGCTGGCAGTCCTTACGTTAGCGACGTCGTGCCTGCGGGCGGCTTGCTGCCCGACCGCACCTTGATCAAGATTTTCGGCGCTGGGTTCAATGCCAATACAAAAGTTGCCATTGAAGGCACCACAATCGTGCCGGTGGACCAGACTCTAGTGAACTCCGGCGAGATCGATGTGAAGATCTGCAACGGTACAGTTGCTGACGCGGCTACGGTTTGCCCTAATAATGGCGGCACCCTACAACTTGATGGCGAGCGCGTCCGTGTGAAGGATACCGGCACCAATTTTGTTCTGGACTATTACACGTATATGCGGGCCGATGATGTTGCCGGCAGCAGCGCAAATGCGCTGGTGAACCTGGTGCATCCCATGTTTTCTCGCGTGACATATCTTTCCGCCACTATCCCACTTGTGAATAGCGGGACACAATTTACCGGGCTTTCACTGCAAAATACCAACAGCCAGGATGCAGGCATCAAAATTGACCTGCTGGATGCAGGCAATGCTTCTCTCGCGAATACTTCTTTCATCCTGCCAGGGCTCAGCGGTACGGCAGGCAAAAAGATCACGCGTGACGTGATAGCGGATTTGTTTCCTTCTCCGCCCGCAGGCGCCACGAAAGTCAGGATCACTGTTACGTCCGGCCCGGCCGTCCAGGTGCTGGGCATGCTGGGCGATACGAGCACCGGGGTGGTTACACCGGTCATTCCTCAGTAGGCCAAGCGCGACACCCGATGTGATTTTTACTCTGCACCCGCTTGCGATGCCGGAGTGGCTTTCAGTTCACTCAACTGCTGCTCTACCTTTTTCCACTTGTCCCGCTTCTTCTTAGTAAAGTTCGGGGCAGAAGTATCCTGGTAAAAAGCCAGAAGGTTCTGACGCAGATCGGACATCATCCCCGCAAATTTTTCCTTCGCTAACTTGTCCAGCAGCTTCGCGTAGGTTTCATCCGTAAGCCGGTACTCTCCGGGACTAGTGGGCTTTCCAGTATCAAAATCCATGTTGGCCAATTGCAGCTTGCCTGCCTTAAGATCTCCCAGTTCAGCGCGGTACTGGTCCACCGTATCATTCACGCTTTTAAGGTAAAGGGTCTCAGTATCCGGGTTCGGCATCTTGAACGCAATTGCCTTAAACGGCCCAACTTTTGGAATGATCTTGAAAATCACCGCCATAATACGGGCGCCCAGCCCGGGCTTTTGATATTGTTTACCAAATTCTTTTTCATACTCTGAGCGCTTCAAGTTGTAGAGGAATTTCTTTTTGGCGAAACTCGGATTCTCTTTCACCAGCTCGTCCTTCTTGGTCAAAAGCGCCACGCGCGTCATCTCCGGAATAGCGCGGCTTACCGACCAGCGAAATGAGCCGATCGAGAGATCAAGATTTCCAAAAACATCGCTTAGCGAGATGCCGTAGGTTTTTAGGAACGCGCGTTCCAGCACGGGTTTGGCGACTTCAAAGCCGATGAAGTCATGATAAGCGTCAGAGGTGTAGCGCTGCTTGGCTACCTGCACCACGTCAAAACCAAATTCAGTGCGGATATGCGCCTTGTGGTCCTGGTCATAGGTCACTACAGGGCCATATTTGGCGCCGAGTTTTGGGAATTCACGCGCTACAGCTTTATTCACCACGGGATGACCAACAATATCCGCCACGTAATGCGCTAATGCCCCAAGCGAAAATGCGTATTCGTTGAGATCTGTGGATTCGGTAAGCAATGCGTCCACAAAGTCTCCGCTGCGGACGTAATGGACCATATCGCTAAAAAGCGTATTGCCGAAAGGGTAATAGCCCATATCCTGAATCAGGCAGCCGCCATAGGCAAAGGCGTGTGCCTTGCGGAGCTCGTCTTCCGTTGCATTGGGATACTTCTGCATCAGCAGCGGCTTGATCTGGTCTGCCCACAGCAGGTCGACTATCTCTTCATGCGTGAGAATGGAATATCCGTTACAGACCTGTGAGAAGCCGAACACAACCAGCAATGCTGCCAGCATTGCTCGTATTGGATTTCGCATGGATCCTTCTTTTTGGCGGACATTAAGATAAAGAACTGGCCCACGTAATTTAGATGCCGCTTTCCAAATCCAGAACTGCTCCACTGGGACGAAAGACTTTGTGCAAAAAAGCTACAGCGATAACCTTGCAAAAAAAGGCACGCAGCTATTGAGTTCAATAGTTGCGTGCTCCCGGGGTGCGATCAAGTGTAAAAGAGCTATTTCTTTTCGTTGTCCGAGGTTTCCTTTGCGGCGGCTACATTTGTTGCTTTTGCTACGGATGCCACAAAAGGCTTTGCCATCGCCGGAGTGGGCACCTTGCCCAAAAGCACATTTTTAAAGGCCACATCCTTGCCGTAAACGGCGGTGGTGGAATCTGCGTCCTGCTGGATGACGGCGCCTTCCAGCGTCAGGCCGGCAAATGCGCCTTTGGACCGCGAATAAGTAAGCATCTGCGTATCAAGCTTCCAGTCCGTTCCCGCGGACGCATGGCGTCCCACGGGGCCGGCAGCGGCCGATCCTTCACCGCTTACCTGGAATTTGCTGGAAAGAAGTTGCTGCATTCCCTTGTCATTCATGATGAGCATGATGAGGTCAACGCCTTCAACTCCGATTTGCAGTCCCCAGCTTCCGCCGCCTACTGAGATAAATGCCGGCGCGCTCCAGCCGTCGGCTGTGCGGCACGTCGCAACGCCACGGCCATGCTTCCCGCCGAAAACAAATCCACCCTTTACCAGATGAGGCACAATGGCAATGCATTTGGCCTTGCCCAGGACCTCTTCTGGAATTCCCTTGTCTGGGGCATTGGCAATCTGGGTCAAAACTTCAGACGACTTCTGTAGACGATCGGCTGAATCTTCTTTTGCGGTCCCGGCCCAGCTAAATGTCGCCAGGCTCACCACAGATAAAAACGCTACAAACTTCTTCATAGACCTCCTTGGTCTTTCTTGCTTAGAAATACAAAACTGTCATGGATGAACGCAGTTGATCCCCGCCTCTCCGGATTTTGCAATGATCGTTGCTGGTGTCAGGTCCAATCTGATTCGATCATCAATTCGACGATGTGCGTCGGAAGGCAAAGTTCATGGCGATCAAAATTGTGCCCAATATCAGCAGCAGAGGCATCACGCCGGGTCCAAAGCTTACGGCCAGTCCGATCATCCACAACAGAATGGCTAGCGTGAAAACTGTCCAGAACACAAACACTCCTCCTGAACGGGTAGTCTCAAGACCTGCAGCTCAGTTTGCGGTTATGTGGCCCTGAGAGACCGTTAGGTCTTTGGCCATGGGCTTCAGATTCGGCACGGTCCTTCTCGTCGGAGAGAACCTGCCTTATGTTTCTGATCCAAATACAGCTTTAGAGGTTGTTTGGACCTTAATTCTAAAGAGCTATTTTGTGCTATTGATCGAGCAGGGATTATTAGCTTCCCTAATCTGATTTAAGGATTTTGTAGAGTTCACTGCTTTTACCTCATAAAGAGCTCGTCCGCGCAACCATTTGAGCTACAGGCGTTTAGGGGGTAGCCGACATGGCCGCCACTGGCGAATGTGATGGCCGTCACATTCCATGAATCCCGTGTACACCTAGTATGGCCAAAGAGAACGCAAAAGGCTTAAAGGCGTAATCATGAAAAACAATTTTGACGTAAACAAAACTCCCTTCGCCGCGATCTGGGAAACCACACAGGCTTGCGACGTACCGTGCCTGGATTATGGCGACTCGGTTCAGCCTGAAGCAGATCCCCTGGAACTAAGCACGGTGGAAGCGCGGCATCTGATCGATGATGTGGCCGAACTATGCCCGCCGATTTTCATTCTCTCGGGCGCAGATCCCCTGAAGCGCCAAGATATCTATGAACTGGTGCGCCATGCGGCGGCGCTGGGCTTGCATCCTTTTCTGGCGCTTTCTGCAACTCCACTGTTAACTCCTGACGCCATTGCCGAGCTGAAGCATGCCGGACTCTCACGGCTGATCCTGAATCTGGACGCGGCGACCCCTGAGCTGCACGATTTGGTATGCGGCGTTTACGGTTCCTTTGCCCGGACCATCGACGCCATACAGTGGGCGGACCACTGGAAACTTCCGTACCAGATCACCACGCATTTCTGCGAGCGCAACCTGCACGACCTGGAGAACCTGGCAGCACTGTTGAAGACCCTAAGGATCAAACAATGGAGCGTGGCCTTTCCCGTGCCATCGACGGCGGCAGAACTGGAAGAGACGCCTTCCGCCGGGCAATTTGAAGGCGCCTTTGCGCGGCTCTACACGCTGGCCAAAAAAGTCCCATTCAAAATCAAGACATCCGAGGCGCCGCACTATCGCAGATATGTTTTGCAGCAGCAGGCCAGGGAAAGGGCCGAGCGGCAAGAGAATGGCAGTCCGATCCAGGAAGGAATTCCCGGAATCATGCCCGTGAATGAAGATCGTGGAATGCTTTTTGTCTCGCACACTGGAGAAGTTTATCCCTGCACTGGAATCCATATGACAGCAGGAAACGTCCGGGTGGTAAATCTGACCGAGATCTATCGCAGCTCACAGGTCTTCGCTTTACTTCGCGACCAGGTCAACCTCACGGGCAAATGCGGAGAGTGCTCTTTCAAGGGCGTTTGCGGAGGATCGCGCGCACGCGCTTACACCATGCATGGAGACATGTTTACTGAAGACCCGGCATGCATTTACCGTCCCACAGCGCAGACAGCGGTCCGCAATAGCTTCCCCCAGACATTGCCTTCTGAGAGAGTCGCCGTGGAGGAGCCATAGCAGCAACAAAGGAGCGGGGAGCCGGCGGTTACCGCATTCCCCTAGGATGAACCGTTTGCTGATATCGGGCCCGATGGAGATCGGGCTCTATGGGATAAGACACGCGGACGACAAAGCCGGAACATGTTTTTAGAGCAGCACGATACTGATCCCCTTGTTTGCCTTGCCCAGGTCTGAATCCTTCTTCCATTCCGGATAGCGTTTAAGAAGCTCCCACGTATTCTCATTGGAAATGCGCCAGTCTTCTCCGATGACGAATGACCGCAGAGCGCCCGCGCCGGCCAGCCGCTGAAGCTCTTTCTGCAATTCGATCCGCAATGCGCCGCCAACGCCGCTTGATCCGTAGCCGTGAATCAGCTTCACCGCTGCATATCCTTGCTGCCGCGCGATTTTAAGCTCGTGCTGCATGCGCAAGCGCGCTTCTTCCACTTTGGGAAGGCCGTCTTCCAGATTAACGATCTTGATGGGCGCAGCCTTTCGCGACATGTGAGCTAGTGTAGGCCAAACCTGGGCTGCTGAAATCATTTATGATCGAAGATTGTTATGAGCATGAAGCAGATTGCCGATTGGGCATTGAATACCGTAACGCAACGCGGCGCGGGTTACGCCGACGTGCGCATTGTCGATCACCGCCAGCGTTCGCTGGCCACCAAGAATGGCAAAGTCGGCCATGCCGCAAGCGCGGAAACGTTGGGTATCGGCATTCGCGTGCTGGTGAATGACGCATGGGGATTTGCCTCCACGGACGACCTCAGCCGGGAATCCGTGGATAAAGCGGCAGCGCAAGCCGTGGAGATTGCCAAGGCTTCAAGCCGGGTAAAAGAAGAGCCGGTGCGACTGGCGCCGGAGCCCGCGGTGAAGATCGAATGGCGGAGCCCGTACAAGATTGATCCGTTTACGACCTCGATTGAGCAGAACTTTGATCTGCTCACGCGGATTGATGCCGAGTTGCTCGCAGTGAAAGGCGTAACGCTGGCTGAGAGCGGTATGCAGCTTGGCCGCTATGAGCAGTGGTTCTACAACACCGATGGATCGGACATCCACCAGACGCGCGTGATTACCGGCGCTGGTTTTTCTGCGCTCGCGTTTCAAGGCACTGAGATCATGAAGCGGTCTTATCCCAACTCTTTTGGCGGCCAACACCAGAACAGAGGATATGAGCTGATTGACGAATTGAAGCTGCTGGAAAATGCACGCCGGATTGGCGAAGAGGCCGTAGCGCTGCACAAGGCCGAGCGCTGTCCGGAAGGGCGTATGAATCTGGTGCTGGATTCTTCACAGCTGGGCTTGCAGATTCACGAGTCAATCGGGCACCCGATTGAATTAGACCGTGTGCTTGGGTACGAAGCGAATTTTGCAGGAACGTCATTCCTAACGCTGGAAAAGCTGCGGACGCTGCGTTACGGCAGCGATCTGGTAAACGTGGTTGCCGACGCAACAGAACAACACGGTCCCGGACTGGGCACATTTGCCTATGACGACGAGGGCGTCCTGGCGCAATGTACACCCATCATCACCAAGGGCCTCTTCACCGGATATATTTCGTCGCGCGAGACGGCGCACACCATTGGCGAGACGCGGTCCAACGGCACCATGCGCGCTGAAGGCTGGAACCGTATTCCACTTGTCCGCATGACCAACATCAGCATTTTGCCCGGAGAAAAGTCGCTGACGTTTGATCAACTTATCGCCGGGACCGACGACGGCATCTTTATGCAGACGAATCGCTCATGGTCAATTGACGACAAGCGCTATAACTTCCAGTTTGGCTGCGAGATTGGCTGGGAGATCAAAGGCGGCAAGCTGGGACGTATGTTCAAGAACCCTTCGTATTCAGGGATCACCACGGAGTTCTGGAACTCAATGGACGCCATCTGCTCGCGCGACCAATGGACGTTGTGGGGCACTCCCAACTGCGGCAAGGGCCAGCCCATGCAGACGATGGGCACGGGACATGGTGCGGCGCCGGCAAGGTTTGCAAATGTGAAGATTGGCACGGCGTATAAGGGGAATTAGGGGAAGCACTCAGCACTCAGCATTCAGCCCCGATGGTGTGAAAGATGAAGAGCTTTCGCGACTTGAAGGTTTGGGAAAAATCGCATGAACTGGCACTCGCCTCATATGACGCGACCGCTAATTTTCCCAAGCAGGAAATGTTCGGGTTGGTCTCGCAGATTCGACGCTGTGCTTCATCAATCCCTGCGAACATTGCCGAGGGCTGCGGGAGGCGTGGCAACGGAGAGTTTCACCGGTTTCTGCAAATCGCCATGGGTTCAGCAAGCGAACTCGAATATCATTTGCTGCTCTCTCGCGATCTCAAGTTTCTGGATGGACAGACGTATATCTCATTGAATGGTCGCGTTGAAGAAGTAAAGCGAATGCTTGCGTCCCTAATCAGGAAAGTAGACGAAGAAAGAAGCAAGTTAAGGGGCTGAATGCTGAGTGCTGACTGCTGAGTGCTGGAGACCGAATGCTAACCCAATCACGCGCCGAACAGATATTCGAGAAGATCAAGAAGTATTCCACTGTCGACGAAATAGAAGTAATTTTTTCTTCTACTGATTTCTCGCTTACGCGGTTTGCCAACAACACCATCCACCAGAACGTGGCGGAGGTGAATGAGGCGGCATCGATCCGTGTGGCGTTTGATGGCAAGACGGCCCGTGCCACCACGAACAGGTTTGATGATGAAAGTTTGAAGCGTGCGGTGCAGTCGGCCGAGAGTATTGCACGGGTACAGGAGCCTGATCCGGATTTTATGCCGATAGCTGAAGCCAGCGAAGGCAAAGGCCCGGAGGGGCCATCGCGATGGTCTGATCAGACGGCGGCGATCACGCCAGGAGATCGGGCTGAAGGTGTCGGCAAAATTGTGGCAACGGCAAAAAAGAACAAGCTGGTGACTGCCGGCATTTACTCCAGTTCGCAAAACGCCGAGGCCATCATCAATTCCAATGGTCTAAGCGTGTACCATCGCCAGACATCGGCGGAAGTATCCATCACCATGCTGGCGGACAGTTCTTCGGGATGGCAGAAAGCGAACTCGCCTGATGTCAAAAGCGTTGATCCCGTGCGCTTGGCGGAGATTGCGGCGCAGAAGGCGCGTGACTCGCGCAGCCCGCAGGAACTGCCACCGGGAAAGTACACCGTGATCCTGGAGCCAGCGGCAGTGCTTGATTTGGTCGGCTTTATGTTCTGGGACTTTGGCGGACTGGCGATTTTGGACCAGCGATCGTTTCTTAACAATCGCATTGGAACGAAGCTCTTTGGCGAGAACATTACCATCGTCGATGATGTTACTCATCCGCTCCAATCTAGTGCGCCGTTCGACGGTGAAGGCGTCCATCGCCAGCGAGTGAGCCTGGTGGAAAAAGGTGTGATTCGTAATATTGTTTATGCGCGCAGTACCGCGGCGAAGATGCGCAAGTCGGAGTACAAGGACAAGGTGGGCGAGATCAGAGTGACCGGCCACGGTTTTCCTCTTCCCAACGAAATGGGTGAAGCGCCTACGAATATTGTTTTCGTCGCGCCCGGCAATGAGCAGACCGTCGAGCAGATGATTGCTGGGACGGAACGCGGAATTTTGATCACGCGGCTGTGGTACATCCGCGAAGTTGATCCGTATGAGAAGATCGTTACAGGCATGACGCGTGACGGCACCTTCCTGGTAGAGGGCGGAAAAGTGAAGCACGGGCTGCTGAATTTCCGCTTTAATCAGAGCCTGATTGAGATGCTGAATAACGTTGAAGCCATTGGCAAACCGGTGCGTGCCAGCGGGGAAGAAGCTTTTGATATGGTGGTTCCGGCGATGAAAATCGGCGGCTTCAACTTCACTGAAGTCACTAAATTCTGAGCAGGATTTTGGCCATCTCTTACGGCTTATGCCCTTTGGTGCGCCATGAATACCAAAGTAATCTTGGGATGGTCGTGCTACGGGTATAACCTCCGTTTAGAGGTGCAAGGGTGAGCGAATCCAAAGGTCCAGTTGCCGGTTTAGGTCCCGCAGACACAAGAAGCTCAGTACGATTTCCGCTGCGACTTCCCATCACGGTACGAACCGCGGATGCCCATGAATACTTCGCGGAAACCGCAGACATTTCCGCCGGTGGCGTGTTATTTCACACCAAAAATCTCCTCGGCGTGGGCACGGTGATTCGTTTCCGCATTGTGCTGCCCGCCTCGGTTCTGGGAACCGATACCGATGTCCAGGTAAATTGCACCGGACGCGTCGTGCGTTCACTGGACGAAAAAGGCAAAAACGCGGTAGCTGCGGTGATTGACGAATATTGCTTTGAACGCATTCTCTGCGGCAGCATGGCCACGAGCTGCTAAAGTGGTATTTGGCTCTTGGCTTTTAGCTCTTGGTTATCGGTTCCGCGCGTTGACTGTTAGCTTTCGATTTCTAATTTTCACTTTCAATTGATTCGCTGCTGCTACTTTTGAATTGTCCCAAGCCGCCTCATCGCCTGCACCATTCAGCCCTGTATAATGAGTAAGTCCCAACCTGCGCCGGAGAGATGGCCGAGTGGCTGAAGGCGCACGCTTGGAAAGCGTGTTTAGGGGAAACTCTAACGTGGGTTCGAATCCCACTCTCTCCGCCATTACTACTTCTCTTTTTAATTCACGTTTAATACAAACCCTTGTTGCTGAATTTCAGCATTGCTCTAGTTTGGCGTCCGCTTCTTAGGACAGGAGCAACTCCGGCCAGCAGCTCAGAATCTGAGTTCTTAAGCTCGGACCCAGGTGGCCGCCACGCATGAAATCACAAAACATTCGCTTCATTCGGTTGATTAGTTCTTTCTTTCTCACAATCGTAATTTTGGTTGCGCTTACTGGCTGCGGATCACAGGCTATATCGCAACCAGGGCCTCCGGGCCAAGTGAGCTTGACATTTTCCGCTAGCAGCAACTCGATCAGTAGTGGGCAGAGCGTCACGCTGAGCTGGCAGGCGACAAATGCAACGTCGGTAATGATCACGGCAACTGCGGGTGGGACGTCGCGAACAGTGGTGAACACATCGCAGGCGTCGGGCAGCGTGACTGACTCGCCGGCCCAAACGACCGTTTACAGTGCGGTGGCCACAGGAGCGTCGGGCTCCAGCTCTGCTCCGCAATCGGTAACCGTCAATGTCGCGCAGCCCGTGCAGCCGCAGATTACATCCTTCACGGCAAGCCCCACTTCGGTCAATGCGGGTCAGACCGCGACAATCAGCTGGGCTACCACGAATGCGACTGCCGTCAGCATCAGTCCGCCAGTATTCAATCCTGAGGATGGCATCACGCTGCCGACTTCCGGGACGGCAAACCCGCCGGTGAACAGCACCACAACTTTCACTATTACCGCTACAGGGCCTGGGGGAACGTCCGCCCCGCAATCTGTTACGGTGACGGTTCCCTTTGCCCTGAGCCTGAGTGTGACGCCGGCTACGATCGCTGCCGGCCAACAGGCCACATTGAGCTGGCAAGTCAGCGGCGGAACGGCGCCGTCTCTCTCCATCGACAATGGCGTATGCTCCGCTTGTGCACTGCCTCAGGGAACGGCCACAGTATCACCGAGCGCGACAACAACTTATACCGCGACGGCGACAGCACCCGACGGCACACCGATCAAGCAGACGGCGACGCTGACGGTTTCGGTTCCGGCAGCGGGCGTGATCAAGCACATTTTCTTCATGCTGCAGGAGAACCGGTCTTTCGATATGTATCTGGGGCAGCTCGGGGCATATCGCAGCGCGCGGCTGGCGCAGTCCGGCATTACAGACGCGCAGACCGTCAACGGCTTCGATCCCAACGCCAGTTTGCTCAATTTCCATACCGGAGCCCACGTCAAGCCCTTCCATGAAACGACCACCTGTACCGAGAACCTCACTCCCGCCTGGGACGAGAGTCACCATGACGTTTCACTTACTGGCGGCGATGCGGCGTGGAATACCACGACGACTTTCACGGACTCGTCCTTCGCAATGAACGGGTTTCTCGATACAACGGGTTCGGTCACGCAGAATTTTGACCCCAACGGCACGCGCGCCATGGGCTTCTACAATCAGGACGACCTGCCCTACTATTACGATCTGGCCACATTCTTTGCCACCAGTGATAGCTGGCACTCGCCGCTGCTGGCCAACACGTTCCCGAATCGTTTTTATCTAATGGCAGGCAGCTCTTTTGGACACCAGTACCCGGATGGCGACGCCAATCACCCGAAGTATGCGGCCAAGACGATTTTCCGCGCAATGAACGATGCCAACGTGAGCTGGACCTATTACTACAAAGATGGCATTTTCCTGGCCAATTTCCAGGATTTCTTCAATCCCGCCATCCAGCCCAAGACAGTCCCAATCAGCGATTTACTCAATCGTCTGAACGGCGTTTGCAGCGGCAATCCGTGCGATCCAGATAAAGCTCTCCCGCAGGTGATCTTCATCGATAGCCCATCAGGCGGCAGCGGGCTGGATGAACATCCGGAAAACAACGTCCAGACCGGCGCCGCGTTCGTGCAATCCATCATCTCCCCGCTGATGAACAGCGATGCCTGGAACGATTCGGTTTTCATCCTCAGTTATGACGAAGGAGGAGGTCTGTATGATCACGTGCCTCCGTTCGCGGTGCCATTGCCGGATGGCCTGGCGCCTGGGGCTTGTCCCGATCCAAACAATGGGTCCTTCGGCTATTGTCGTGTCGGCAAACTGGGAGGTACGTTCGACCTGACAGGTTTCCGTGTCCCGGTGATTGTGGTTTCGCCATTCGCTAAACCACATTTTGTCTCGCACACGCCTCGTGACTATACAGCTATCCTTGCTTTCATTGAAAAGACCTTTAACATACCGGCACTGAGCGCACGCGACGCATTCTGGCAGGACCCGTCGCGCGATATGAGCGAGTTCTTTGACTTCAGCGCGGCCAATTTACTCAACGCACCCAATGGAACGCCGTGGACGCAATTCCTGCCGGCTCAACCCACGGGGGCGCTCTGCGATCGAACGAAGGAGGCTGGACCAACATTCTAAGCCGCTCGCTGCGCCCCGTGGGCACTTCGTAACAATTACTGCCGATTACTTTAACTCGGTGATGATCGCGCGCTGTCTTCCGTTCATCAGCGTTTCAGTGTGCGTGCGGTCTCGCTGGTTGAATCGGACAGTTCCGGTCGTGTATTTATTCACAACCTCTTTTCCGTCCAGAGTGGTCGATTTCAAGTCGCCATCCTCAAGAAACACCACTACCACGTCTTTATCATGGAAGTGCATCGGCGTGGCCACGCCCGGTGTCCATGTGGAATCCCACACGATCACGCGATCATTTTCAAAAGTTTTTTGGCGCCGGGCCGTGGAAGGCCAGCTGGTAGCCGCTTTTGTTCTCTATCGGCGGGACGGGATGATCTTTTAAATCGATTACAAATGAGCGCCCTGTGATCGTTGGCGGGGTTCCTTTGGGCACAAATGCCGCGCTGCCTGAAAGGGAAACCACAACCGCGTCAGTCGGCTGGGCCGGCGCAGAATCTGAAACGTCCTGAACTGTAACGCGGTCGTTGTCAATGACTGGCTTGGTTGCCGTTTGCGTACCGGACTGGAACAGTATCATGCAGAGCAGCAGAATTGAACCATCGTTATATCGTCCTCTAGGACAAGGGTTAGTGGAACCGACATACTATACCGTAACTGCTGCCAGGCTCCGGAATATAAACGACGAAGATTGCCAAGAAGAATGGGTGGGCAGTGCTAAGCATCTCATGATCGATTAGAACGGGTGTACATTTAGGCTGATATCAACTGGCTGACAAAATGATTCCCTCGCCTGGTACTTTACTGCTGACTCGCAAAGATGTCTCGGAATTGCTAACGCTCAACGATTGTGTTCAGGCCGTGGAGCAGGCCTTCCGCCTGCATGGAGAAGGCCGCGCTCCAGCGCCGGGTGTGCTGGGCATCCATGCTCAGGGCGGCGGTTTTCATATCAAGACGGGCATACTTCCACTTGGCCGAAATTATTTTGCCGCCAAGGCAAACGCAAATTTTCCCTCTAATCCAGCGCGCGGGCTGCCTACCATTCAAGGCATTATTCTGCTTTTTGATGCCGATAGCGGTCAGATTCTGGCGGTCATGGATTCAATGGAGATCACGATATTACGGACCGGCGCGGCGACAGCAGTGGCGGCGAAATATCTTGCTCGGAAAGACTCACGCATTGCAACGATCTGTGGCTGTGGCAATCAGGGACGTGTACAACTGCAAGCGGTGAAACTCGCTTGCCAACTGGAAAAAGTATTTGTGTGGGACATAAATAGGGAGGCGGCTGAACAGTTCGGCGCGGCAATGGCAGCAGAAATTGGAATCTCCGTTGTGCCCGTAACTGACCTGCCGCCGGCGTTGCGGCAAAGTGATATCTGTGTGACCTGCACGCCGGCAAAGAAGTTTTTTATCCATCAGAAGGACGTGCCTCAGGGGATGTTCATCGCGGCCGTAGGAGCAGACAACGAGGACAAGCAGGAGCTTGATCCCGCGCTTCTGTGCCCCAAAAACAAGGTTGTGGCGGACGTGGTGGCCCAGTGCGCCGCAATTGGCGACCTGCACCATGCGCTGGTGGCGGGAACGGCGACTGTTTCCGGCGTCTACGCCGAGTTGGGGGAGATTGTCTGCGGCAGAAAGCCGGGCCGCACATCGGCAGAAGAAATTACGATCTTCGATTCGACCGGAATGGCGCTGCAGGATGTGGCCAGCACCGCAGTCGTCTATGAGCGAGCTATGACCCTGGGCAAAGGAATGTTTATCAATTTTAGCGGTCTCAGCTGATCAATAAGTTCGCGATGATCATGATCGTCGACGATCTCTGGTGCGTCCTGAGATCCACAAACATGGACCATCGCTCGTTCGGCTGGAATGATGAAGTGAATCTAGCCGCTGCCGATCCTGCGCTTGCTGCCAAGCTGACCGCAAACTTTGATGAAGACCTGGGAAAATCACATCGTGAAACGCTGCAGGAATGGGAGAGCCGTTCCTATTGGATTCCGGTATGGAATGGCTGATCATTCGCGTGAGCAGTAATTGCGAGCTTCTGGAGGCGATTCTGATCAGCAAAATGAAAAGGGCGGACCCAGCTTCGGCTTCCGCCCTTTCGTCACCGCTGTTTTAGTGCACAGCCACGGTTGATTGTGCGCTGTTGTTAGAGGGTTTCAGGTCCTGCGTGCGGGCACTGGTGGTGATTTTGTTGACTCTGGTTGATCCAGCAGGAGCTATGGCTTTGAGCAGAATCTTTACGCCAAAGCTCTGCCCATTTTCCAAACGTGTTTTGTGGCAGACCACGCTGCCAGAAGTGGCGCCGACCGCCGGGACGGTGCATGACGTGGCTGTGCTGCCGCTGATTCCAGAGAAGCTGAACCCGCTGGGGATTACGTCGGTCAGGACCACGGCATCACTACCATCAGGCCCAAGGTTTGTTACGGTTGCGGTGAATGTGACAACGCTGTTGTGGAGTGCTGTCGTAGTCGCAGGGGCAAGAGTGGCTCTGAGATCACCGGCGATGACGATCTTGGCAAAGAAGCCGTCGGATTCGCCTTTCAGTCCGGGCTGGAACGCATCCGGGGTGACAGGATAATCCGTGTCAGAAGTGTTACCGCCGACCCACGCGTTCCAGGCCGGGTCCACGACAATGCTTCCTGCCTTGGTGGAATGGCTGCCGCCCAGCAGGGTTGAGTAGACCAGCGATTTTCCATCTGGTTGCAGGGCCGTGACAAAGGAGTTGACCACGCCTGCTGGAATCGATTTCTTGAACGCGCTGGCGGTCGTGGGAAAATCGGTAGAGTTGGTGAATCCGGTAACAAACGCCATGCGGGCGCTGTTCAGGCTGATGTCAGTGATAGTGTCGTCATTGCTTCCGCCGAGGAAAGTTGAATAGATCAGCGTGCCGCCGCCGGGGCTGAGCTTGGTGATGAAACCGTCCGCGCATGGGACCGGATTGCCAACAAAGTCATGGCAATTTGTTCCCGTCACGGTCCGGCGGAAAGCGCCGGTTGTAGTGGGAAAGCCGCTCACAGCCTGTCCGGCAACGTAGACGTTATGGGACGAATCCAGGGCAAGCTTTACTGAAGATGCTCCATGCAGAAGCGTGGAAAAGAGCAATGCTGAGCCGGACGGATTGAGTTTGGCCACAAATATTGAGGCCGCGCCGGCACCGAAACTCGCACCGTGAGGGAAATTTGTGGCTGACGTGGTACCTGCAAGATACGCATTGCCGGTGGAGTCGATGCCAACAGAGCTCATTCCGCTGGCATTGGTGCTGGCGCTTATATACGTCGCATAGACCAGCGCTGTCGCTGGAGTCTTATTGGTATCGAATTTAGCCACAAAGCCGTTGTTGTTTGTATTCGGCATTTTTGTTTGGAACGCGCCTGGGGTCGCAGGCATGCACGGATTTACCGTACTTCCCACCAGCCAGACGTGGCCTGAATTGTCCGCCGCCAGATCAGTAGGAATGGAACTGGAAAACGCCTGGCATTGGGCTGAATTGTCAAAGGTCTGGGCAAACATGGTGCTGAACAGCAGGTGCGAACCGTCCACACTCAGCTTGTCCAGATGAATGCCTTCGTCAAAGCTGAAATTTGGCCCCGGGTCTTCAATAAACTGTTCTTCTGCGGTGTACACATGGCCTGCCGGATCAACGGCCATGGTTTCGACGGAGACACGCAGGAAGGTGGAATAGATCAGGATTCGTCCCGTGGGATCGAACTTGGAGACAAATCCGCTTTGCGTGGTTGCGTCCTCGTGAAACACGGATTGGATGTTGGCGGTGCGGTCAAAAGCTCCCGCTGTCGTGGGATAATCGGCCGCACTGGTAGTGCCGCTGACATATACATTGCGCTGGGCATCCATGCCGATGTTAACGATTGCGGTATCGGCGGGAAAGCTCGTGTTAGTGTCGATGTCGTTTCCGCTTGAACCTCCCAGATGCGTCGAGTAAACCAGCACAGGGTCGATCGTTACCGGCAGGCTGTGGTCATAGGAGCCAAGAGCGATGCCGAGCCGGTCTTTGTCTATCATCTTCCAGCGTGCTTCTATCGCTGATCGTTTTCCGTTCACCGTCTGCCATGCGATAGGTTGGGTTTCGCGAAGGATGGTATTCCCCAGCTTCAGTTCGGCAGCTCCGGAAGGCGCGAGCACCAGATGATCAATCCCTTCAAATCGCAGCGCGATCTGGGCGGCATCGGCTCCCGGAGCCAGAATGAAATCGTGTTCAAGATGGCGGCCTTGTCCGTAAAAGCGAACATCGATTCCCGGGTACACGCCGGCGTAACGCAACGCTCCGTAATTTTCGATACCGGTAATCGGCACGCCGGGTTTCGGCGTTAGATAGTTACTCCGGGCGGCAAGTTGTTGCTCCGCGGAGATGAGAGTTGTCGAAGCACCCTCAAACAGCATGCGGAATGCTCCAACTCGCGGCACGGATACCGTTACACCCTGGTCAGTGAAAAACAAAACACCTTCAGGACTGCGGGCAAGATACTTTACCTGTGGCGCGGTCTGTCCGCGGTTCAATTCAAATGAGAATGGAATGTTTACCGCCGGAGTGGCAGCTGGCGAAGTCGCAGATGAATGGTCGGCGGCAAAGCTGGCAATAGCGTTGAGCAAAAAACAAATGGCAAGGACGGAGCAAAGTGGCTTAAGCATGGGCTTCCTCATGCATCATCACTGATTCCGTTACAGGGGGTCCGGTGGGCGGATGTGCTTGTCTGAAACAGATGTGGGCTGCTGCTGCAAGGGTTGTCCGGCAGCTGCTCAGCTTTTAAAGAGTGATTTTTCTCTCTCAATCAATGCCTCGGGCAGCATTGCCCGCGAACAATAACAAGGTTATCCTCAGAACAACAGCCGCCAATGAAAGAACAACCTCGGTTTCGGGTAGCCACATATAACACTCACAAATGCCGTGGCATTGATGGACGGATTCGCCCGTCCAGAGTAGCCGAAGTCTTGAATGAGCTTGAGGCTGACGTCATAGCTCTGCAGGAAGTAGTGAGCCTGAAAGGCGGAGGCAAAGAGCAGAACCAGGCGCAATACCTAGCCGACGCCGCCGGATATGACTATCGCATTGGTGAGACGCGCAAGCTGCGTGGCGCCGTGTATGGCAATGTGATTCTCAGCCGTTTTCCCGTGCGTGAAGTCCGCGTTTATGATCTTACAGCTTCTCGCCGTGAAGCCCGTGGCTGTATTCGCTGCGATCTCGAAATTGCGCCGGGGAAAATCGTGCATCTCTTCAACGTTCATCTGGGCACTGGATATATGGAGCGCCGCAAGCAGGCACGTTTGCTGATGAGCCGTGAAGTTTTGCTTTCGCCGCAGCTCAAACACCCACGGCTGATTATTGGCGACTTCAATGAGTGGACGCGCGGCCTGGTTTCCAAGTCTTTGCAGCATTCCTTTGAAAGCGTCGATATCCAGCTGCATCTTAACCGCAAGCGCACATACCCCGGCGTGCTGCCCATTATGCATCTCGACCACATGTATTTTGATCGTGATCTGGCGCTGGAAGAATTTCTACTGCACCGCAGCCGCATGGCATTGCTCGCTTCCGACCATCTGCCGCTGGTGGCGGAATTTTGTCTTGGCGGAAAATAATCCTTGCCGCAGATTTGCGCTGATGAACGCAGATAAGAAAATCAAAGTTCTTGCACACGCAGAATTCGTTTCTTTACTGCCGGCGTTTCTCATTTCGTGACATCATCATTTGCTTTTTTGCCTTGCATGACAATAAATTAACATTCCCCAAAATCTTTTCTCGATCTGCGCACATCTGCACTGCTAATAATCAGATTCGTGCCGTGTCGCGAAGAATTTTTCATTGAGTCTTCGCATTTCCGGTTCTTTCTTCAGCTTCTCCGAGTCCTTTGAAGCTTCTCTGTGTTCTCTGGGGTAAGATTTTGACTGTTGACTCTTGCTTTTGAGGTTTCTCCGCGTCTCCGCGCCTCCGTGGTAGATGTTCTTTTGGTGGCGGCTCCGCCGCGCTGCGTATATCTGCGGCGAAAAGACGTTCTACTGATTCTCCGCTTACAATCACTCTGTGGCCAGGCTGACATTTGTCGTGGGAAAAGGCGGGGTAGGCAAGACGACCGTCTCTTGCGCGCTGGCGCTGCATCTGGCTGCGCGCCATCCTGGGCAATCGACGCTCTTGATGTCCACCGACCCCGCGCACTCGCTGGCCGACATGCTGGAGATCAAAGATAAAGTTGGGCCGCACCGTCTTTCCGGAATTAAAGGCAAAGTTTCTATTTGGCAAATTGATAGCGACCGCGAGTTTAAGAAATTTCTTGAAGGCAACCGTGAAGGCGTCCTCAATATTGTTGAGAACGGAACGTTTTTCAACCGTGAAGAAATTGCGCCACTGCTGGATACCACGCTGCCCGGCATGTCCGAGGTCGCCGGACTGCTCGCACTCAGGGACATGCTGGAAAGCGGCGAACACGATCACATAGTGGTTGATACCGCGCCTTTCGGTCACACGCTGCGTCTCTTTGAGCTGCCCGGACATTTTCAGCGATTCCTGAATTTTCTTGAGGTCGCCTCCAGCCGCGATGACCTGCTGGCACAGCGTTTCGGGGGACGCACCTCAGGCCCGGCGCACGGCTTTCTGGAAAAATGGCAGGCCACGGTCAGGCAGGTGAAAGAAGCGTTTAGCGCGGAGCAGGCCGAAGTCCTGCTGGTGACCTCGCCGGAAACTTTTTCGCTCAATGAAGCTGTTCGCTGCGTGGACGCGCTGAAAGAATCGGCGGCGGAGATGCGTCTGGGCGGCATCGTCCTCAACCGCGTCGTGACTTCGGCGGAAAATTGCCAACGTTGCCGCGCCCGTGCGGTTCAAGGAAAGAAGGCAGTCCAGTTCCTGAAGCAAAAATTTCCGCGAGTGCCCAGATTGATCGGCATCGATCCCGGCAATCCTTTGCTGGGCGCACGGCAGCTCCAGCGCTTTGGCGATACAGTCTTTGCCCGCCGCCAACCCAACCTGGCCGCACAGCCGCCAAAAGCATCATCGAAGCACAAGCTCAAATTCGTAAAAACAAAATGGCCCGCGCCTAAAACACGGCTTTCGTTCACACTGGGCAAGGGCGGCGTTGGCAAGACCACGGTCACAGCCGCGCTGGCCTTCCATGCAAGATCGCTCAATAAGGATGTTCACGTCACAGTGTGCTCCACCGATCCTGCCCCCTCACTGGATGATATTTTCCAGAAGGATATTGGCGATCAGATGGTTTCTGTGCTGGGCGATTCCGGCCTCGGTGCCATGGAAATGGACGCGGTCTTTGAATTTCGTCGCTGGGCGGCCCGCATCAAGCAGCAGCTTTCAGCCGGGACAAGCATGCAGTCCGGCGGGCTGCATGTCGATCTTACGTTTGAAAAAGAAGTCTTTGCCGCGCTCATGGACGTGGTCCCTCCCGGCGTGGACGAAGTCTTTGCCATCTTCCGCATTCTTGATCTGCTGGAAGCAAAGCATGGCAGCGTTTTCATTGATATGGCGCCCACCGGCCACGCGCTGGAATTGTTGCGCATGCCTGACCGTATTCTCTTGTGGTCGCGCCTTTTATTGAAAAGCCTGGCTGCGCACCGTACACTAGCCCTCGCCCAGGATGTTGCCGTGGAGCTGGCCGGCTTGGGGCAGCGGGTGCGGAAATTGCTGGAGTTGATGCGCGACCACCGGCAGAGTCGCGCCTGGGCGGTAATGCTGCCGGAGCCTGTACCTGACCGGCAGACCCAACGTCTTCTGGCAGCGATCAAAGAGATTGGCGTGGCGATCGATTCTGTGTTCGTGAACCGCGTGCTGCTTGAGGCTGCGTCGTCGGAGAAGTCGAAAAAAAAGACCGGCTGCAAGACTTGCCGTCGCGCGCAGGGCTGGCAGCTGGCAACATTGCAGTCATTGCAAAAGAAATATGGCGACCATCGTTTGTACCTGGTGCGGGATTTTCCCGCGGAAATAGCGGGCGCAGCAAGGCTGAAGAAATTTACCGGCGAATTATGGCAAATTCAAACCGAAAAATAGCGGCCACCGGCGCTCTCTATCTCTATGGGATTTCTGAAGCGCTTGCCTCTGCCGCAGCAAAGAAACCTGCCAAACTCGGCAGTGTCGGCATTGATGGTGTGCATCCCGTTCAGCCTCTCGCGTGTGGCGATTTTCTCTGCTGGGTTTGTGAAGTGGACCAGGCCAGCTTTGCTGACGCGGTAGAGCGCAATATGGAAAACCTGGAGTGGCTGGCGCTGCATGGCGTGCGCCATCAGCAGGTCGTAGGTGAAGTGGCGGAGCAGATGACGATTGTTCCCGCCCGCTTCGGCACCGTATTTTCCGGAGAACCCGCGCTTCTGAAGGACGTGCTGGGGAGAAAAGCCGCGCTCAAGAAGGTTTTTGCCCGCGTCGCGGGCGGCGACGAATGGGGTGTAAAGGTATTTGCGGAACGGCAGGTTACCGCAGTCCCTGTAATGGAAGCGCGCTCGGGCAAGGAATATTTGCAGCAGAAAGCGGCGCGGCTGAAGAAGCGTCCTGAACGTAATGATCAGGAATTGCAGGAACTGGCGACGGCGCTGGGCAAGATTGCCACGGATTCCGCGCCCAGCGGCAAGGTGAGCGGAGCACAGCCCAACCTGCTGTGGCAGGCGACGTTTCTGGTGCCGCGCGCCAAACGCAGGCAGTGGGACCAGGCGCTCAAAAATTTTGTGGAGAGGTGGGACGGGCAGCGGCGCATCGAAGTAAATGGGCCATGGCCGCCGTACTCTTTTGTCTCTGATGCCGAATGATTTTCAAACTTTAGAAACGCTGGGCGGGGAAGATGAAGTCTCTCTTCTCGAAATCCTGGACCACGTCTTGAACTCCGGCGTCGTCATCCATGGATCGCTGGTGATCTCTCTCGCCGGTGTGGACCTGGTTTATCTGGGCCTCAATGTTGTGCTCACTTCTGTGGAAACAGCGCTGAACAATCTGCAAATCGAGGAGAAGCGGAGGCAGAAGTGAGCCGCGTTCTGGTTTACTGTGGCTTCCGCCAGTCGCCGGATCTCGCGTTGCCAATGCTGGGCGTCAATGGCGCGCCAGTACAGGTGGCAGATTCGGACGAACTGAGCCTGCTTTGGTCCGAAGTGGAGTGGCCATTCGATCCGCAGCGAATGCAGAAGAGCGCAGTCGAGTTTCACGAGGTCGTCCATCAGGTGTTTAAGCAGACCGCCGTAATTCCGTTCCGCCTGCTGTCTGTATTTGAAGACCAACAGGCATTCACCGCCTTTGCCGCCGAGAACCGCGAGCGATTTCTGCAAGACTTGAATCGGCTGAAAGATTTTGTCCAGATGGAATGCGTCATCTATCCCGCACCTTCACAAACTCAAGCTGATCGCAGCTCCGGCAAAGCCTATCTGCAGCAGAAAGCCGTTGCCTTGCGATCGTCAGAAGGATTGGTCCAAGCCATGCAGGACGCTCTGGCGCATTTGAGCAGGGACGTCCGCGTACGGGAAGGCAAGAACGGTACGCGCATCTTTGTGCTAGTGGACCGAGGCCGCGAAAATGATTTTCGTCAGGCGGTCACGGCCGTGCCGATTCCAACGCACCTCTCTCGCCGCATGAGCGGTCCATGGCCGGCGGCCGAATTTCTGAGCGAGCAGGTAAAGATGCCGCAGATTGACGGGGTTGCCGGAGCGAAATGACAGACGTACGCAAAATCACTCCCGAGGAAATTGCCGCCGCAGTCACAGAGATGAACCGCGAGCTTAAGGCCGTGGGTGAGGGCGCTATTGATCGGATTGACTGTTCGCCGGAAAACATTGAGCAAGGCCTTGCGCGGCTTGTGTTGAGCTTAATTGAACTGTTGCGGCGTCTGCTGGAGCGGCAGGCCATCCGACGTATGGAAGGTGGGTCATTAGGCGATGCAAAGGTAGAAGAGATGGGGCAGGCCCTGATGCGCCTGGAAGCCAAGGTGAATGAGATTGCCGGTGCTTTTGGACTGAAGCCGGAAGACCTGAACCTTGAGCTGGGCCCTTTGGGGAACCTTCTGGATAAATAGTGCCTGCGGATTGGTGATAGTCAAAACAAGCACATAAAATGGGGGTTAAAAGAATTGAGACAACCAATTTCAAGGATGTGAGCATCTCAAATCTACGCGCTGGCCCTCCCCCCTTCCGGTTCATTTGTAAGCCAGCGAAAAAAAACTATCAAAGGTTGACAGTTTGTAGTTGGGCTGGTTAGGATGCGATGACACGAGTCGCGTGGATTCTCCCAGTCCCCGGCGATCTCTTCTGTTTTTTCCTGAGATATTATGCAAAGAGTTCCTACGGTTTCCGGAACAGCAAACCTGCTGGATATCCTTGATCGAGTGCTCGATAAAGGACTCGTGATTGCGGGTGACATTCGCGTTTCGCTCGCGAACGTGGAGTTGCTCACTATCCGGATTCGGTTGCTTGTCTGCTCTGTGGATAAAGCTGAGGCCATAGGTCTTAATTGGTGGAAGTACGACCCAAACCTCACGGCTCCTGTGCCGGAGAACACAGTACGGCGGTCCCAGTTACCCGGTGCGCCGCCGGGGTCACAGGCCCCGGCCCGAAAGAGGCCCGCTGTCCGCGCAAAACGAGTGAAGTGAGCCGATCGATTCTATTGAAGGAGGCCCTCGAATGGCCGTTGAAAGAGTTTCCGGCGGATCAAGTTTAATCGATGTTCTGGATCGAGTACTCGATAAAGGTATCGTCATTGATGCCTGGGTCCGCATTTCGCTCGTCGGCATTGATTTGATCACGGTAGAAGCCCGCGTCGTCGTCGCGTCGATTGATACCTACCTCAAGTACGCTGACGCTGTGGGTCTCACGGGTCTGGTTTCCCGTCCGACGTTGACGGAAGGCGCCGCTGAAGGCGAAGAAGGGGAAGACGTTGAGGTCAGGCCGCGTACGCCGCGCCGTCGGCGGTAAGGCCTGGACTTGGGGAACCGCATGGCTACGGCCGAAATCCGCATGCAACAGGGCCGTATGAATGGGCGGCGAACAGCCCAGCCTCGCCGTCCTGCTGTCCTTCGTCTGTTCCAAGCGGAGCGCTCGGAAGAAATCTTCCCGCTCCTGCTGGAAGAGATCATCGCTCTGGGGAATCCGCGTGCGCTTGTTGTTGATGTGAATCTTGATAGCGGTGAGATCACTCCGGCGGCGGCGCTGAAATGGCCTCGCGCGCAGATGGAGAAGTTCACCAGCGCGCTCTGGATGCAGGACCATCCCCTGACCAGTGCGCTGCATTCTTTACGGCCTGAAGTGATGGAAGAAAGCAATCTTCACAACCATCCCATTTACATTCATCCCATTCTTTATTCCAACCGCAATCTTTGCTGGGAAGCCGACCGTATCCGGACTTCCAGCTGCCTGGCGGTACAGAACTCGAGCCGCGAAAAACGCGTGCGGCTGGAAGACCAGGTCTGTTCCACCTGTGAAATGCGGGCTTACGCCGCGGCCGTGGTGGTGGAACTGCCCAAAAACTACAATGAGCAGACGATAGTGGAACTGGGCGAGTTGATTGACCTTGCTAACCGCTATCTTTCACGTCTGTTCAAGGTTGAGCATTATTACAACCGCATGCGCGATATGGAAATCACCATCGCGCAAATGGGCACGGTGATGCAGAGCATGGCCGACCCGGTCATCCTCACAGACACTCAGCATCGCGTCATTATGCAGAACAAGGCTGCCGAGCGCTTCTTCCGCGTTCCGGAAGAAATGACTGAAGGCCTGGTACGCGCGGTTGAATTCAATAATCTGCTTTTTTCCGCTGCGCTCTCTTCCATGCTGGTTTCCGGCAGCGATTCCCATCGTGACCTCACGCTGGTAGACGCCATTGAAGGCGAAGAAATGCTCTTTGAAGCCGTCTCCGCTCCCACCTTTGGGCCGGAGGGCATTCAGCTTGGCACCGTGACCGTGATGCGTGACGTGACCGATCTCCGCCGCGCGGACCAGGAATTGCGCCTGAATTATGAACGGCTGAGCGAAGCCGAAGAAGTTGTCCGGCAGGACCGTGACCGCCTGAACCTGATTATTGAAAACGTGGGCGACCCGATTGTGGTCTGCGACGGCAAAGCCAAGATCGTGCTGGTGGACCCGCTGGCCCAGGAACTGTTTGGCATGGAAATGGATGTTGTCCGCGATACTATTCAGTTCCAGAACCAGACCAAACTCACGGCGTTTATTGACGCGTTTACGTCTTCTTTCTCTGATCGTGAAACCGCGCCGTTGCGTCTTTATAACCCCACGCTCCGGCAGGAGATTGATTACGACGCCCGTTCCGGCAAGATCTATGGCGAGCGCGGCCAGGTTGCCTATACCGTCACCGTCCTGCGCGACCTTACTGCTTTGCGCAAGGTTGAACAGCTCAAAGTAGAGCGGCGCATGCTGGAGATTGAAAAGTTCGCCGCCACCGGCCGGCTGGCCGCGACCATTGCCCATGAGGTCAACAATCCCATGGAGGCAATCAAGAACGCCATCTATCTGCTGGCGGGGGCCATTCCGGATAATGCGGCGCCGGTGTACAACATTTTAAAGTCGGAAACTGAGCGTGTTGCGCGCATTGTGCGCCAGATGCTCGGGCTCTATCGCAATACAGAGCAGGTGAAGCCGGTCAACGTGAACACCATTATTGAGGACACGCTGCTGCTGCTGAACCGCCAGCTCCAGCGCGCCAATGTGGAAGTGCAAACGCAACTGGACGTGCTGCCTGACGCAGTGATCGCCGCCGACCAGATTCGCCAGGTGCTTTCCAACCTGGTGATCAATGCCCGTGACGCCATGCCCAACGGAGGCAAGCTGCGCATCCGCAGCCGCCATATCCCAGGGTACGACGACCTGCACGGCTGGGTACGCATCCTGATTGCAGATACCGGCTCGGGAATTCCGCCGG